>Ga0163148_10001788_pt1 | contig 27276 bp, 19 predicted proteins | sample OliLakLV19MP7P2_FD_148606 | JGI IMG/M metagenome (GOLD analysis project Ga0163148, IMG submission 148606) | Freshwater microbial mat bacterial communities from Lake Vanda, McMurdo Dry Valleys, Antarctica- Oligotrophic Lake LV.19.MP7.P2 | ecosystem: Environmental > Aquatic > Freshwater > Lake >... | reverse complement strand
TGGATTATTACCGCGCTCTTGTTGCTGGGCGGGGTGGGGGTGTTTGGCGGGTATCGCTTTTTGCAGCAGCAGGTGCAACCGCTGTCGCCGGAGGGTGCACTGCCGCCAGATGCGCTGTTCATGCTGGACATGCCGGATTGGCAGCAGGTCATTAGGCTCACCGGGCAAGCGCGCGCTGCCACAGCGTCTGAACAAGAACAGGCCAGCGGCGAGGCTACTGAATCCGAAGAAATTAGCCCCATGCGCTCGGCGCTGGATCAAACGGGCTTAATGCGCAGCTTGCGCGAGGCGACGCAGCCCTGGGGGCTTAACCCACTGACCGCGGCGGGGTCCGGTCAAGCGGCCCAACGCAACAATGCTGTGGCTACTGCAACCGCCGCGCAGATCAACGACACCCCTTCGCCCGAAAAACTGGCCCCCAACGGCATGGCGCGTCCGGAGGGCAAGGCGCTGCTGGCCGGTGCGTACATCACGGGTGCGGGCAGCATTGACCTGATCCTGGTCATGCGCGATAAGCAGAAGGTGCCGCGGTCGCGGCAGGCGTTTGAGAAGTACGAGGGAATTGCCCTGTACCAGAGCGAGGTTCGGGGTAAAACATGGTATGAGTTTCGGCACCGCGGCTTGCGCGTGGGCAGTTACAGCCGGGTGCTGCTGGAAGATGCCATCCGCTATGCGCTGGGCAAGAGCAAGAGCGAGCCGCAGCCTGGGCTGGAGCGGCTGCGCACACTGGCCGGCAAGGGCGCGGAGCCGACGCTGTACCTGAACCTGCCCGAGCTGGCAGCGTTCCTGGGCATGTTCGTGCAGCCGGAGTACGCCGCGGCGCTGCAAGGTTTTGGCGATTTTTGCGGCTGGCTGGCGCTGGATTTGCAGGTCAAGGGCAGTTCGCTGATTCTGGGTGGCTATGCCGCGCCGGGTCAAAGCGATCAGTTGGCGCGCTTCAGCAGGCAGGACACGGCGCTCATTCAGGTCGAAAAGGTCTTGCCCCTGAACACCGGTTTGCTGTGGCGCATGGGCGGCGAAGCGGGGTCGCTGTTCCGCCCCGATTTTTTGAAAGCGACGGAAGGGCTGGGCGATCCCTGGCTCGAGTTTCAGGGGGGCGAATGGGCGTATGCGCTGATCGAGACGCTGAGTGATTCGCCGGAGCGCGCGGCCTTGTTCGCGCTGCGCTTGAGCGACGTGCCAGCGGCGGAGGCCCACCTGGCCAGCATTAGCATTGAAGATGGAAAAATCGGCACGCTTACCGTGCGGCGGCTCAACGGCACCGATCCGGTCGTTAGCCAGCGCTTTGGGCGTTCGCTGACCACGTTTGACCAGAGCTGGTTTGTGTTTGTGGATCGCTACGTGCTCCTGGCTCCGGAGCGCGCCACGTTGGAGCACGCGGCCGATCAATACGCGCAAAGCCAGACGCTGCACCAGGACCAGGGCTACCTGGCTTTTCGGCAGCGGCTGTTGCCGTCGGCCAACGCCTATTTGTATCTGAGCATGCCCGGGCTGATTCCGCTGGCGCAAAACCTGGCGTCTGATCGCGCCCGCGACTCCCTTCGGCAAGGCATGGAGTTGCTGCAAGGTTTTCAGCCCTTCGCCCTGCAATTTGACCGCTACCGCGACCTGTTTCTGACCAGCGGCTTTTTGGATTACGGCGCTCGTTCGCGCAGCGGCGAGCAGCAGCTTTGGGCCTTGCAACTGGACACGCTGCTGGCCAGCGCACCGCGTGTGGTCACCGATCACCGCGACGGCAAAAGCGAGTGGCTGCTTGACGACCTGAACCACCAATTGTACTTGGTTGACCGCGGAGGAAAAATTCAGTGGAAGCGCCCGCTCGGCGAACCCATCCTGGGCGACGTGCAGCAAATTGACTACTACAAAAACGGCAAGTTCCAATATTTGTTTAATACTGCCAGTAAGCTTCACCTCATTGACCGCAACGGCCAAAACGTAGCGGATTTTCCCATCAACCTGACGGCGGGCGGAGGCGTAGGGGTTTCTGTGTTTGACTACGACAACAAACGCGACTACCGCATTTTCGTCGGCGGCGCGCAAGAGAACATCTATGGCTATTACGCAACCGGCAAACCGCTGCCCGGCTGGAGCCCCATGAAAAAAGCCGGGCCGCTGGCGCAACCCATCATCCACGCCGTCCAGACCGACCGCGATTTCCTGGTGCTGGTCAGCCGCGCCGGCAAGGTCAGTTTCAAAGACCGCAAGGGCGACGACCGCTTCCCCGCCGTTAAGCTCGACGCGCCACTGCTTGGTCCGCTCGTAGTGGACCGCGGCGGTCCGGAACCGCTGCTCATCGGCTGCGACACGCTCGGCAACCTGGTCCGCATTAGTTTCGGCGGCTTGCTGGAGCGCCTTCCCATGCCCAACGTTCGGGGCAATAGCCTCTTCGCGGTGCGCGACCTCAACGGCTCGGGCCCCGCCGAGGTGCTGCTCGTGACGGGTAACACGCTTGTAGCCCGCGACTTGCGCGGTCAGCAGCTCTGGTTCGCAACCTTGCCCGACGACGGCCCCCACATCTGGGGCGCTACCGCCGACCAGCGTATAGTGGTGATATGGTCGCCGCTGAGCAGCGAATGGAATGCCTTCGACGCATTTGGCGCGCCACTTCCCGGTTTTCCTATGTCAGGCGAAGGGCCTTTTACCATTGCACCGCTCTCCGGCGCTGACGAGCGGTTGCTGCTGGGCGCGCGGGGTTCCAGGGTTATTGCGCGAAAGTTGGAGTGAAGGGGGGCGTATGAAAGCAATCCTTGAACTTTCACAAAAAACCATAACCCTTGAACGGAACGAGTTTCTCAAGGTCAAGGGAAGTATAGACACGAATGTTTACTATGTGGATAGTGGAAGTTTGCGAGCTTTTGTCTTGGATGATTATGAAGAGCAGACCATTCGTTTTGGCTATCAGGACAACTTCATTGCAAGCCTGGATTCGTTCTTGACCGGCAAGCCTTCCGAACTTTTTATCCAGGCCATCAAAAGGACCGTAGTAAAAGTTATTAGCAGAAAGCAGATGGACAGCTTTTTGCAGGCAGATGCGAACAGGAAGGTTTGGATAGAGGTCTTGGAGAATCTTGTTAGTCAGCAAATAGAGCGCGAAATTGATCTTTTAACAAATTCGCCCAGGGAGCGGTATCTGCGTGTGCTCAACCGAAGTCCCCAGCTTTTCCAGGAAGTGCCCAACCGGTACATTGCCAATTACCTCAGAATGAGTCCGGAGACCTTGTCCCGGCTAAAAAAGGTAAAGAGCTAAAAGTCTTGACTTCGATCAAGATTTGCGGTTCCGGTTTTTTTGACTTTTGCATAAATTAACGAATTATGCCAACAGAGAAGCTGATCCAATTGCTCCTGGAACAAACCCGGAAAATCCTTAATCAAGCGGAGAAACTGAAGGACCAAGACTTGGTTTCCCTGACCTGGAGAGAAGCCCCAACGTCATGGAATATCCTGGAGTGTCTGGAGCATCTGAACTTATACGGTCATTTTTACTTGCCGCAGATTGAAAGCAAAATCGCTCAATCCACAACCAAACCAGAGGCTGAATTCAGGAGTGGATTCCTGGGGAACTACTTTGCCCAAACCATGTTGCCCAAGGAGAAGTTGAATAAAATGAGCACTTTCAAAAATAAAAATCCATTGAATGCCAACCTGGATAAAAGCGTTATTGACGAGTTTATCCATCAGCAAATCAAGTTGCTGGACTTGTTGAACAAGGCCAGAACGGTAAGCTTAAACAAGGTAAAAATTGAGACCACCCTCTCCCGTTTTTTGAGGCTGAAGTTGGGCGACACGTTTCCGTTCCTCATCAACCATATGATCAGGCATTTCCAGCAAATTGATCGGATCCAGGCTAAAAGGAAGGCAGCCTGATCAGCACAACACCGGTTCCAACCCACTCAGGTTCCAGTCAATAGGCTGCTGTCCTCGCTCAACCAGGTATTCGTTGGCTTTAGAAAAATGCCGGCACCCAAAGAAACCTTTGTTAGCCGAAAAAGGGGACGGGTGAACCGATTGCAGCACCAGGTGCTTGCTCTGGTCAATCAGGGCTAGTTTTTGCTGGGCAAATTTTCCCCAGAGCATGAATACTACACCCTCGCGCCACTCGCTGAGCCGTTGAATAGCGGCATCGGTAAAGGTCATCCAGCCGATGTTGGCATGCGAGGCCGGTTGGCTCGCCCGCACCGTTAACACGGCATTGACCAACAAAACTCCTTGTCTGGCCCAGCCTTCCAGGTTTCCCGAAACGGGAATGGGAGCGCCGGTGTCATCGCGAACTTCCTTAAATATGTTGCGCAGCGATGGCGGGTGTCCGACGCCTTGCGGCACAGAAAAACTCAACCCGTGCGCTTGCCCTGGTCCATGGTAGGGATCCTGGCCTAAAATAACCACCCGAACCGTGTCAAAGGGCGCAGCATCAAATGCTTTAAAAATGGAAACCGCCGGGGGATACACCTCTTGTCCATTTCTTTTCTCATCCATAAGATAAGATTTAATCTGAATAAAATAAGGTTTGGTAAACTCCTCTGACAATGCGGCTTTCCAGCCGGTTTCTAAGTGGGGTTCAATGCGGACTTGATTAGTGTTTTTTTCAAACATATAAATAAATATGTTTACTTTAATAAATATTATTCTTTAATCTCAATCTCTTTCACTGGTTTAACCGCCTGCCAAGGTAGCGCGGCAATTGCCTGGCGATACGCTTCCCAATCGTCACGGAAGAATCTGTTTATCCGGTCAAGGATGCGGCGGGTTCTAAGTTCAAGGTCATTGAGCGCCTGTTGCGCGTTGGGCGAGGGCGTTTCGCCCGAAGTAAGCAGGAAGTAACTTTGGTATTGCAGGTCATTGAGCCGCTCTTTGCCGTCAATGCCTTTGAAGTCTTTGGGGGTGATGATGAGCGCTTGCAGCGAGAGGATGCTGTCGCGCAGCATTTTTTCTGTTTTGTCCAGGGGCTTGAGGACGGTATCTGGGAGGTACTCCAGATTGCCTTTCATACGATCCATGGTTTCCAGCGCCTGCAGCATCTCCAGGTTGGCTTTGAAAGTGGCATTAACGTTGCGGTCGAAGCGATCGCGGGCGAGCCCGGCCTGCCTCAAGGCAGCGGCATCGAAGTTCCGGCGTGGGTCGGGCAACACGGTCACAAAGGCGGAGTCAGTGTACGTCAGCCAGGTGGCTTGAATCCGGTAGCGACCGGGCAGCACGGCGCGGCCCGATGACTCGTCGGCTTTTTTGTCCGGTTTGGTGTGCGATGGGTAACGGGGACCGCGTTCGCTGAGGTCCCAGGTGCGGCGCACGAAACCGGTATCAGCTTTAACCGAGAACTTGCGCAGGGTGTCGCCGTTTTCGTAGAATACGACAAACCAAATTTTCTCTGAATCGGTTTTGGGTTTGCTCTCTTCTGCTTTGGCATCAATTGCCTTGCTGCCTTCTGCCTTGCTTTCTTTTGCTTTGCTGCCTTCTGGTTTGATGCCTTCTGCCTGGCTGTCTGCAGGTTTGGCTTCTTCTGCCTTGCTGTCGGACTTCGTGGCATCAGCAGCCCCGGCCTCCTCTGGCTTTTTGGGCTTCTCAAAACCCGCAGGGTACAGCCAAAGGGTTAGGCGAGCACCGCGTGGTCTGTTTTGACCTCTGAAGCCGGCATCGCCATCAAAGCGAACGCCAGGGGCCGGAATGTAAGCCGCCAGGTGGGCGTCCGGGATGGGAAACAGCGCGAAGGGTTTTTCTGTCAGCGCGCGGTCTCGGGACAAAGCGCGAAGGGGTTCCAGGTCATCGAGCACCCAAATCGCGCGACCGAAGGTGCCAACGACCAGGTCGCCTTCCCGCTCCTGCATAGCCAGGTCTTGCACAGGTACCGCCGGGAAGTCCCGCGACCAAAGCTGCCACTGCCCGCCACCGTCTGTGCTGAACCAAAGTCCGTTGTCCGTGCCCAGAAATAGCAGGTTGGGTTCGCGAACATCCTGCGCTACGCTCAGGACATGCCCTATTAGTTCGGTGCCGGTTGCCCCTGCACCGGCAATGCGCTTCCAGGTCTTTCCATAATCATCTGTACGGTAAGCATAAGCTTTCCAATCGTTGCGGCGATAGTTGTTCAGCACAACAAAGGCCTGCCCGGCGCTGTGTTTGGAGGGCAAAATCTGCGGAATCCACGAGCCCGCCGGTGCACCCGGAAGGCGTGCGCTCATTTCGGTCCAGGTTTGGCCGCCATCGCGCGTCAGGTGCAATTTGCCATCGTCGCTGCCGGTCCAAATAAGACCCCTTTCCACCGAACTGGGCGCAATGCAGAGCAGTGTCGTAAAATTCTCCGCGGTCGTGGCGTCAATGGTCAGGCCGCCGCTCAGCGCCTGCTTTTGCCGGGCGGTATCGTTGCTGGTCAGGTCCGGGCTCAGAATGGTCCAACTGCGCCCTTCGTCGGCGCTGTAATGCACAAATTGTGAACCGTAATACAGGCCATTCGGGTCGAAGGGATCCGTGGCCAGCGCAGCATTCCAGTTAAAGCGCAACGGAAATCCTTCGGGATGCACGGGTCGGATGTAGCGGGTTTGTCCAGTCTGGCGGTCATATTGGTTGAGGTTGCCCCCTTGCCACATGGCGTAGCCGTAGCGGTTGTTACCGGGATGGGGATGCACGTCAAAGCCGTCGCCAAAAAGTACCTCTTGCCAGTTGCTGTTGCGCAACCCGTCGCTTTGCCACAGGTACGAAGGTCCGGCCCAGGAGCCGTTGTCCTGCAATCCGCCGTAGATGCGGTAGGGCGTGTCGTTGTCTACCGATACATGGTAGAATTGGCCGAGTGGCAGATTCTCGACAAAGCGCCAGGAACGGCCGCGATCGTGGCTGATGGCCATGCCTCCATCGTTTCCGTCAATCATAAAATCCGGATTGTCCGGATGGATGTAAAAGGCGTGGTGATCCGGGTGAACGCCGGAATAGGGAACAATAACCTCCCAACTTTTACCCCCGTCTTCGGAGCGCGAAATCACGGAGTAGATGCTGTACACCCGGTTTTCATTTATGGGGTCAACATAGATTTCATGGTAGTAGAAGGGGCGGTTGCCAAAATCTTTGCTGGCCTGTTTAGTCCAGTGGTGCCCGCCATCGGTTGAGCGATAAAAACCGTTTTCTTTGGCCTCAACAATAGCATAAACTATGTTAGGTTCCGAAAGCGCGATGGCCACGCCAATGCGACCGAGGTCGGAATCTGGTAGGCCACTTTGTTTGTCGGCTGCCACATTTGTCCAGGTGTTTCCCCCATCATAGCTGAGGTACAAACCGGAGCCCTTTCCCCCGCTGGTAAAAAACCAGGGCTTGCGCCCGTATTCCCACATAGTTGCGATCAATTTGTTGGGATTGGTGGGATCTATGATCAGGTCGGCACAGCCCGTGCTGTCGTTAACAAAAAGAATGTTCTGCCAGGTAGCGCCGCCGTCGCGGGTGCGAAACACACCGCGGTCTGCGTTAGGTCCCCAGGCCGATCCGTGTGCGCCAACATAGATAGTATTAGGGTCGTTGGGATGCACCACAATGCGGTGTATGGTTCGGGTTTCTTCCAGCCCCATGCGCCTCCAGGTTTTCCCGGCATCCAGCGAGCGAAATATTCCGGCTCCGCTGTTCTGCGAGTTGCGGGGATTTCCCTCGCCGGTTCCCGCCCAAACCACATTGGGATTTTGCGGATCTATGGCCACCGCGCCGATAGCCTGGGTAGGTTGTTGGTCAAAAATAGGTTGCCACGCAATGCCGCCGCTGGTGGATTTCCACAAGCCGCCGGATGCCGTGCCCACATACATGATTGAAGGGTCTTCACGCACTACCGCAATGGACGTAACCCGACCGCTCATGCCCGCCGGTCCGATGGACCGAATGCCCAAGCCTTCCAGCCAGCGCTGGTCAGGCCCCAAACCGCCTAGAGCTTCAAGAGCCGCTGGCTGCTCTTTTTTGGCGTTTGCTTTAGCGCTTGTTTTTGATGAAGCGCCCTGATTTTGTGCCAGGACCTCGAAATCCGTTAGCGTAGAGGCGAGGAACACCATCAAAAGAAAGGCCGAGCTGGCTTTACGAAGCGATGGGCGAAAAAGACCGAGGAGGCGAGGATGAGGCATAGTAAGGAGCAGAATCGTGGCGTGTATAGAATCTGTGGGGCTTAAATCCGGCCTGTTAGCGAAAGCCCTAAGGCAAATGCCCGAAAATAAAATTCCCACGCTTCTAAAATACATCACACGGCGGTTCGCACAGGGCAAACACATTTTTCTGGCCGACATGTCCCCCGCAGATGGTTGATGCCCAAACCCCTGTGCATAGCCCTTTTTTTCCATGCCAATGGGCTATTATGCGTTGCGAAACACCTTGAAAATCAGCACCGTAAACGCCCTCATAGCCGTTGAGCAACCCCGGGTTTCTGAGCGGTTTTTAGCCCACCAGCTGCACTTGGATGCCTATGAATCTCCTGCCTAAACTGTTAGCCTTTTGCGCCGCCATCGGTGGCGTTCACCAAGCGTTGGATGCACAGACCATCATTCGCGTTATGGAACCCACGGGGCCAGGTTCAGCCTCGCTCGCGCTGCCCGGACGAACTGTCGCTCCCTTGCACCTGAGCCCTTCCCCCGGCTCTGCAACCCTGACGGGCGTAGCTTCCGGCGTCACGGTTTTTCCCAATCCGGCCAGCGAAGCCATTTCGGTTGAACCCGTTTTGCCATCGCCCGGCTTTTTGCAGGGAGCATCGCTAGTCAATGCATTGGGTCAGGTGGTTGAATCGGCCATACCCCACACGTCTGACCAACTCATCATCGGCGTCGGACATCTGCCACGCGGTGCTTATCAACTGGTGGTTTTTACCACGGCTGGCATAACCACACATATGGTCAGTCTGATTTAATCAGGTTGATATTAAACGCACGCAATAACGCCCTCCAGCAACGTAATTACCATGCAGTCATCCAACCTCGATAACATTTTTTTCCGGTGCATGATTCCCCTTGCATTTTGGCGCACAACGCCCTATGCATGCCAGTTGCCCTCCCTACAAAAGGCCGATACCAAACCCCGAAACAACACAGAAAAATCGGGCATAAGACCCGCTATCCCTTCCTTTAAAATCATGAACATGAATTTTTCGAGAACCAGTTTGTATGCCGCAGCCTTTGTTATGGGTTGCTTATCGTTAAACAGCGCTGCTACCGCTCAAGTGCGTGTCGTAGGGGAGGCTCCCGGCAGCTCCAGCGCCACCTCAACCACCCGTCCGCCCTATTACAGCTCCGTAACTCCAGGTGGATCAGGCAGCTCCGGCAGCACCCGTCCGCCCTATTACAGCTCCGCAACCCCCGGTGGATCAGGCAGCTCCGGCAGCACCCGTCCGCCCTATTACAGCTCCGCAACCCCCGGTGGATCAGGCAGCTCCGGTGGAACGGAATACACCCGCCCTGGCTACGTTGCTTCCGCTTCGCCCGTTGTTGGCCAGCAAGATCCCGCGCTGCAGATTGGCGTCTATCCAAACCCTGCAACAGAACTGCTTTACGTTGAAATTAGCGGGCTGCGTCCGGATGAAAGCGTACACATCAACCTGTTCAACGAGCGCGGAACCCGCTTTAGCGTGCCCATGGTGCGCGGCGGCGAAAGCGTCCGCATCGAAGTAGGCAACCTGCCCCGTGGCGCCTACCGCATTCAAGTCATCACCAGCAGGAGCGAAGTGATTAGAAACATTCAGTTGATCTGATTCCTGCTGTTTAAAGCATTCTTTTTCTCAAAATCCCTTTTTCTAATCCGCAGTGTCCAAGGGGGCATTGCGGATTTTTTTGCGTTTAAAGAGCCTAAAAGCCGCTGTTGTACCCCCATTTTTCGGGCGAAGGGCTTCCGGTACCCGCCGCCACTGCTCCAAATATTCCTTAAATTTGCGCTTATCCGGTCGCGTAGCTCAGATGGATAGAGCATCTGCCTTCTAAGCAGACGGTCACAGGTTCGAGTCCTGTCGCGATCACAAAACGGTCCTTAGCGCTTTTTACTGCCCCGTTTGCCGCGGGTTCTCCAGAGCGGCCTGTGCTGCAGCCAGTCGGGCAATGGGTACCCGGAATGGCGAGCAACTGACATAGTCCATGCCAATGCGGTGAAAGAATTTTACGCTCTCCGGATCGCCGCCGTGTTCCCCGCAAATACCCACTTTCAAGCCAGGTTTGTTTTCGCGGCCCCGTTCAATGCCAGCGCGAACCAATTGCCCGATTCCGTCCTGGTCCAGTGTTTGAAAGGGGTCATCCGGCAAAATCTTCAAGTCCAGGTATTTAGGAAGAAACCCGCCAATGTCATCCCTGCTGAAGCCAAAACTCATTTGCGTTAGGTCGTTGGTGCCAAAGCTGAAAAAATCAGCCACTTTGGCCATGAAGTCTGCCCGAAGTGCCGCCCTCGGGGTCTCAATCATGGTTCCAAACAAATAAGGAATTTTGCGCAAGCGCAACTTCGTGCAAACTTCCTTGTAGACCTGATCTACGATCGCTTTTTGGTGCCTCAATTCGTGGGCGATAACTGTTACCGGAATCATGATTTCGGGGAATGGTTTTTGGCCTGCTTTGAGCAACTCTCCGGTAGCTTCAAAAATTGCGCGCACTTGCATCTCGGTTATTTCCGGGTAGCTAATGCCCAGCCGGACACCCCGGTGCCCGAGCATCGGATTGTTTTCGTGAAGCGCCAATACTCGCCTGTTGAGCATGCTCATGGTAATGCCTAGTTCCTTGCTGAGTTGCTTGAGTTTTTCTTTGTCATGAGGCACAAATTCGTGTAAAGGCGGGTCCAACAGCCGAATCGTGACCGGGTAACCGTTCATGACAATCAGCGTGTCCTTGACATCTTTTTTAACGTATTTAAATAATCCGTTAAGCGCTGATCGGCGTTCTTTCTCTGAAGTGCTGACGATCATTTTGCGCAACTGGAACAAAGGCTCTTCGCTGCCTTCGCCGTAGAACATATGTTCAGTTCGAAAGAGTCCGATACCCTCTGCGCCAAATTTCACCGCTTGAAGGGCATCGCCGGGGGTTTCTACGTTGGCGCGCACACCCATCTGCTTAACCTTGTTAACCAGCTTCATCAGGTCTTTGTAGGCCTGGTTCATGTTAATGTCGATGTCCACCAGCGCGAGGCTTCCTTCGTAAACCAGTCCTTTGGTTCCGTTCAGGCTGATCCAATCGCCTTTTTTTATGATGGCGCCACTTTTGGTGTGGAAGTTCCTGCCTGCGTTGCGAATTTCCAGGTCGCTGCAACCCACGATGCAGCATTTTCCCCAACCCCGGGCCACTAAGGCAGCATGTGAGGTCATACCGCCTTTGGCAGTCAGGATGGCTTCGGCTTTGTGCATGCCGTCCACATCTTCCGGGGAGGTTTCTTCCCGGACCAGAATCACTTTTTCGCCTCGAGCAGCCCATTCTACGGCTTCTTCCGAGGTGAAAACCACTCGCCCGATGGCCCCACCGGGTCCTGCCGGAAGTCCTTTGGCAATGACGTTGCTGGTGCGTTCTGCTTCCGGGTCGAGCATGGGCAAGAGCAGTTCCACCAATTGATTGGGAGCAACCCGCATGATAGCGGTATGGGCATCAATTAGTTTTTCGCGGTGCATTTCCGCAGCCATGCGCACTGCGGCCACTCCGTTGCGTTTGCCCACGCGGCATTGCAGCATGTAGAGTTTTCCTTTTTCAATCGTGAACTCCAAATCCTGCATATCTTTGTAATGCATCTCCAATTTTTTCTGGAAACCATACAATTCCTTATACTGCGCCGGCATGCGCGCTTCAAGCGTTATAAAATCTCTGCTTTGGTCATTGGCTGAATAGGCATTTACTGGCGCCGGTGTACGTATTCCCGCCACCACGTCTTCGCCTTGAGCGTTTACCAGGTATTCTCCGTAGAATTTGTTCTCTCCACTCCCCGGGTTTCGCGTAAAGGCCACTCCAGTGCAACTGTCTTCGCCCATGTTGCCGAAAACCATTGCCTGCACATTGACGGCCGTGCCCCATTCATTAGGTATTTTTTCAATGTGTCGGTATTCTATGGCGCGTTTGCCGTTCCAACTGCTAAAGACGGCCCCAATGGCTCCCCAAAGTTGTTGCAGGGCATCATCTGGAAAGCTGGTTCCCAGGGAGGATTGGATGGTTTTCTTGTACTCCAGCACCAGCATTTTCCAATCCTCAGCGCTCAGTTCGGTATCGCCGACAAGGCCGGCTTTGCGCTTGAATGCTTCGAGCTTTTCTTCTAGCAGTTTCCGGATGCCTCTTCCAGCCTTGGGCGCTATTCCGGCAGCTTTTTCCATGACCACATCGGCGTACATGGTGATGAGCCGACGGTAGGCATCGTAGGCAAAACGCTCGTCGCCGCTCTGGGCAATGAGACCTTTTAAGGTGGACTCCGTGAGCCCGATGTTGAGCACCGTTTCCATCATACCCGGCATAGACCGGCGTGCCCCGGAGCGCACGGAAAGCAGGAGGGGATTGACCGGGTCACCAAACTTTTTGCGGCTTAATTTTTCCACCTTCGCCAAGGCCTCCTGCGTCTGTAACTTTAAAGCCTTGGGATAGGATTTCTTGTTGGCGTAGTAGTACGTACACACGTCAGTTGTCAAGGTGAAGCCAGGCGGGACGGGTAATTTGAGCCCTGGATGACCTGCCATTTCTGCCAGATTGGCTCCCTTGCCGCCGAGTAGATTTTTCATGGATTCATTCCCGTCAGCTTTTCCTCCACCAAAGGAATAGACGTATTTGCCTGTTTTTTTTGTGGTTGCCACGGTGTTTTCGTTTTAAGTGCGATGCATAGCTACGGGTAGTTGCCCCTGCAGTTACTTGCACAAGTCACCCTCGCGTGTGATTCCGGTCATTTTTGGACAAGCTGGGCAAAAAAAAGGAAGCCCCCAGTCGGACAAACCGATTAGGGACTTCGCTTTAAAGGCAGTTATTATGCGTATTAATACGTATATAAATTAGATGTTGTCAGTGGCCTAAAAGTGAGATGGGCAATATCCTGCAACAACATTAGGCTGAATTCAACCTTCGTCGCCATCGCCATCGCCACCGTCGCCATCGCCACCTTCGTCGCCTTCGCCATCGCCATCGCCACCGTCGCCACCGTCATCGTCGTCGTCGTCGCTCCCAGTGCCGGAGCCGCTGCTGTTGTCGTCGAGCAAGGTGTATTCGGCCCCACTTCCGTCAAACACCACGTTGAAGTCTTCTCCGCCCACTGCGGTAGGATAAAGTTCAAACAGGTAGAAGGTTCCACCGGACGAAGCGCAGATCTTTCCTTCGTGGATGACAAAGCCGGGGTAAGCCGCGGCAACCGCATCCAGCACAACAGCAGGGAAGCTGCTGATTGGCATGTCGTCATCACAATCCAGGACAACGGTTTCGCCGGTTGACGTTACCACGCTGTTGGTTCGAAGGGCGCTAACGCTTGGGTCAGCTGCACCGGTAATTGCCTGAGGGTTGCAGGAGCTCAGCAAGGAAATGAGTCCGATAAAAAGGACTGCAATGGCAAGTTGCACGTATTTGGGGTTTAAGCTTAAATTTGAATTTTTCATAGCTGTCATAGGTTTTGGAACGAAGAAATAGGGTGTATTCAACGCTGTTTTGTTTGAATACTCAGCAAGGTAACGCCACCTCGTGCACCGCCTTGTTGCAAGGTTGCCCAGCAGGCATTTTCGATGGCTGAATGGGCCAAAAAGCTGTTTATAGGTTTGGTGCCTGAAACGGGTTTTGGGTGCCATTAGGTTTTTTATGCCCTGCTCAGGGTTCCGTCCCTTGAAGGATTGTTGCTATTTTGCTCGTGTACCCAAACCCCTTTCCCCCGATATGGCTGGAATGACCCGAATTGCAACGCATCAAGAATATGTACAGGCTTATGAGCTAAGTGTCCGCGACCCGGAGGGTTTTTGGGCGGAGCAGGCTAAATCGTTTATCTGGCGGAGACCTTGGGAACGCGTTCTGGATTGGAATTTTCGCGATCCTGACATCCGCTGGTTCCAGGGCGGCACCCTTAACATTACCGAAAATTGTCTGGATCGGCACCTGGCTATACGCGGCGACAAGCCAGCGTTGATTTGGGAGCCCAATGATCCTGACCAGGCTAACCGCACGCTGACTTACCGCCAATTGCACCAGGAGGTTTGCCGCTTTGCGGAGGCGCTTCGGGCTCAGGGCGCCGACAAAGGTGATCGCATATGTTTTTATATGCCTATGGTGCCTGAACTGATGATCGGCCTGTTGGCCTGCGCGCGTATCGGGGCGGTACATTCGGTGGTCTTTGCAGGGTTTTCGGCGCAGTCTTTGGCGGAGCGAATTGACGATGCAACGTGTAAACTGGTGATTTGCAGCGATGGAAATTTTCGCGGTGCTAAGTCTATTCCTATTAAGGCGGTTGTGGACGAGGCGCTTAGCCGCGGTTGTCCGAGTGTAGAAAAAGTTATTGTTTTGAAGCGAACAGGCGAGCCTGTTTCCTGGACAGATTCACGCGATGTCTGGTGGCACGATGCCATTCGCGACATGCCGATTGAAAGCAGCCCCGAAGTGATGGATGCGGAGGACTTGTTATTTGTCTTGTACACCTCCGGTTCAACGGGAAAGCCCAAAGGCGTGGTTCACACCATTGGCGGGTATATGGTTTACACCGCGTACAGTTTTGCGCAGGTGTTTCAGCCAGAAGAAAACGACATCTACTGGTGCACGGCAGACATTGGGTGGATTACCGGCCATTCGTACATTGTTTACGGTCCGCTGCTACATGGCACTACCGTTTTGATGTTCGAAGGGGTGCCGAACTATCCCAATCCCGGCCGTTTTTGGGAGGTGTGTCAGAAGCACAGCGTCAGCCTGTTTTATACAGCACCCACCGCGTTGCGCTCGCTGATGGCGGCGGGCGACGAGTGGGTTGCCCCTTATGATCTGAGCAGCATTCGGGTGCTGGGCAGCGTCGGCGAGCCCATTAACGAAGAGGCCTGGCATTGGTACCAGAACCATGTGGGGAAGGGCCGTTGTCCAATTGTCGACACTTGGTGGCAAACCGAAACCGGTGGTATTCTGATTTCACCGCTGGCCGGGGTTACCGACCCGTTAAAGCCCTGTTTTGCCATGCAGCCCTTGCCTGGTGTTCAACCGGTGTTGGTCAGCCCGGAAGGAGTGGAGTTGACCGAAACAGAGGCGGAAGGGCTGCTGTGCATTCGATTTCCGTGGCCTTCCATGCTGCGCACCACTTACGGCGATCACGAGCGTTGCCGGCAGAGCTATTTCGCTGCTTTTCCCAATTTGTACTTTACGGGCGACGGTTGCCGGCGCGATGCGGACGGCCATTACCGCATCATCGGTCGGGTGGATGATGTCATTAATGTCAGTGGCCACCGGCTGGGCACCGCGGAGATCGAAAACGCTATTGACGAGCACGAGGATGTGGTGGAGGCGGCGGTAGTCGGTTACCCCCATGCGATCAAGGGCCAGGGCATTTATGCTTACCTGGTTTGTGGGCATCAAGTCACAGATCACGAGCGTTTTAAGCGCGAGGTATTGGAAACAGTCACCCGGGTCATTGGACCCATTGCCAAGCCCGATCACATGCAGATTGTTTCCGGGTTGCCCAAAACGCGCTCCGGCAAGATCATGCGGCGAATCTTGCGCAAGATTGCCTGTGGCGAAACAGACAGCCTTGGCGATACCTCAACCCTGCTCAATCCGGAGATCGTAGACGAAATCCTCTCCGATTCGCTGCACGGAAAAGTGAGCTGAACCGGCACCCCTTCGCCCGAAAAAAAAAGGACCCCCGAGAGGGCCCTTTATGGGAAATTTCACGGAAGGGACTTGGTCAGGCTTCTTCCAACTCTTTCCAGGCCAGGTAGAAGTCTACCTTTTCCAGGGATTTATCGGCGATCCGGGTATTCATTTCGTCAGCCGTTTTTGGCGCCGGCACGATCACTTTTTGGCCTTTGTTCCAGTTCAGGGGAAGGGCGACGCCGTGTTTGTCGGCAGTTTGAAGGGCATCCAGCACGCGGATAATCTCATCCATGTTGCGGCCCACATTGAGCGGGTAGTACATAATCAGCCGGATTTTCCGGTTCGGATCGATGAAGAACACGGCGCGGACCGCGGAGGTTTCGCTTTCATTGGGCTGCAACATGCCGTAGTGCCTGGACACATTCATGTCCAAGTCGGCGATGATGGGAAAGTCAAAGTACACGCCCGTGTTGGTGCGCACATTGTTGATCCAGGCCAAGTGGGCATGCACCGAGTCAATGCTCAGGCCAATTAGTTTGGTTTTCCGCTCATCGAATTCGGGCTTCCGCTGGGCGAATCCGCTCATCTCAGTGGTGCACACCGGCGTAAAGTCGGCTGGGTGGCTGAAAAGGATAACCCAGGAATCCCGGGCATACTCGCTGAACACCAGAGGTCCAAAGGTGGTAGCGGCCTTGAAGTCGGGAGCGAAGTCGCCGATGCGGGGCATGGGGAAAATCGGGCCCTGGTTTTGGTTGTGATTGTCGTTATCCATGGTCTGTGAAGAATTGTATTGAAGACGAATTGGGGTCCAGTGGTTATCTTTCCGAAAGCATTCGCCAGCAGATGACGGAGGGGTGGACCTGCCTTCCTAATTCTCTAAAAGTGCCGATTGCCCGGAAAGTTGACTGCACAAAGTTACCCCCAGATGGATCGCTCGTACGTGATTTTCGTCACTGCCCCACCTGAGAGCCTGCCTCGGGTTCAGCGGCTGGGTTTCCAAGGGCATCGGCTTGGCGTGGGTCCAGGCTTGGGCTTAAACCTGAGTTGCCGGTTTGGCTTTAGGTTTGGCTCTTGGTTTGTCTCTTGGTTTGGCATTTGGTTTGGCATTTGGTCGGGCACGGCGCTTGCGCTACTGTTGGTCCTTGCGCTTCCTGGTCGGGCTTTGGCTCAGGCAGGCACTGCTGGCGACGCGGGCAATGCTGCCCATGCTGAAAAGGCTGTGGCAAGAGAAGAGGCTATTTCGAACCAAAACCAACCTGATGTGGAAAGCGGAAAGTACGCTGCGGTGCTGCGCAGCCTTTTGAGCCATTCAGTGCCGGAAATTGGCGTTGAAGATCTTCAGGTGATGAAGGGTGCGGTGCTGCTTGACGCCCGCGAACCGGAGGAATTTGCGGTAAGTCGTTTAGCGGGGGCCCGCTATGCCGGCTATGACCTTTTCGACCTGAACATGCTCGGCGACCTGGATCGGAACCAAACGGTGGTGGTCTATTGCTCCGTGGGCTATAGAAGCGAGAAAATTGCAGAAAAGTTGCTTGAGGCTGGATTCTCGCAGGTGTACAACTTGTACGGTGGAATTTTTGAGTGGGTTAACGCAGGCCAGCCCGTGGTAGACGCTTCGGGCAAGCTAACTGACCTCGTTCATGCCTATAACCGCACCTGGGGATTATTCCTGCAAAAAGGAGAGAAAGTTTATTGAAACAATATTATTTACTATTGTGACAGAAATCACTGTATAAAACTTACTGTTTTGCCGTATCAAGTCTCTGAATAAAACCTACGCAAAACATAACATTAGTAAACCTATCATGACCAGAGAGACCCTAACGCACGCTTTTCCATTTTTTCAGGAGCCTGACTTGTTGAACCAAATTCTGGAGCAAGGTCGTGAAATGAACCTCAATCCTGGGGAAGAGCTGATGCGGCCGGGTACCTACATTAAGGCCATCCCTTTGCTGATGGAAGGGCGTATTCGCATTAGTCGGCAGGATGGGGAAGGGGGAGAGTTACTGTTGTATTTTTTGTCTGGAAGCCAGACTTGTGCTATGTCGCTGAGTTGTTGCATGGCCGATCAGAAAAGTTCCGTTCTGGCCATCGCAGAAGAGCAAACGCAACTATTGATGATTCCGGTGGCTTACCTGGACCAGTGGATGACGCAGTTCCCTTCCTGGAAAGCGTTTATTATGCAGACCTATGCCATGCGTTTTAATGAGCTGCTCAAAGCTTTTGATGCCGTGGCATTTTTGCGCATGGACGAGCGGCTGGTTCAGTACCTGGCGGGCCGTCGAAAGGCAGAGGGAACGCACATCCTGCATTTGTCGCACCAGGACATTGCCCATGAGTTGCACACCTCCCGCGAGGTGGTTTCGCGGCTCCTCAAGCGTTTGGAAAACGATGGCCAATTGAAATTGGGCCGCAACAAGATTGAACTGAGTCAAACCCCTCGTTGGTTGCCGGCCTGATTGCAGGTTGCTTACCGGCCAATACGATTACCTTTAGGTGACTTTGGTCACCCCAGCCCTCGTTATAGATTGCCTATCTTGGCCGTAGCAGAGCTGCAATAGAAGTTCTAAGGGCCGCAAGAGCAATTAAAAAATCTATATAAAGTTCAACGGATAGAGTCCTTTAGAAAACAAATAAATCTGCGCACTCCTAAATCCTCTTTTCATGAAAGTCATTACCTCCTGGCTCCCTGCATTTGCGCTATTGGTTCTCTTTGGCCTTAATTCGGGTTGTGCCAAATCGCCACAAGCAGAGGGCCTGGATCCGGAAACGTTTCAGGCGCAACTGGCCGCAAATTCCGACGCGTTGCTCGTAGACCTCTACCTGCAGGAAAAGCCGCGGCAGATCGGTTTACCCAACGCACAACTATTGAAGCTTGGTCAACAGAAGCCGCGCGAAGCCTTCAGCGATGTGGATCATGCGCGGGCGGTTTACCTCTATTGTGGCGACGGTAAGGGTTCCGGACAGATCGCCAAAATCCTGGACGACATGGGCTTCAACGAGGTCTACAGCCTTAAAGGAGGCGTGAAAGCTTGGAAAGAAGCCGGGCTGCCCGTGCAGCCGGTTAACGATTTGCAGGCATTTGGTGCGGCCGCTCAGCCCGCCATGCCCTGACAGGCCCTTCGCTAGTTTCAGCCCGCCATGCCCTGACAGGCCCTTCGCCAGTTACGGCGGTACATGCCCTGACAGGTTGTTAGCCCCGGAAACTGCCCGCCATGACCCGTTAAGCCCTTCGCCAGAAACTGCCTGCTTATGCGCTACGGATTTGTCATCGACAACAGAAAATGCATCGGGTGCCATGCCTGTACAGTGGCTTGCAAGTCGGAGCATGATGTGCCTTTGGGGGTAAACCGCACGTGGGTCAAGCAGGTCGAAAAGGGCACCTTTCCCAATACGCGGCGACTGTTCTCCGTCATGCGCTGCAACCATTGCACAGACGCGCCCTGCGTGACGATTTGCCCCACACAAGCGCTATTTATTCGCGCGGATGGCATCGTGGATTTTGACAACCGGCGTTGCATCGGCTGTAAGAGCTGCATGCAGGCATGCCCCTACGATGCCTTGTACATTGACCCGGAAACGCATACCGCCGCCAAGTGCAATTACTGCGCCCACCGCGTGGACCTGGGCTTGCAGCCCGCCTGCGTGATCGTTTGCCCCGAGCACGCTATTCTTTCCGGTGATTTGGATGATCCGGGCTCGGAAATTGCGCAAACCGTGGCGCGGGAGCAAGTAACGGTTCGCCGCGCGGACAAAGGCACCCGCCCGAACCTTTTTTACGTCAACGGCGATGAAGCTTCGCTGAACCCCGGGGCTACCGAGCGCAGCGAAGCCTATTTCTGGAACAGCCAGAGCGCCGGTGTTGGGCATTTTGCCCGCTACGCGCAAAGCCGGTCGGTCAATTCCGACGTGCTGGATCTGGCTTCGCGCCTGGAGCTGCCACAAGCCGGAGCGCTGCCTGATCCGGTGCAGTCGGCTCCTGCTCGTCAGGTGGAAGTGCTGCTCGGCAAAGCGCGACGAGTGTACGATACCCCGGACAAAGGCCTGCTTTGGGGCCGTGAGGTCTATACCTATGTCTGGACCAAGGCACTTTCGTCAGGGGTGGTTTTGGCCATGGGCCTTTTGGGTACGGGGTTGGCTGGCCCGGCGCGATTGCCCAATGCTGCTGCCGAAACGCTGGCCGTCGCTGTGGGCCTGGTGTTTTTGCTGCTCACGGGCCTGCTGCTGGTGGCCGATCTGGACCAGCCGCGCCGCTTCTTGTATGTCCTGTTTCGCCCGCAGTGGAAATCCTGGTTAGTGCGAGGCGGTTACCTCATCACGGGTTACGGGGCCGCGCTTGCGTTGTGGGGGGCGGGCTTGTGGCTCGATGTAGCATGGATGCGGCTTGCGGGTGGTTGGCTGGCCTATCCGCTGGCTTTTGGTACGGCGGTGTACACGGCCTTTTTGTTTGCGCAAGCCAAAGGCCGCGATTTTTGGCAGAGCCCGGTTTTGGTGCTGCACATGCTGGTGCACGCTGTTATGGCCGGTGCTGCGTTGTTTGCGGCGGCGTCCGTGCTCCATCCCGCCCTGGGGGGGTGGGGGGAACCGGCAGCACGGCTGTTGGCCTGGTCCATCGGAGCTAACCTGCTGATCACGGCCGCCGAGTTGAGCCTGACCCACGCCAACACGGCCATCGAAGAAGTGGTACACGCCATCACCCGCGGGTTTTACCGCCGTTGGTTTTGGGGGGGATTGGTGCTCGTTGGCAACTTAATTCCGATGCTGGTTCTCACGTTGGCCCCTGCAGCTTTTCCCAGCGCCATTTGGCTGCCGTTGAGTGCCACCTTCGTGCTCGCCGGGCTTTGGATTGGCGAGCGAATTTGGGTCGAAGCGCCGCAGCGCCTTCCCCTGAGTTAGGGCAGATCAACGGGGCTCCGGGCAACAAGTAAAAACTAAACACACATGGCAGCATCAGGAAAACCGGGGTGGATGGAGCGCTTTGCCGAAAGCGTAGGCCTGATTCCGGATTTGCGGGCGGAATCGGCTGCGCGGGACGAGCACCTGGATGCCATGAACGAGCCCGGCGATTTGAGCAATTACCCGCCGCCTGACCGCTGGGACGATTGGGAGGAGTACGAAGCTAAATCCTGGCCTTTGCGTCAGAAGAAGCAGTACCGAATTGTGCCAACAACGTGTTTTAACTGCGAGTCTGCCTGCGGTTTGTTGGCCTATGTGGACAAGCAAACAGGAACCGTGCGCAAGTTCGAAGGCAATCCCTGGCACCCGGCCAGCCGCGGCCGGAATTGCGCCAAGGGGCCTGCCACGATCAACCAGATCAACGATCCGGATCGCATTTTGTACCCGCTCAAGCGCAGTGGTCCGCGCGGCAGCGGACAGTTTGAGCGTGTTTCCTGGGACGAAGCGCTGAACGACATTGCCGCCCGGATTGGCAAGGCGCTGCGCGAAGACCGCCGCAATGAAGTAGTCTACCACGTCGGGCGACCGGGGCACGAAGGCTACATGGACCGCGTCCTGAAAGCCTGGGGGGTAGACGGCCACAATTCCCACACCAACATTTGTTCCGCTGGTGCCCGCACCGGGTACAACCTCTGGCAAGGCTACGATCGCCCTTCGCCCGACCACGCCAATGCCCGTGTCATTTTACTGATCTCGGCGCATTTGGAAAGCGGGCATTTCTTTAACCCCCACGCCCAACGCATCATTGAAGGCATGATGGCTGGCGCCAAACTGGTGGTGATGGATCCGCGACTGTCCAACACCGCCTCCATGGCGGATCATTGGCTGCCCACGTATCCGGGCTCAGAGGCCGCAATTCTGCTGGCTATGGCGCGGATTTTGCTTGTGGAGCAGCGCTACGACCGTCGCTTTCTGGAGGACTGGGTCAACTGGGCCGCTTACCTGAAGCACCGCTTTCCGGAAGAACCGCCCCGGTTTGAACGGTTCATCGAAGTCTTGTTGCAGGATTATGCGGAGTACACGCCGGAGTTTGCTGAAAAGGAATCAGGTGTTCCGGCAGAAAAGATTGTAGAAGTAGCCCGCCTCATTGGGCAGGCGGGTTCTCGTTTTGCCACACACACCTGGCGCAGTGCCGGTTCCGGCAACCTGGGCGGATGGGCAGTGGCGCGCTGCTTGCATTTCCTCAATGTGCTGACCGGTTCTGTGGGAACGGAGGGCGGAACATCGCCCAACATATGGAACAAGTTCAAGCCTTCTTTTTTTGACAACCCGCCTGCGGGCAAGTTCTGGAATGAGCTCCATTTCCCCGATGAATACCCGTTGGCCCATTTCGAAATGAGTTTCCTGCTCCCGCATTTTTTGCGCGAGGGCCGCGGGCGGTTGGAGGTCTATTTCACTCGGGTTTTTAATCCGGTTTGGACCTATCCGGACGGGTTTATGTGGATGGACATGTTGCAGGACGAGGAGAAAGTGGGCTGCCACATCGCGCTAACTCCGACCTGGAACGAGACCGCCTATTTTGCTGATTACGTGTTGCCCATGGGCATGGCTTCCGAACGACACGATATAAATTCTTATGCTACACATTCCGGTACCTGGATTGCCTTTCGGCAGCCGGTGCTGCGCGAGGCAGCCAGGCGTGCAGGCAAGCCGGTGGCGCTCACCTACGAGGCCAATCCCGGCGAGGTCTGGGAGGAGGACGAGTTTTGGATAGAGCTGAGTTGGCGCATGGACCCGGACGGGAGCCTGGGCATTCGCAAGCATTTTCTCTCGCCCTATCGCCCAGGTGAGCAGAAAATTACCGTTGACGAATATTATCAGTACATCTTTGAACACACCGCAGGTTTGCCCGAAGCCGCCGCTTTGGAGGGGCTCAGCCCATTGGACTACATGCGGCGCTACGGTGCTTTTGAAGTGGAGAAGTTCGGCTATCAGAAGCACGAAAAGCCCCTCAGCCCCGAGCAACTGCAGGGCACCCAAACGGATCAGGACACTGGCTTAATTTCCAGGAACGGAGAGCCTGTTGGCGTTATGGTTGGGTCAAAGGCACTCGTTGGCTGGCCAACGCCGTCGCGGCGTCAGGAGTTTTTTTCTGCCACCATGGTCGATTGGAAATGGCCGGAATACGCCATCCCGGTGTACATAAAAAGCCATGTGCACCCTGATCGGCTCAACAAGCAAAACAACGAGTATCCGCTGGTTCCGACCTTCCGCTTGCCCACCCTGATTCACTCGCGTTCGGGCAATGCCAAGTGGCTCGCAGAGATCAGCAACCGCAATCCGGTTTGGATGCATCCCGATGATGCGGCGCACCTGGGTTTGCAAAACGGCGACCTGCTGCGGGTAGAAACGGATATTGGATACTTTGTGGACAAAGTCTGGGTGACGCAGGGCATGAAGCCCGGCGTAGTGGCTTGTTCGCACCACATTGGCCGCTGGCGACGACCGCAAGATGGTTTGGGCAACCGCTGGGCGGTCAATACAGTAGCTATTGAAAAGAAGGCTAACGGTTACTCCATGCGCACCTTGAAGGGGATCACCCCTTACAAAAGTACGGACCCGGATTCGTCGCGCATTTTTTGGTCGGATGGGGGCGTTCACCAGAACATAACCTTTCCTGTGCATCCCGATCCCATCAGCGGCATGCATTGCTGGCACCAACGCGTTCGTTTAAACCGGGCGCTGCCGGAAGATCGCTACGGCGATGTTTTTGTAGACACCGAAAAATCCATGGACGTTTATCGGGAGTGGCTCAAATTGACCAGGCCTGCACCCGGTCCGAATGGACTGCGCCGGCCGCTCTGGCTGCCAAGGCCCCTTCGCCCGGTAGATGCTGCTTACTACTACAACCTGCCGCCGAGCTAAGGACCGGCATGCTCAGAGTACCTTAAACTTGGTTTGGGAACTTTTGTCACGCTCCGTAGCGGGCTGTCTCCGTTACTTTGTGCCTACAAAGGCCACAAAGGCCCTTGCGAAAGCTATGCTGGAACGTTGGATGCCCGGGCTGCGCTGGATGCGCGATTATCGGCGGGAATGGCTTCGGGGCGATCTTTTTGCCGGCTTAACGGTAGGCGTGATGCTGATTCCCCAGGGAATGGCTTATGCCATGATCGCGGGTCTGCCCCCGATTTTCGGGCTTTACTCGTCTACCGTGCCCTTGCTGGTGTATGCCCTGTTTGGGACATCCCGCCATTTGGCCGTGGGTCCTGTGGCACTGATCAGCTTGCTGGTCAACACCGGGGTCGGGGCGCTGGCAGGTGGAGACCCGGCGGTTTTTTTGGCAATGGCCATTCTGCTTGCCATGATGGTGGGGGTTTTACAAATGAGCATGGGTCTTCTGCGCCTGGGTTTCCTGGTTAATTTTCTTTCGCACCCGGTCATCAGCGGCTTCACCACGGGGGCGGCCCTGATCATCGGATTCAGCCAATTCAAGCACCTGGCTGGAATTCCTTTGCCATCCACGCAACAGCTCCATGTTTTGTTGGGGGCGTTGTTTAGTCAAGTTCAGCAGATTCAAGGGGTCACGCTCGCGTTGGGGGTGGGGGCCATCGCGTTTATTCTGGCCGGCAGGCGGATTGATCCCCGTTTGCCTGGTCCTCTGCTGGCCGTGGTGGCAGGCATTGCTGCGGTGCATTTCTTTTCGCTTAACGACCGAGGCGTGAACATCATCGGCCAGATTCCATCCGGACTGCCCCGGCCCGGTATTCCTTTCTTTTCTGAATCGCTCCACAACTTGCCTGGAGGCATCTGGGGTGTCGTCCAGCACCTCGCTCCGATTGCGCTGACCATTTCGTTGATATCGTTCATGGAGTCTTACGCGGTAGCCCGGGCTGTCCAGCGCAAGCACCGCAATTACGAAGTGGATGCCAACAAGGAACTGATTGCGCTCGGCGCGGCAAACATAGCCGGCTCCTTTTTTCAAGCCCACCCCACTACCGGCGGTTTTTCCCGCACGGCCGTCAACGAGCAAGCCGGCGCTCAGTCCGGACTAGCGGCGATTATTAGTGCAGCGCTGATTGCGCTGACCCTGCTGTTTTTAACCCCGCTGTTTTACAACCTGCCGCAGGCTGTGCTGGCTGCTATCATTCTTGTTGCCGTTTACGGCCTGATCGATTTGAAAGAAGTTCGCTACCTCTACCACAACGACCGCCGCGACCTGGTCTTGTTGGCCGCCACCTTTCTGGTAACGGTCACGCTGGGCGTAGAAGCGGGGATTCTGGCCGGTGTTGCGCTGTCTATCGCCGACTTAGTTTATCGGTCATCGCGCCCGCACTACGCCGTGCTCGGAGCGTACGGGGGAAAGGGCATTTACCGCAACGTTCAACGGTTTCCCGAGGCCATCGAGCCTCCGAACACGCTCATCCTCCGCCCTGACGGCCAGTGGTTCTTTGCCAATGCATCCTTTTGGCAGCAGGCTATCCGCGAAAATGTGGCTGCGCGACCCGGAACCCGTGTTGTTGTGCTGGATGCCGCTACAATTTCCGCCATCGATTCCACCGGATTGCACTCCTTGCAAGACGTATGGGAAGAATTGCAACGTGATGGGATTGCCTTGCGCTTATCAGGTTTGATCGGACCAGTGCGCGACAAACTGGAACATTCGGGCTTTTTTGACAAACTGGGCCGTGACCATGTTTTCATGACCCTGCAAGAGGCCGTCGCAGGCCGTCATTTGAGTGAGGCAGCCGGCTCTGGCGCCGTGCGAACAGCTTCCCGCAGCGGACACAGCGGATTGGTTTCGCCCCGCTCCTAAGCATAAGGATATTCAGGATCAAGGTCTTTCGTGACCCAGGTCACTAACCCCTTAGCCTGTTGGGTCCATATTTGTTCCATATTGATTGGTGCGTTTACCGCGAGCGGTCCGTTTGCTATTTGGTCAATCGGGCCGCCCGGTTTTTTGGGAGTTCCCTCTTTATTTGCCTGCGATGCAGTAAAGGACCACTGATGAGGCTCAGAAGACCGGTTGACCGCAGACATGAGCACATTGGCAGCTATACAGCCATTTTTGGCACCAAAGGATCTTGCCATGACCACTTTCAAGCGCATACTGATTGCCCTGGACTTTAGCGACGCAGATGAAAATCTGATCCGCTACACAGAGTTCCTGTCTAAAATTTACCGACCCGAAGACTTATATTTTATCCATTGTGCACCAACCTTGGTTCAACAGTTGGATTTTTCCCCGCGTTTTAAGGAAGAGAATCCTTTCAACAAACCTCTGGATGAGGAACTGGCCAGCAACATCCGGCACCGGGTTCACCGATATTTCAGCGACCCAGGACCGTCCAATGTGCACGCCGAGGTCATTGAAGGCAGGCCCGAACAACAAATCCGGCACTGGGCAGAAGTCAAATCCGTCGATTTGGTGGTCTTGGGTCGGCACATCGATGGCAAGGAGAACGCCGTCGAAGTCAAACGGCTCATGCGACAACTGCCCTGCAATGTCTTGATTGTGCCCCAATCAACAGAGCCCTCCGTTCAAAACATTACGGTTCCTGTTGATTTTTCGTCAGAAAGCGCAGCCGCAATCTTCCAAGCCAGGCGAATTGCTGAACGATTGGATGATGTGGCCATTACCGTTTTGCATGTTTTTGACATTCCTCCCGGGCATTTTCAGTTGTCGCGCTCCGCAGATCAGTTTGAGCGGATCATGGGTGCCAATGCCCGTGATGCGCTAGAGCGTTTCCTACAAAAGTGCGGTGCCACAGATTTGCTCCCCAAGGCCGTACTGTTGCCCGCAGAAGCTGCCAATCCTTCCCGCGAAATACACCACTACCTGAACGACCACCCGGCCGATCTGGTCATCATGGGCGCAAAGGGACATTCAGCGGTGGAACGTTTTCTGGTGGGAAGTGTCACCGAAGGACTGGTAGACCGGCATGAACGGCAAGCATTGTTGGTGGTTAAGCCTTAAAAAGCAGGCCATTATCACCCCTTGACCCATCCAAATCATGGGGCGTCATGATCCTGGTCATCGGTCAGTGGTTTTACCGACCCTATTTTTATTTATAACAAAACACCAGTCCATCATGAGCACGATAAATCAAGAACAGCGCCACTTTTTTGACTATAACATGGGTTTTTCCGACATCATCATCCGGTATGCGATAATGATGATATTTGGAGTGATTGGCGGCTTGACGCACCAGTTGTGGCTGATGTTAATGGTTGTCCCGATCTTTATTTTTGCCGTCACAGGCTGGTCTCCCATCCACGCCATCCTAGGAAGGAACACGTCTGAACAGAAACACCAGGACCAAGAAAATTTCTGAAACATGGTTTACGGGGGCTTTCCTATTGGAAAGCAAGGAGGGCCTCGAGCTTGTTGCCTTATGCGATAATGTTCTCGAGCCCTTCCTGATTTTTGATGATGATTTCGCCTGACGGCCCTATTTCCACCAACCCCTCCTGACGAAAGTCTGTCAGCGTGCGGATGACGGTTTCTTTGGCAGTGCCCACGATGCCCGCTAAATCGTCGCGCATGATGTGCATAGCAAAAGGGCCCTTCCCCTGATTTTCCTGGTAGCGGCTTTCCAACAAAAGCAGGCCGTCTGCTACGCGCTTGCGCACGGAGTCATAAGCCTGGCGCACTAAGCGAATCTCGGTTTCTTCCAGGTGGTTG
>Ga0163148_10001785_pt1 | contig 27288 bp, 28 predicted proteins | sample OliLakLV19MP7P2_FD_148606 | JGI IMG/M metagenome (GOLD analysis project Ga0163148, IMG submission 148606) | Freshwater microbial mat bacterial communities from Lake Vanda, McMurdo Dry Valleys, Antarctica- Oligotrophic Lake LV.19.MP7.P2 | ecosystem: Environmental > Aquatic > Freshwater > Lake >... | reverse complement strand
AAACAACGGACCGGCGACCTTTCTCGGTGAAGTGATGTAATCACTGCGCACGAACGGTCTGCCGATCCGCAAGGCTTTTCTCAGTAAGTCTTAATCACTTACTGACCCTTGGAAAGAAACATACAAGGCGCTTCTGGTTCTCAAAGATGCGCTCGCGCAGCTTTTCATATCCGTCATCAAACAGATGCATAGCACGGACCTTTTCCACCCACTCCTTTGTTGGATGATGCGGTGCGTGTGTGGCGCCCGGGGCATATTTAATCATGATCGGCTTGGATGGATCGATCTGATTCATGCGGTTCATATAATCGAGAGCATCATCCGCCATTGCGGTGATCAGATTCCAGCTTCCAGTCTCCTTACCCTCGAACGGATATATCTGAGTCGTGTTGCGAAATAGGTTCGGCTGCCACTGATTGGCATCACCACCGATAAACCCATAGAAATATTCAAAGCCCATGCCGATCGGCCATTGATCAAATGGTCCAATTTGACTGGCTTGAAAGGCGGGTACGTTGTGATCCTTGCCGAACCATGCAGTAGCATATCCGTTATCCTTCAACATCCGCCCGATCGTTGCCTTATCGCTATCAATGACGCTGTTGTATCCAGGAAAGCCGGTAGACATCTCAGAGATCACGCCAAGATCACGCCAAAGCTTGCTGAATGGTGATTTCGTCCCGTTATCAGAGCCGCACGAGTGGGCGAACAGAGCGCCGTAGAGAACATGCGATTATAGCGCAGCCCTTGACTGGCAACACTGTCCATCGCTGGTGTTGGGATCACTCCCCCAAAGGTACTTGGTACGCCGAAGCCGGCATCATCGGTAATGATCAATAAAACATTCGGAGCACCCTTAGGCGGAACGATCCGCGGCGCCCACCAGGGCTTTGAATCAAGCGCATCATCCTTAATCACTCCGCCAAATTCTGGTTGTGGCGCCGGAAGCTGTTGCCCACTGATCGAGGTAGTGGCGCCTGGCGAACCAAGTTTTCCGGTCACCTGTTGTGCATCTGCGGAGGAAACAAAAAAAGCAGATGTCATTGAAAATGAAACTAATACTGCCAGAACTGTGCGTGGGGTAAAATTCATGCTCGATAGGTCTCTAAGATTAAATTATACGGATACTTCTAAACGACATGCACTGAAATTAGCCGAACGCTAACGCATGTTATAAAACCCGGTCAAGTTATCTCCTATTTTATTGTACGACCACGAATGCGTTGAAAACACGAACACGATCGTAACCGTTCACAGGGCGGGCAAAAATCACAGAAAACTAACATATTGGGTGCATTGCCGTCCGCCGGAGAATCATTCGGAGCACCCGGTGCGGGTGTTCATTAACTGAAGGATGGGGTACAAGTTAGAGCGAATGACCTTTGGGGGAATTTATGAGCAATATTGTTCGCGCACTACTTCAGGAGTCTATCTCGATCAAGAGTGCAATGCTCAGTAACGAGCCGCTGTTAGGCCAGATTGAGCATGCAGCCCAGATGCTGCGAGATGTAACGGCTAGGGGTGGGACGATCTATGCCTGTGGAAATGGCGGTTCGGCGTGTGATGCGATGCACCTTACTGAGGAGCTGGTAGCGCGCTACAAGCGTGAGCGGCCGGGGATACGCGCGATGCATTTTATGGACCCAGGAACGATTACATGCTGGTCGAATGATGTTGACTATCACGCTGTATTTGAGCGTTATGCGCAGACTTTTTGTAGTGAACGGGATGCACTTATAGCCATCTCGACCTCCGGTAATTCTAAGAGTGTACTGCGCGCGGCGGAGGTAGCGCACTCAAAGGGTTGTGCCGTAATCGGCCTATTGGGCAATGGCGGGGGACTAATCGGGCCAAAATGTGATCTGCCGATCATCGTACCGGCTAAGACTGCTGAGCGCGTCCAGGAGGCCCATATTACAATAATTCATATATGGTGTGAGCTATTGGAGTGCTGAGTGGGACTAAAGAATCTGCTTGAGGGGTGGATATAAAGAGGAGTAAGGTCTGCAGAATGAATTTTAATTGGGAGCCCGAAAATGAATAGTCCAGTACACAGTTTTGAGGCGGAGACTAAGAGTATGAGTGCAGGTTCTGCGACTGGAGTCGGCGATTCCGGTAACCACCCCTTTAACAGCTTCAATTTGGCCAATATTTGGCAACGCTCTAAGGCGATCGCCTTCAAACCCGAGGAGACCTGGACAGTGGTCCGGGGTGAGTCTGATCGGATTGAGCAATTTATAAAGTTCTTCGTCGGACCGCTGATTATTGCCTAGGCGATTGCAGGGTTCATCGGAATGTCGATCGTTGGTGTTTCACTTCCCCTAGTTGGTTCCTTTCGAGTTGGAATTGTTGATGGACTTGTTTTACAGGCGCTACAGGTTCTGAAGCAGTTGGCGATGCTTTTCGTTGTAGGGTACATCGCGCAGTTTCTGGCCCCGAAGTTTGGTGGCAGTTGTGATCTGCGCAACGGAATTAAATGGGCAGGTTATTCTGCTGTTCCGGGAATGATTTTGGGATTAGCTTCAATCTTCGGTTCGGCAGCAATTATGATGTTCACCGGCATCCTTTCGCTGCCGGGAATGATTTGGGGATTAGCTTATATCTTCGGTTCGGCAGCAATTATGATGATCACCTGCATCCTTTTGCTGTGGGGCATCTATGTCTGTTACGCTGGCGTACCGGCAATGACTGGAATCTCTGGGGCGAGTCGGATTTTTTTCATGCTGGTAACGGCCATTTGTGCGATTATTGCCGGAGTTATACTTTCAGTGATCGTTAGGTTGGTCTCACCTCAGATTGCTCCACCTGGAGCGCCACCAATTTTTTCTGATCAACAGCTTGATCTGCAGCCGTAGGACAGGAGTACGTCAAAAGGGATCGAGTAATTAGGGAAGTTAAACCATCTGATCCTCTGCCCCGGCACCACCGATAACCAGTTTGCCTTCGGCTTCGAGTCGCCGCACGATATCGACGATTCCCTGTTGGGCTTTTTCGACATCCTTCAATTTTACAGGGCCCATCGCTGATAGATCCTCTTGAATCATACCCGCTGCGCGCTGGGATACGTTGCGGAACAGGAGATCGCGAAGTTCGTCGCTGGCAGTTTTGAGGCCCAGGATCAACTGATCACGCGGAATCTCTTTGAGTACTGCCTGAATTCCCTTATCATCAATCTTTCGGCAGTCCTCGAAGGTGAACATTAGATTTCGGATCTGCTCCGCAAGATCAGGATACATCTCTTCGATCTCGGTTAGGATGCGCTCCTCATTGGTGCGGTCAACAAAGTTCAGGATATCGGCAGCGGATTTCGGACCCACGATCTCCTCTTCGTTGTCGAGACCACTGCCTTTCAGTTGTGAACGTAGAACTTCGCGAACTTCATCAAGAACATCAGATTTTACGTTATTTAGATTTGCGATTCTGACTAAAACGTCCGTCTGGGCCTCTTCCGTCATATGCTGCAGAACGGCCGCGGCCTGATCCGGATTCATCTTGGTCATTAGAAACGCGACGGTCTGTGGATGTTCGGCTTGGATAAAGCCGTTTAGGATCTTTTCCGGAACATCACCGATTATCTGACTGATAGGCTCCTTGCGAGTGCCTGAAATGTATTCAAGCATCCCTTCGCCAGCCTGCTCACCGAACGCTCCGGTAATTACGTCCTTAGCAAACTCTCGACCATCGACCAGCAGAGTCTCACTGGCTTTGATCATCTGGCGGAATTCACGCGTGATATTGAACTGGGTTTCTCGATCAACCTCGGAAACGGCCATGAAGGCGCGACTTATGCGCTTTACCTCGGTTTCGTTGAGGTTCTTTAGTACCTCAGAGGCCAGCGCTTGCCCCATTGACAGCAGGGTCAAGGCAGCTTTTTCCGTATTGTTGAGTTCCCGCGCCATGTCTTTGATGGTGTATCCTCGGTAAAGTATAGGTTAGGGACTGAACCAGCGAAAACCTGCTGCCCTTCGCGACAAGTTCTCTGCTAAACATAGATATCGGTAGTTTTGATGATCGGCTGTAGATAAGCGCCGCATTATTTTATGATACGAACAGTGTAACTGGTCAGCATAATTTTAACGAATAAACTTAATGTACTGTATATCCTCAATGTTTTACTTTGATTCACCTTCAGTCCTTTCTTGTCAGCCCCTGATCGGGGCAGTCTTTTCTTTGACCAGTTACTTGTTATCACCCCTGATTTGCTCCGCAAATCGGCCCCTGAGGGGCGTGGGCGGGGGCGTGGGCGGTATTCCGTTTATTTTTAAATGCTGACCAGTAACGGAACAGTAACATATTGGATTAACTGATGAATGCCGCTCTAATTGCACTTTTTGTTAGTCGCTTTGGCGAAGAACCTCATGTAGTGGCGGCATTGAAACCGCACGCCTCGAATCGCCAGATCTTTCGCCTAACCTCGGCTAATCACAGCGCGATCGGAATAGTGAACGCTGTAGAGCGAGAGAATAATGCTTTTGTTGAGTTTACAAACCATTTTCATTCCTGTGGCCTAAATGTTCCCGAGATCTATGCCCACGACCTCGAACATGGAATCTATCTTGAGCAGGACCTTGGGGATGAAACACTTTATGACATTCTAATTCGCGAACGTGAGCAATCGGTAGCTGACGGGAACAAGGGATTTTCGGAATCAGTCGAGGCACTCTATCAAAAGGTCATTAAGCAGTTGCCGCGATTTCAGATTGAGGCTGGTCGTTCACTAAACTACGATCACTGCTATCCGGTTTCACGTTACGATCGCGCGGCGATGGTCTGGGATATGCGATTCTTCCGCGATAACTTCCTGCGACGTACCGAGACCGAGTGGAGTCATCACTCCCTTGAAGCTGATTTTGAAAAGTTTGCTGATTTTTTGGCCCAGGCGCCGAGCGACTTTTTTATGTACCGTGATTTTCAGTCCCGCAACATCATGGTGCAGAATGGCGAGGTGTATTTTATTGACTATCAGGGTGGTCGCCTTGGGCCGTTGCAATATGATATGGCCTCGTTGTTGTACCAGTCTCGGGCAAATGTGCCAGCCGATGCACGACAACGATTACTAAAGCTCTACCTAGAAGAGGCCCAGGGTTACGCCCCGATCAATCGTGAGGAGTTTTTGCGATATTTTCATGGATTTGTTTTCATTCGGTTGATGCAGGTTCTAGGTACGTATGGTGACAAGGGACTTGGCGAGAAGCGCGAGTATTTTCTAAAGAGCATTCCGTTTGCGATCGCTAATCTACGATCATTGATTGAGACAACACCGCTACCATTCAACATGCCGGCGTTGACGGGGGTTTTTAATTCTCTAATCACTAACTATGCCCAGGACGGCGAGCGAACATCCATTCATCCCGTTTTAAAACTCAATATATTCAGCTTTTCTTATCGGACTGGACTTCCTCGTCAGAGTACCGACCATGGAGGAGGTTTCATATTTGACTGTCGTTGTCTGCCGAATCCAGGAAGAATCGCTCGTTATCGCGACCAAACTGGACTAGACGATGAAGTAATCGCCTATTTCAGGGAGCGCTCAGAGTTAGAGCAGTTTATTGTACACGTATCTTCACTGGTTGATCAGGCGATTGAGAACTACATTGCTCGTGGATTTGTGAGCCTATCAGTTGGTTTCGGTTGCACTGGCGGTCAACACCGCTCGGTCTATTGTACCGAGATGCTTGCGAAGCATGTTCGCGAGAAATTCAACATCGAAGCGAGTAGAGAGCATATACAATTGAGGCTTGGCATACTCGGACGGCCTGGAAGAGAAAGTGGCGGACTGTAAGTATGAAAGCGATGGTACTTGCAGCAGGTTTTGGCTCGCGCCTTGGTGAGATAACCAAGAATACTCCCAAATGCCTAGTTGAGGTCGGCGGAAAGCCGATGCTCGAGCATGTTGTCGATAGACTGCGAGGGTGTGGCGTAACAGAGGTTGTAATCAACTTACATTATCTGGCGCAGCAGGTTCGTGATTTCGTGGTTGCACGTAATAATTTTGGAATATCAGTTCAGTTTTCCTATGAACCCGAGATTCTTGAAACGGGTGGTGGGCTCCTGGCCGCCTGGCCATTTTTATCTAATGAACGCTTTTTTATTGTACACAACTCAGACGTCTATTGTGATGCTAACCTGCAGGAGCTCATTTCAGCTGCGGAACGATCTAACGCCATTGCGACGCTTGCGGTAATGTCGCGCCAATCGTCACGCAACCTTCTCTTTGACGATAACGAGAATTTGATTGGCTGGGAGAGTTCTAAGGACGGAGATACTACGACGCGATCGGTAGCGCGTGAAGTGGTTAACCCAACACGTTACGCATTCTCAGGGATTCATGTGGTTTCTAATGCTTTGCATTCATATCTCAGAATGAGTTCCGGTAAGTTCTCTATTATTGAATCCTACTTAAATGCGGCGCGAGCTGGTCAGAGTGTTCGGGCGCATAGGATTGATGGGGCATTTTGGATCGACGTTGGCTCACCGGCTCAGTTAAAGCTCCTTGATGCTCACCTAAAGTCACACGCATGATCTCGGTCAGTTATCCTCGGATCACTCGGTATCCTGAGCCGCTACTAGGCTTTGGTGTCTCGACCTTTGGTTTTTTCGAAACAGGACGAAGCTTAAAGACCGGTCCGTGACGCCTCGCCTCGGCTTCGCGCCGACGAAGTTCATGTGAGATCTGTCGCTGGATGTCCTCAATCTCGGCTGCAAGTCGATCGCTTATTCCGGCGGCGTTCATAAAATCTAAGATTACGCGATGCGGCATCGTCGCAATGCAAGGGTGATCCGTGCACATCATTGGATTCTGTAGGTTCTTGATATGTAGTACCTCAAACCCTTCAACCTGGCATTTGACACCGCACAAGCCTCGCAATGCGTTGATACTTTGGACTAGGTCTTCGAGGACTATGTCATCGACCGGTGGATGGAAGGGGTTCATCATCTCGGGCGGAACAAGCTTCCAGGTTAAAGAGCCGTCCATCTGCTCGAACCAGTTGCGAATGACGAATTCATCAGGAAAGTCAGGGATGTCGTTATCGCGTAATGCCATGAAAGAGGTTATCGCCAACTTTTGGACGAGACTTGTGATTTAAGGGCGAAAATCTATAGGACTGGGTGATAAATTGACGGCGGTTCCCTCTGGCCCATTACTCAGCTTAGATATAGCTAACCCTGCCTAACCACGCGGATATTTCTTGTCTAGGGTTGCATTCCAGCGATCGATGTCGACCTTCTGCTGCGCCAACAGGCTCTTTGTATTGCCCTCAATTGAAATCTTAATGATCTTATCCCCACCCTGAATTGCATTAACCACATCCTGGCCAGAGGTTACCTTGCCGAAGATTGAGTGTTTATTGTCAAGCCATGGGGTAGCAACGTGGGTAATGAAGAACTGGCTACCGTTAGTTCCAGGGCCTGCATTGGCCATCGAAAGCACTCCTGGTCCAGTATGCCGTAGACTGGGGTCAAATTCATCCTTGAAGGTGTACCCTGGGCCGCCGCTGCCTGAACCGAGAGGATCGCCGCCTTGAACCATGAAATTTGGAATAACGCGGTGGAAGGTCAGTCCATTGTAAAAACCACGTTCGGCAAGATTTGCAAAGTTCGCCACTGTTGTCGGGGCCTTACTGGCCTCTAAAGCGATAACAATTGTGCCCTTTGAGGTCTCAATCGTTGCTTGCAATCCCTGAGTGATGTCCGAAGAGTTGGCCGTCGCCGATTCAGTTTCCATGGTCAATAACAGAGCTCCGAGTAAAATAATTGGGGCAAAAAGAGGCAAAATTAGGCGTCTGAACATGTGAACTTTGACTCCGGCTGAAGTTATATAGCTATTGTTAATAGTGCAGCAATTTAGACTGAATTTTACATAGCGGTCAAACCCAAATTCAATCGTCTTAAATCTTGCCGTTTCTATTCAGTCAGATTAGCATAACACCTGAATTTTGCGATAAAAGCGGATGGCGTGACAGAGATCAATCTGGGCGTTTTTCTGCCGTTAAACTTTGTTTAGGAATATTAATCATGAATAGTTTTGGTCGATTTTTTTCGCTCTCAGCCGCAGCTCCGCTGTTTGTAGCTCCGCTGTTTGTAACCCTGCTGTTTGTTGCGCCATTGACTGTCTCAGCGCAGTCGAATGAGAAGGATTTTGAGAAGTTAATGGATGCCTATCTGAAGTCAGATAAGGGCCCAGAGAACATCGCTTCTGCTATCCAAACCCATTTTCAGAAGAAGCAGCAAGATGGTGCCAAGAACGAATTAGAGACTGCATTCAAAAATCCGGTCAAGGTTGATATCGGCAATAGCCCAACGCTTGGACCGAAGGATGCCAAGGTTACGATCGTCGAGTTTTCTGATTTTCAGTGCCCATTCTGTACGCGCGGTAAGCAGACGATGGATGAGGTCATGAAGATGTATCCTAAGGACGTGAAGCTTGTTTTCAAGAATCTGCCACTTCCAATGCACCCAGAGGCCGTGCCATCCGCAAAGGCAGCACTGGCAGCTAATAAGCAGGGAAAATTCTGGGAGTTTCATGATGCACTCTTCGCAAACCAGGCCAAGCTTAATGAAGCTTTCTACTTAGAGCAGGCCAAGACCCTTGGGCTTGACGTAGAAAAATTCAAAGTTGATATGGCATCTGAAGAGATCGCCAAGCAGGTTAAGGACGACGCAGAGTTGGGTAACAAACTTGGAATCAATGGTACTCCAGGATTCTTTGTTAACGGCGTACCGGTAAAGGGTGCGTATCCTGTGCCGCACTTCAAGATGATTATCGACCGAGTATTAGCTGGTGGTGCTGATGCTGGAAAGGCAGCAGCAGCAGCTAACGGCGCGGCCCCGGCAGCCGCAGCCAAGTCTTAATCGACAAGGCGATAGTTTTATAGCGCGCCGTTGAACAGTAATGTTCAACGGCGCGTTTTTTTGTGGCATTCAAGCAAGTAGGGAGCACGGTTACGTAATGGTTTAACTTGACGCGCTCTTGCTTTGCATCGCTGAGGCTCTAAATCGATTAAAAATCCCCAAAAAACTTGCACGTTATTGAACCAAAGTATGATACTGGTGTATCAGTTGATACCGCTCTCTTAAAATCATTCGGCATGGGTAGAGTTTATTTCCGTAGTTGTGGCGTGTTGGTGATTGTCTTTGGGGACGTCGCCGTACTCTCTTAGATCCCCATCACGCTACAATCGGAGCTTAGAACTTTAAGGTTTTGCAAGATTTTCCGAATCATCGCACTTAGAAATGCGTGATTATCGTGACTAATCTGTTGCACCCAAGATCAATTTGAGATCTGTCTGCAGATCAGATGAATGATATTTTTGAGAGAATGAGCCCATGTTGAATAGTCCCAAAAATGCTGTGTTATCGCTTTTGGGGACCGTTCAATATGGCATCTTTTTTCTCCTCAGGGGTTCGGTGATACTGCGTTTGCCGCCACCGGATCCTTTGCTGCGCCTGTTCTCAGAATGAAGACGAGTTGGCCCCGGCAACTCGTGGGACGGTCCCACCCAGACTCCCCTTCGTTCTGGTTCAGGCGCAGCTTCATCTGATACTCATCACCAGGCTCGGTAGTAAAAGAATGGTCTGAATCCAAGGATTCGTCCGATTCTTCCGAGCTTGGCTTTTTTGCCGCTCCCCCTCCAGTTCCCTCTCGGTGCACTCCATCCGGAACACCGATGAGGGACTGGGTTTTGAACTTGGTGGTGGTTGGGGGTTGATGAGGTAGTTGTGTGTTGTGTGTTTGAGAATCTCCGCATCCTCCTTGCGAAGATTTAGTCCGACACATGCGCTGCTTCTATCCGTCCCCCCGACCCCCCAAGCTTCCAATAAGGTCAGGCAGGCGCATACAATCAGGTTTTTAGGAAGGTTCAACCCCCCCCCTAAGCTCCGATTGTACGCTACTTTTTAGGCTAACTCAGCTCAGCTCTTCTTAATCGCAATCCCCAATGCCACCTGGATCTTCTTTCCGAGTATATCTGCTGTAAAGGGCTTTGATACAAACTCGGTCACTCCGGCGTATACCGCCTCAGCGATATTCTCGCGGTAGGCCTCTGCTGTTAGCATTAGAAACGGTAATTTTTTAAATCGCTCCTCTTTACGCACGGCCTGTAAGAGTTCAATTCCATTCATCTCAGGCATCATCCAATCACAGATCACTAGGCCGACCTCCTGTTCACGGATAATTTTTAGCGCGGCGGCACCGTTACTGGCAGTAGCGATATGTGCAAACCCCAGATCCAACACAATATGGCGCACCATTTCGCGTGTAAGTGCCATGTCGTCTACGATTAGTACCCTTATATCAATCTTCTCTTTCATATCTCATCCACTTTCGCTACGCCGAGTAGGAGGCTAATCCTACTGCCAAGCACTCTAACGCCGCCGTAATCTCAATGGACTTAAGAACATACGCGATACGCACCTCATTCTGTCCCTTATCCACGTCGATATAAAATCCAGCGGCTGGCGCTACAAATGTCGTAGCTCCCCGTAGATTAAACTTCTCAAGCATATAAATCGCAAATTTTTCTCCGTCATCTACCGGCAATCCTACGATTGTGTAGAAGGCGCCCTGCGGCTTGTGAGCTAACACACCGGGAATCTGAGATAGTCCGCCATACAATACATCGCGCCTAATCTGGTACTCGGAACGCACCCGGTGCCCAAAATCATCGCTGATGCGCTCCAACATATAGGCGCAAGCAAACTGATCTAGTGACGATACCGAGAGTCGCGCTTGAGCCATACGGTGAATGGCATCCACTAACTCTATATTTGATGAGATCGCGCACCCAATTCGCGCCCCACACAAGCTAAATCGCTTCGAGAGGCTATCAACAATAATCAGATGTGGATCGTTCGGAGCCAGATGAAGGGCCGAGAATGGCAGAGCTTCGTCATAGACAAAATCACGATAGGCCTCGTCAATAACTAGAAAAATACCACGCTCGTGACAGAGCGCAAGTAATCGCAACACCTCCTCGCGCGAGTAAATCGTGCCAGTTGGATTGTTAGGATTACATAACAGAATCGCCCGCGTCTTTGAATTAAGTGCCGCACGTATCTCAGAATCACAAGGTAGCGCAAAGTTATTCTCGATTAGAGAATTCACAGGGCGCAGTTTGACTTCAAGGATTGAACCAAGTCCTAGGTAGTTAGCGTATGTAGGATTAAATACGACGATCTCATCTTGCGCATCACAACATGCCGCGAAGACCAGAAGCAGAGCCTCACTTGCGCCATGTGTTATTACAAACTGCTCTTGAGAAGTAGATAACCCCAAGCTGCGATTCATGTAACTCGACCAGTTGTTACACAGCAGATCACTTCCGCGTGCAGGTTCATAGGCTACAATCTCGGCCTTGAACTGCCGAACTCCTTCAAAGAACTCCGGCGGTGATAATATGTCGGGCTGTCCAATATTCAGGTGATAAATCTGGGTCCCGCGACTTCTGGCCACGTTGGCGTAAGGATAGAGTTTGCGAATTGGGGATGGGGGACTGCGCTGACCGCGAACCGAGGGCTTGGGACTTTTCATTTAGGTATGATCGCACGGTCACGGGGCGCTGTGTAGCAGTGATCTTAACGCCGAATACAATCCTTGCCAGCGAGTTCTGGAAGGCAGATCCCTACACGATCCGGAACCGTACGTTTGACTATAACGTCGCTAGGCAACAGGTCTAATTCTACTAGCCAGGCGTAGAGTTCCTCGGCAGCCATGCGATGGGCGATCTCATTGGGGTGAAAATCTCGAATTGGCATGACCTTTAGGCGCTCAATTGGGATTCCACGATAGATCGCGAGCAGGTCCAAATTTGGAACATCAATTGCCTGCATCGCGGCAGCCACCTTTTCGTGCAACGGGACGAAGGGATACTCATCGTCTAGTGGTAGGCCAAAAAGAGGAAACGTTACGGCGACCAACGGAATCTTCGCTGCCGTGGTCAGTGTAATAATCTCCTGCAATGCTCCAGTGAAGCTCTTATATGACTTCGGATTCTCGAACAGCTCAAAAAAATACTCCTTGTATCGATCTCGAGTCCCGGAGTTATAGATGCGCGTAACTACAAATGCCAAAGATCTCCAGTAGCGGTAGATCCCGTAGTTCAGTTCAAGCTGACCCCAGCGATTAACCTGTTCCTCTAGTAGTCCCGTAGGTCTATATGGCTTCAACTCGGGATCGTTCAGCGTAATCTGCAAAATTACTAAGTCAGCCTGCTCATCGATAGCTCGCTTAACCAACGCAATCTCATGCGTAGTGGAGTAGCGTGGCACACCGTAATTAATCACCTCGACTCGGTGCTGCTTCGCATTCAGATTCAAGATCCGTTCGAGCCGAGCAGAAAAGGTATCATCGAACTGCATGTAAGGTGCAAAGGCGAAGGAATCACCCACTACAGCGATGCGAAATGTCTCAGAGGGTTTAGGGGAAACGTAAGATCCACCACGAAGAGACGGAGCATTCTCTGGCATGAAATACACCCTTGGGCGGTCATTCCATTCTTCAATTGCTTCGCGATCTGCGGGAAGTAGACGAAAAACTAGCTCAATCGCGAGTAACGCCAGGAATACTCCGAAGAGACCAATACCTAAAATAGTTGCAAATCCTTTAACCAATCTAAAGGCCCACATTCAGTAGCGCTGATAAACTATATAACTCTGATCTTCAGATTCGACCTTCAGATTGTGTGCCATTCTAAATCTATTGGCAATCGCCCGGTCGCTGCGAGTTACAATCACCCAACTAACTCCGAGTTGCTCTAAGCCAGCGTCTATATCATCCAAGTTGTCATGTCTTGGGTCCTGGATAAAGTTCAGAATGCTGCTACTTTCAAGATCCTCAGCAACACCGATCTGAACAAGTGCACCGGGGCCGTTAACCAATTTTTTCCCATGAATCATTTGACGCGCAAGTGCCGCGCCGATATGGGGAGTAGCGTCAAGTACTATCCCATTTCCGCTAATCCTACGAAGTGCGACTAATGCATCCGACTCCGGCAATGATGACGTCGTCAGGGAACCAGGAATATACTCCACAAAGAGTAGAACTATTAGCCCGAGCAGAATGCGGCGTTGGTTCTGTCCCGATAATACGATGAAGAGTCCAGGCAGCTGCAAAGCTACACTGGTTGAAAGTAGCAGAGTGCCTAAGAATGCAAATCGGGCTGGTGCATCTAGCCCAAGTGGAATCAGGCTAATTACTAGCTGTGAGGGATAGTTTTGACTGATTACTGCCCCAAAAGCCTGTATCTGGGGGCCTAGAGCAATGATCATGCAAACCAGAGCCAACCATGGTAGGGCTACAATCAACGGATGCCTAACCTGCGCGCGCCGATAGCAGATCATCGTCCAGATAGTGATCGCAATAAGTGCAAATCCGACATAGTTTCCTGCGTCGGCAGCGCGCGTTATAACCAACTGATTGAGCGGTGCCAGTGGTGCGAAGGACCCGATTAGTTGACCCGGACCGGGTAATAGAATACTCGCGATATCTGCGGACCGCTCAAAAGCTTTAGGCGCAACGGCAACTAAGTGGCCCTGCCAGATCGGAACGATTACAGCTATGAACTTCACAATAAATGTTGCCAATCCAACAATTACCGGCACACCAACCAGATGAAGATACTCGCCGATAGTGATGCGCTTATTTACAACTAGTACCATTCCGGCAGAGATTGTAAACAGCAGAGCAAAAAGAAAATAGTATGCATCGCTCCAAACTAGTATCAGCGCCAGTACAGATAATCCAACTCTAACTAAGCGAGTGCGCTCCGGCTCCTCCAATCCCAGAAGTAGAAGGTGTGTATAAAGAACAAGTGGCATTACCCAGACGATGCCGATCTCGCCTGCGCGAAGATGGGTAATGAGCGACGGCTGCATTGCAAGCAGAACTCCAAGCGCCGCAGCCAAGATTGTATTGCGACTAAGAAACCGAAAGAAAAAAAAGGCGCCAAGGAAGTTAGTTAGAAAAACCAGATAGGCAATCAGCGAAAAGAGACTCGTTGCACTCATCGTTGGCAATGCACAACGTAACGGCAATACAACCGCCTCGCCAAGCGGCAAACTTTGTATCATTGCGCCACCCGGAGCGAAGATCATCGGAGCCCGGAATACCGCACCGCTAATTATACCAGCTAACTGCTGGCACCATCCCCCGACTACCCAAACCATCCAAGGACCGAGCCAGCCATCAGGCCATCCAACTACAGTGCTGCCCACAGGTGCCGCCGCAAGGGGCGCGAAATACCAAGAGATCACGGTAATACCGAGTAACAGCACAATACTCGGACCCAAGGCTGCTGTTGATGATGACGTGTTTGTCTGCATAATGTTGGAGTGATTGCTCTTTACGATACCTGCCTGGTATCTTTGCAAGCAACTACAATTACTACACACCCAATGAACACTGGCATGCTCCGAATCGCCTTAAAGATGCTTTTTGGCAATCGTGGCAAATACTTCGGTATGATTGCAGGCGTTTTCTTCGCCTCGTTGGTCATGACCCAGCAGCTAGCGATCTTTACTGGGCTAATGTCTAGAACTTTTGGCTTTATGACGGATACGGGTCTTCCGGATATCTGGGTCATGGACCGCAATGTGCAGTTTATTGATGACGTTAAGCCCCTACGAGATACAACACTGTATCGCGTGCGTGGAGTAGAGGGGGTCGCTTGGGCTGTACCTCTATACAAAGGAATGATTAAGGCACGTCTTTCTAATGGAGGTTTCCAGAGCTGCAATGTTATTGGACTCGACGATGCAACCTTAGTAGGCGGGCCTCCGATTATGCTTGAGGGAAAGCTCGCCGATCTACGGCGCAGTGACTCAGTAATTGTCGATGATGTTGGTGCTGCTGGTAAGTTAGCCCATCCACCGGAGTACCCCGGTGGGCCGCGCAAACCTCTTCAGGTTGGAGATACAATCGAGCTTAATGATAAACGCGCAATAGTTGTTGGCATCGCCAGAGTAAGTCGCACATTTCAGTCGCAACCGGTTATCTACACGACTTACTCGCGCGCCACTACTTTTGCTCCCCGCGAACGCAAACTGCTCTCATTTGTGCTTGTAAAGGCAGCAGCAGACACTCCGATACCGGTCTTAACCGAGCGTATCTCTAAACAACTCAATCTAGCTGCATATACAAATGATGAGTTCTCATGGCTGACGGTTAAGTATTTTCTGAAATATACAGGCATCCCGATCAATTTTGGGATCGCTGTTACCCTTGGTTTCATAGTCGGTACCGCTATCGCCGGGCAGACGTTTTATAGCTTTACGATCGATAACCTTCGCTATCTTGGAACGTTGAAAGCGATGGGGGCTACCAATCAGTTGCTACTGGGCATGATCTTAGTTCAGGCTAGTGTTGTTGGTTTGGTTGGATATGGTCTGGGGGTTGGAGTGGCCTCACTGACGCAACTTCTATCAACAACAAGTGAGTTGGCGTTTAGATTTCCGTGGCAGATTATGGCTGCCAGTGGTACGGCCGTGGTTGTAATCTGTTTAGTTTCCGCGACCATCGCTTTAATCAAGGTTATGCGCCTTGAACCCGCAATTGTGTTCAGGGGATGATGATGGAGAGACCCAGCATGGGCCAAGGTGCGGCCATTATCTGTCGACAGCTAGTCAAATCGTACCGCAATGATAATGAGGTAACACCTGCTCTGCAGGGAATTAACCTTGAGGTTCAACGCGGAGAGCTGATGATGCTTGTGGGGCCATCAGGGTGTGGCAAGACAACGTTAATCTCGGTTATCGCCGGGATACTTGATCATGATAGTGGTGACTGTATCGTTTTGGATCAGGATCTAAAGAGCCTGAGCGACCGCCAACGCACGAACTTTAGGGGTATACATTTGGGTTTCGTTTTCCAATCATTCAATCTGATTCCAACACTTACTGCTCGCGAGAATGTGGCGGTACCTTTGATGATTCAAGGGATGGCATTTCACGAGGCTGTGGCTAGAGCTGATGAAGTCCTTGCAACGGTCGGGTTGCAGGGTCGTGAGCATTCGCTTCCTACGCATCTCTCTGGTGGTCAGCAGCAGCGTGTTGCGATCGCTCGCGCTTTAGTACACAAACCGAGTATCATCGTGTGTGATGAGCCAACGAGTGCACTTGATAAAGCGACCGGGCATCAAGTAATGGAGCTATTGCGAACGGCAACTCATAATTCAGGGCGAACATTGGTAATTGTAACCCACGATGCGCGAATCTTTGAGTTTGCTGATCGGATCGCAACGATGAATGATGGGAAGCTTGAGGGAATAGAAAAGGGCAGAGCCGCTGGCGTTTAGGACCGGATCTCTATAGCAATTATCAAAAGTCGGTGCCAATATAATTGGCAAGCCTTAACCGTTCACGGGCATAGTTGTCTCCCCCTCTGCGTACCCCTGCGTCCTCTGTGGTAAAAACTAAACTTTAGGCAATTGCTTAGGGCGCATTTTAACCACAGAGGACCCGCCTTCGTTAGAACTTCGGCGTGGCAAGCTGCGGAGGTACGCAGAGGGTCTGAACGGTTACGATTTGTAAAAGAGATTTATTTCGCGCGGGACTTTTGAAAATCGCTATATGTTAAAGAATCTCCGTACATATATTTTACCAGTTATAGCCTGCGTAGGACTATTGTTGGGTATTCGAACCGTAGTTGCTGGGGGTACGAGGCCACCCGCCGCAGCACCCGTTGCCGAACCCGCTCGCGCGCCGTTCTCGACCTATGTTGCCGGGGCCGGCATCGTAGAAGCGAGCACCGAGAATATCGCCATAGCGGCCGCGGTTGGTGGCATGGTGCAGGAGGTTCTAGTTGTTGTCGGAGATCAGATAAAGGTTGGCGATATTTTATTCGTGATTGATGAACGCAGTGCGAAAGCCGATCTGGCTGTTAAGACCGCCGCCCTAAGGGTTGCAGAGGTCAGGCTTGCCGATGCGCAAGCGCAGTTAAAGTTAATGGAGGGAGTGAGTGATCGGCGCGCATTAAGTGTGGACGAACTGGACCGACGACGTTTCGGCCGCGCCACTGCCAGTGCCGAGGTTGACTCCGCACAGGCACAGCTGGACGCAGCCTCGGTCGAGCTCGATCGGCATATTGTTCGATCGCCGATCGATGGCGAAGTCTTGCAGGTAAAGGTCCGCAGTGGAGAGTTTGCCTCGGCGCAGGCACTAGCTAACCCACTAATGATCGTTGGTTCGGTAACTCCATTGAATGTACGCGTAGATGTTGACGAGAATGATGCCTGGCGCGTGCGTTCTGGAGCTCCGGCAAAGGCTTCGCTGCGTGGCAATCCTGAGATCAGTGTCGCTCTAAAGTTCGTTCGCTTCGAACCACTAGTCGTCCCCAAACGCTCACTGACTGGTGACAGTACCGAAAGAGTTGATACTCGTGTGTTGCAGATCCTCTACAGCTTTGATCGCGGAGAGAAAGCGATCTTTGCGGGTCAGTTGATGGATGTGTATATTGAGGAGGCGCAGAACAGTTCTATGTAGCTTGGTGGAGGCTTTCCGAAGTTCACGATATCGAAGCATATATAGCGGTTTGCAAAAGTCGTGAGCGATATAATAGCTTTTGCAAACCGCTATAGATTCGCGAAAGCGAATCAGAACAACAACCTATAGCGATTAATTTCAAAAGGCTAGCCAATTTCATTGGCACTGACCTTTGATAATCGCTATAGGCAGGCTGCAAAAACTGGATTTAGGAGGTTGCGATGTCATTTTTCGCTGTCACTGTCGAAGAGATCGCAGAGTTGCGACCGCACACCAATGCGGACCGCTTACTTGTAGCCTCACTCAAGGGGCTCGGATTCCAGTTCATAGTTGGCAAAGATATGTGGAAGGTAGGGGACCGTTGCCTCTATTTTCCTTTGGACGCCATTTTGCCACCAGATCTCCTCTTAGCTCTCGGCGTAGAGGGCAGACTTGCTGGAGCCAAGAAGAATCGAATTAAAACTATTAAGCTGCGCGGCGAGATCAGTCAGGGACTAATCGGACCACTGTCGCTAATTGATGGGCTCAATCCTGCGGAGCACACACCGGAAGCGATTACCAAGTTTCTGGGTATTGAAAAGTATGAACCAGAGATTAACCTGCCGATTGCTCGCGATGTACGCCTAGTTGACCTTCCGGAAGGAGTTGGTATTTACGATATCGAGAATTGCGAACGCTATCCTGACGCATTGCTAGCGCTTTTGGACCAGCCAGTTCTGATTACCGAGAAAGTTGAAGGATCACATTTTGCAATCGCTTCAATCGCTGGCAAGATCTGGGTCTGCCAACGAAGGTTCGCCCTTGAGCCACTACCAGATAAGCCACTGCATTTCTTTTGGGAGATCGCCCAGCAGGAGGGACTAATTGATCTAGCCAAGGCATTTGTCGCCGAACTTGGGTGCAATCACCTTATTCTAAGGGGTGAGATCCTTGGTCCAAATATTCAGAGCAATATCTATTATCTAAGCGCTCGCAAAGTTCTCTTCTTTGATCTACAGGTTGAGCAGCGCTACCTTGACGCTGAAAAGATGATTGGCCTTTTTGAACGTCACGGGAGGCAGGATCTTTTGGTTCCTATTCTCGCAAACGGACCAACACTTGCGGAGTGGCTTGATGGACGACCGATTAATCAGGCCGCTAACGGCGAAAGTAAACTGCATAAGACGCTACGTGAGGGGATTGTAGTTCAACCGATTAAGGGACAATTCAATGCAGATCTAGGTGGACGATTGATTATAAAGCAGATCAGTCCGGAGTATCTGGCGCAAGGTTAGAGGTAGATTCAACTGCGGCACTCATAGCGGTTTGCAAAAGCTATTATATCGCTCGCGACTTTTGCAAACCGCTATAGGCTCAACTCCCAGTACCTAAGCTCGATCATATTGCAATTACGCAAGCCAACGCTAGTCTCACCAGCGCTTCGACAACTTGCGGGGCGGTAATATTTATTTGGAGATAACTATGAAAGCAGATCAGCAACTAAAGATCTTATGCGTGTCGTGTGTCTCGATGATACTAGCAGCCTGTGGTAGCTCTAGTTCCGAGGATATATCGGTGTCAAGTATCTCAACCGATAACCGAGTAATTCAGGTTGGTCAGCAAACGGTAACTGATATCGATATCTCATTTGACGCCGATCAAATAGACAATGGAACCCATATTAGACTTGTAGTGCGCCTGCCAGCTGAAGTTAGCTTTGTTCCCGGCAGTTCCGAGATCGATGGATTGACGACAGTCGATGACAACTCAGTTAGCCCCGCAATATCACTATGTGCCTCGGGTGCACAGTATTTGGCATTCGATTTTTCGGGTGTTGATCTGTTGCTTGCTGGAAATCCATCAGGCGACGGCGATATGCGCTTGAATCTGACGATTGCTGGAGTTCAGGTTGGTACTGATGCAATCATTCAGGCCTCCGCGAATGACGAGCAGCCAGATTACACATGCGATGCGGAGTTCGTATCGGAAGCTGAGGCCCTTGTCTCTGTGCAATAGTGGGCAAATTATGAGCGCAGATCGATTTCTTGAGCAGATACTACCAATTGAGTGTTCTTGATGATCAGTCTCATGCTTAAAAAAAAGATCTAACAGTAAAACTAGCTTATTATCAACCCAGATAGATGGACTCGAAAGTAATTATAAGGGGATGCGATGGCAAAGCAACAAATCAGCAAGGAAGAAGAAGTTAGTCATATCAGGGTGGACAGAAGCGCGCGCGTTTATAAACCTCAGCAACCCGGCGGTTCTCAGAGGGGCTTTCGGTTGGCCCACGATACTAGTAGTCCTCAAGCGGGAGTTCCCTACGATGGTCGATTTATCGACCGCAGCAAAGATCATGATCTCGAGGAGGTCGATGATGCTCGTCGAACACTACAATCCCCATCTACTTCGGAAGAAACAATTGACATAGATGAGGCTACCGGGGAAGGCGAGAGCACTAACGAACGCGCGTCACCTAATCGGCCATATGATGAGTATGTTGTTAGAGACGACCCACGTTTCACACGTCGGGCTGTATCGGACTTCGAGTCTATGGAACGTTGTGTCGGCATTCGCACATTCCGGCGCAAGAATAGCTCTAGAGTTGTTACATCAACTACCAAGGATACCAAGGATACCAAGGATCCTTAAAGACCGTCGCAGTCCGGGTGATAGGGATAACCGTACCCGATCACGGGAATAGCTGGTCTCCCCCTCTGCGTACCTAATCCAGTGCAATTTCATTCCCCACCCGGTCAACATCACTGTATGAAAGGGTTGGCGAAGGTAGTGGGGGTGGATCAATGAATGTGTGTAGGTCGCCAAGTGCGGCTAATTTTCCTGCACCGCCAGCCCCCCCAAACAGAATCATCTGCTTTTGCAGTGAATTAAAAACCAGACCGAAGCAACACCTTGGAAGTGGCGCATTGGCTGTTGACAACCGTGACCATTCGTCAGCGATCAACTGCCAAGTATCATTCAGATAGATCGAGCCACTGTTGAGTCCACCAAATAGCAATACCCGGCTCGGAGTTTGCTGATCAGATTTTTCAAAAACAACGGTATGATAATTTCTCACCGGAGGGATATTCATGGACTGGTCGAGAGGCGCCCAATTGTTTCCATCGTATGTCCAGGTATCGTTGCGACGCTCTGTGTCAAAGCCACCAAAGAGAACGACGCGTTGTTCGCTCTCCTGAAAGGTCATACCCATAGAGTTGCGCGCGGAGGGTGACTCTGGGGGAACAATCTCTGTCCATACTTCCCCATCCCATTCCCAAGTATCCTGAAGGTTTGCTGGTGTGCCACCCTTAAATCCTCCAAAGAGTACTGTTAGATTGCGGACGCTATCAAACGCCAACGCTGTTGAATCACGAATGGGGGGATTTGCCCCTGACTCTGGTGTTCTGTTAGTCCAAGCACGTCCATCCCATTCCCAGGTATCGTTAAGTCGCCCAGTATTACCCGAGCCACCAAACAGCACTACGACGTTGCGTAGCGAATCAAAGGTCATGGAGTGACGGAAGCGCGCTGGTGGACTTAGCTCGGGCGGGGGTGAAACGTCCGTCCACGCCGAACCGTTCCAGATCCAGGTGTCGTTCAAACGGGCGCCATTAAATCCGCCAAAAACGACAACTTCATTTCGCTGTGGGTCGTACGCAGCTGAGGTATGCGACCGCGCCATCGGAGTAGGTCGAGGTGCAGCGATCTGTTCCCAGTACGCATCCGGAATTGCTGATGCCGGCGCTGTTAGCGCCAGAACACAACCCAACAGGCCTAGAAAGGTTAGGACTATCAAACGGATTGGACTAATTTTAGAAGACAATGCTTTTACCCCCCAAGTGCGTACACTTTTAGTCGTAGACTACTTCATAAAGTGCAGGTCTAGATCCGAACCTTGCCGTTCACCATATCCACCCGCACCTTTGCACAAGGCTTGAGGGCTTCGCGACCCTTGCTACGTACAATCTTACTTACCTTAACCTCGCCCTTGGTAACGGTAACGCGGCGCTTCAAGATTGCCTGAACCTTACTGCGAAATGATTTAGTTGCTAGTGTTCCATTGGCAGAAACGCAGGAGAGTTTTCTGAATGTAAGGTCGGAGTTTGTTGTCTGCAAAACTCCATTGGATCGCTCTGTTAATCGCAGTGCGGAGCTCTTTAAATCAGAGTTCACTAATTCACCATTAAGCCTTAGGTCACTTCTCGTCAAAGTCATCGGGGAATTGACTGCGGTAAACTGAAGTTCGCCCAAAGATGAATTTGCGATCGTCGTTGGCGAGTTACTCAGGTCTAAATTAAATGTAGCTGCGTTAGCAAAGCTTACATCCAGCTGCGCGTTAGTTTGACTAACTACAACCGCTCCAAAGCTGCCACTTACTGATAGCGGGGAGTTGGACTGATTAATAGACAAGCTAATAACATTGGCGCTTACTGTTGTTTTGCCATTTGCACCACTCATTACCAATGAAGCGAGGTTTCCGATGACCTCAACTGAACCCATACTGAAGTCAGCAGCAACACTTGCTGAGGGGGACACCAACACATGGATTACGGGACAGATCCAGCGCTTGCCAGCGACATCCAGATCAACGACTCCGTTAACCGAGCGCAGATCACTAGTGCAGTATGCGGCAGTCCTCGGAGTAAATTCCGATGCAGCAGCAAGACCCTCAATTGTTAGAGCCTCACTATAGGGTTGGTTATACACCCCACCAATCGGTTGCACGGCGTTCGCAACTGCCGAATCGGCCTTATACTGAAATACAATCCCCCTGTCGCTGAGCTGTTGATCAATGACCGTTCCATTTGGGTTTGGGAAGAGGTTGGCCGGATCGTACCCAACTGTGCCGGCAATTGCACCGGGTTCGTCAAAAGTTATTTTGTTAATTGGCTGAGCTAGGGCAACCTGCGCCGTAGAAAGTATTGCCAGTATCAAGAACGAAATTACTTTTTTCATCACAATCCTTAAATAAAATCTCGTAACTAGTTAATAACTTTAAGTAGTAAGTTCAGGTCGGGTGTCTGGACAAACTGAGAATCGTCCCACAACTCTAAGCTAAGCCAAATACCTAGCCTTCCCCAAGTGAAACAACTTCTCGGGACTCACAGATGTTATGATCTGCCTGCCGTCCAATGTGACGTCCACTGTGACATTGGCTCGACATTTCTATCTACATTTAAATTATGCAGATTGAGATATCATTCGAAACGCGGGGATTCTACCCTGTCGAGGGCTTGGAACTCAAACTGACAAGGGATGATTAAGATCAATCCGAATGAGGATCCTCATGATGCCTTGAACGCGTCAGCCAACTGTCCCCTCCATCTCCAACTGAATCAAGCGATTCAGCTCGACGGCGTATTCTAAGGGAAGTTCACGGGCGATCGGCTCGATAAATCCACGAACAATCATCGCTTTGGCTTCATCCTGGCCGATTCCGCGACTCATAAGATAGAAGAGCTGCTCCTCAGATATCTTTGATACGCTAGCTTCATGACCGATGCTGCACCGTTTCTCTTCGATCTCAATATTAGGGAAGGTATCGGTTTGACTTGCCTCGTCCAACAAGAGCGCATCGCACTGCACGCTCGACTTTGCATCAATGGCCCCGGACAGAACTTTGCAAAGACCGCGGTAGCTAGAACGCCCAAGTCCCTTACTAATTGACTTAGAGATGATCTGAGAGGTTGTATTCGGCGCTACGTGAACGACCTTGGCACCAGCGTCTTGATGTTGACCATCCTTAGCAAATGCAACTGAGAGCACCTCGCCGTGTGCGCGCTCTCCAACCAGATAGATAGCCGGATATTTCATCGTAAGTTTGGAGCCTAGATTGCCGTCGATCCACTCCATCGTCGCATCAGCGTGCGCAACTGCGCGCTTTGTCACAAGATTGTAGACGTTTGCCGACCAGTTCTGAATAGTAGAGTACCTAAAACGGGCACGATCCTTAACGATAATCTCTACCACCGCTGAATGAAGCGAGTCTGAGCTATATGTCGGGGCGGTACAGCCCTCAATGTAGTGACCCTGTGCACCCTCATCTACGATAATCAGGGTGCGCTCGAACTGGCCCATCTTCTCTGCATTAATTCGGAAATAGGCCTGTAACGGAACGTCAACCTTCACACCCTTTGGAATGTAGATAAAGCTACCACCTGACCACACTGCTGAGTTAAGTGCGGCCAATTTATTGTCAGCTGGTGGAATGACCGTTGCCCAATACTCCCTAAAGATCTTTGGACACTCCCTAAGTGCCATGTCGGTGTCCATGAATATAACACCCTTGTCTTCCCACTCTTTCTTTAGTGAATGGTAAACAACTTCGCTTTCATATTGTGCCCCAACTCCAGCAAGCACTGTGCGCTCAGCCTCTGGAATGCCGAGGCGGTCAAATGTTCGTTTGATATCTGCCGGAACCTCATCCCAGGTACGCCCTTGATCTGCAACGGGCTTCAAGTAGTAATAGATGTCGTCAAAGTTAAGATCCTTAAGTGAAGGACCTCCCCAGGTTGGCATCGGTTTAGAGAGGAATATATTTAGGCTGTCATGGCGGAACTTGCGCATCCAGTCCGGTTCACTCTTGTGATCGCTAATCTGATCAATTATTTCGTGGTCGAGCCCCTTACGGGTCTTGAATACCGGACGTTCTTCATCACGGAATCCAAACTGGTAATCACCACCAATTTCACGAAGTGCCGCATCCTGAGAGCTTGTTGAATCCATTGCATCCTTTGCTATTTTCTGCAAAATCAAGCAGTTATATTAACTTGAGTTTATCACTCATATATACAAGCTGTCAACTAATCTGTGCGATCGTTAGGGCGCAAGAATTGTTTTCACCACTGAGAACACCAAGCCCAGAACACCAAGCCCAGAACACCAAGCCCAGAACACCAAGCCCAGAACACCAAGCCCACTGAGAAAGGCTGATTTTATTGGCCCTTTTCGCTTTTCTCTGTGTTCTCGGTGTGCTCGGTGGTAAATTCTTTTTCCTAAAGCATACCAATGGGTTGGAAGTTTTACGCTAACGCCCTATGCGATCGTACCCAATTTAGGGGTCAGTAGTCGAGTTTGGCGGTATTTCGTGGGCCAACACCCCCAACTGACTCGCTCTTTCAACAACCCCCCCCTCCTGCTACAAATAGGGTGCAAGCCTAAGAGTTATATTTGAGAGCCAGCATGCAGAGTACAAAGAAAGCGATTTTAGTTGTTGAAGACGATCCGGATAGCCGATCAGCGATGGTTACGATTCTTGAAAGTCTTGGATATGAGCCAATAGCGTTCGGCCTTGGGCGAGAGGCTTTAGAGGGAATTAAAAGCCGCACCCTCGATCTGGCGTTGATCGATATCATGATGCCCGAAATGAATGGCTATGAGTTGCTCACCGAGCTGCGCAAAATTCCAGAGTACAAAGAGCTACCGGTAATTATGGTAACCGCAAAGGATCAAGATAGTGATATACTCGAAGGCTATCAATTTGGAGCTGATTACTACATAACTAAGCCGTTTACATCAAAACAGCTCGAGTACGGGTTAAAACTTTTTCTGACCTAGCCAAACTATGATAATTGATTGCTCACACCTGAAGTTCAGTGGTGCGTGCGGCTTCATGGTTGTAGAGGGTGTCAACGGTGCGGGAAAGGGAACCTTTATCGCCAATCTGCGTGATTACTTAAAGGAACGCGGAATTGATCCATTATTGACTCGTGAGCCAGGTGGTACGTCGCTTGGGCAATCATTGCGCGACATTTTGTTGAATAATCCATCGGCGACGCGCTCAGCACTGGCCGAGCTATTTCTATTTTGCGCCGATCGAACACAGCACGTGAGTGAAGTGATTCAGCCCGCGATTCAGAAGCAACGCATCGTGATCTCTGATCGTTACTATTATTCGACGATCGCTTTTCAAGGTTATGGACGGCAGTTGGATCTGGGGATGATCAAGGAGCTAACCCGCGTTGCAGTTTGCCAAACAGCTCCAGATATGGTTTTTCTGCTGGACCTAGATCCCGCAGTCGGGTTGCGTCGAACAGCACAGCGACTGGGTGGACAGGATTCCTTTGAGGCCGAAGAATTGGCGTTTCACCAACGTCTACGCAATGGCTTTCTAAAGTTAGCCGAAGAGCTTCCTGAACCGTTTTGTGTGTTAGATGCCGCGCAATCGGCGGGTCAGGTTTTTGAAGGCGCGGTGCCCGTCATTGATCGCTGGTTGGATAGTATTTATAGATAGAATTATGGTAACTGGTCAGCATGTTTTAACGAATTAACCTAATTTGGTGATTGTCCTGGATGTTTACGCCTCTTTTAACTTTCAGATCTTTCTTGTCAGCCCCTGGTCGGGGCAGTCAGTTTTTGACCAGTTACTTGTTGTCCCTCCGGGGGCGCCTTCGGCGAATAAAAAGGCACCCAATCTGTAAATTTGCGACGATTTTTGCACCCCCGTGGACGCTTACATTTTTTAAGTGCTGACCAGTTACGATAGAATTATGGTTATTTTCGCCACCAAATCTTTGCCGGACGCTTTTGTCGAGGTCATTGGCCACACTATTCAACGGACGCGTCTGCACCTGCTACTTGCGCGCGGAAGTTTGGCCCAGACCAATCTCTTGGCAGGTCCGCATGGAACCGGAAAGTTTCTAGTAGCGCAACATCTCGCGAACGCTCTTTTATGTGAGCAAAGGAGCAGCTCTGGTAACGCATGTGGTAGCTGCCCGGCATGTAAGTTAATCCGTGCAGGTAGCCATCCTGACCTGCACTCCATCGATCTAGGTGATGATTCTCAGAACTCCGTTGAAGCCCTACGGGAATATCTATCGCGACTATCTCTGCACGCCTTTCGTGGCGGTGCGCGGGTGGTGATCTTGCGTGACGCAGAGTTACTTAATCTGCAGTCGGCGAATCTTTTGCTCAAGACGTTGGAAGAACCGCGACCGAATACATATTTTCTACTTACTACAGCGAATGCATCGAAACTACCCATAACGGTTCGCTCACGGTGCCAGATCTGGTTTTTAGATCGTCTTTCTGATCAGCAGGTTGCCGAGATAGTTCGATGCGAACTGATTAATCGTGGCGATATAGAGAGCGCCGCAGATACAGCGAAGCTGGCAGCAACCGCCGCGTTGTCCGAAGGTTCATTGCAGTATATTGATATGTTATCGGGTGGCGACCAGTCAGAGCATTTGGAATTATGGAAGCGCATCACTACAGCGTTAGATCGCTGTATGGCCGGGGACCTCGCTGCTGGGACTAGCTTTGGAGCGAGCGTCGCTAAGTCTAAGGAAACCCTTCCGCTGGTGATCTCACTTATGCGCAGTCATTGCCAGGCGCGGATGCATGAATCTCCGGATGTTTTAGAGAAACGCCGCTGGGCGATCGCTGTGACTAACCTAATCGATAGCGAATACTACCTTTTCGAACGTAATCTATCGGCTGGCTACCTACTCAATTTTATCTTTGCTACGATCTGTCCTGCGAGCTGCAGCGACATGCAGATCGGCTTGCAACATGGGGGGAATTTGATTGGGGAGAATGCGGTGTAGGAGGGAAGTGCGCCGAGTCCCATGCCTTATAGGAACACATGCCTGAGATAGGCGATGAATTAGATTTATGTTCCTTAGCGCATGAAACATTCCGTTCCAAAGGTGGCCGTTCCAAAGGTGGTAGGATGCGACTACCAGGTCCTGGAGGATACTTGGCCTCTCATTTACTGAACCTGCAACATGGTGCTAGGTTATTAGCTGATTATCCAGTTTTTCGAAGGCAAAAATGAACCAGAATGATGCTATCCCCACCGTTATCCCCACAGTTCCCCCCACAGTTCCCCCC
>Ga0163148_10001774_pt1 | contig 27383 bp, 28 predicted proteins | sample OliLakLV19MP7P2_FD_148606 | JGI IMG/M metagenome (GOLD analysis project Ga0163148, IMG submission 148606) | Freshwater microbial mat bacterial communities from Lake Vanda, McMurdo Dry Valleys, Antarctica- Oligotrophic Lake LV.19.MP7.P2 | ecosystem: Environmental > Aquatic > Freshwater > Lake >... | reverse complement strand
TGTTCCGCCATGGTCGATGGCGATCAGGTGGCTGCCAATCCCGACCGCGGTTGCGATCATGCTCGTCAGCGCGGCAATCGCGATGGCAAGCGGCAGCGGCAGGCAGGCCGCGGCGAGTACGGCAACGCCCGCAGTTGCGCTCGCCAGAAGCAGGCGCTTGCGCTTGATGCCCGCCATGCCGTCAGGCCGCGATTCGGTGTGATCAACCGGCTTGGTTTTCATGTTGCTCTAGGCCAGCCAAGTGCGGACCACAGCATGCGGCCAAGCAGGCGTTGCGGCAACAGGGTGAAGGCGCCGGCTGAGACGAGTCCACCGGCGAACAGTCCTTTCATGATGCGCTGGTGGCGCGCGATGTTGCCGGTGATCGCGTAATAGACCGCGCCGCCGAGCCCGAAAACGGTGAAGATCGAGAGACCATGGATCCAGGAGAACTGACCTTGAGACTTGATCCAGAAACTCGAGATCGCGGTAGCAAGCATCAGGGCGACCCGCATGCGGCCGCTCAGGCGATGGCTGCCGGTCCCCTTGCTGCGCATGAAAACAAGTGCGCCTAGCACCAATGCCGCCAGCGCGGCGATGGTGTGAATCAGGATGACAGGTGTGAATCCGGCAGGCATGACGGGCCTCGCGTGTTGGTGTTTGATGCGCGCAGTGTCGGCTGCGCATCGGTCAACTCCAAGCGCGATGCGACAGAACGGAGGAATCAGGCAGCGAATTGCCGGCAGGCGCGACCAATGGCGGGAGGGATCCTGGCCCAATCATGGTCTAACATCGTGCCGCGAGCATCACACGCCCCCCAAACTTTCAGGAGACAAGAGTGAAATTCATCTGTAGCTGGCTCATGCTTGCCACATGCGTACTCGCCGCCCCGGTGCTGGCGCAAGCGCCGTTGAAAATGATCGTCGGCTTCCCGCCCGGGGCCACCTCCGACACCATGACACGCGCCTTAGCCGAAGGCATGCGCGCGCACTTCGATCGGCCGATCGTGATCGAGAACCGCCCCGGCGGCGGCGGCCTGGCCGCCGCCAAGCTGGTCAAGGCCGCCCCGCCGGACGGCAACACGCTCCTGATGACGCCCTTCGGCACCATGCTGCAGCCGCATTCGGTGAAGGCCGCGGATTTCAATCCGCTCACCGATTTTGTCGCCATCACGCAGATCAGCACCTTCGATATCGCCTTCGCCGTGGCCCCCGAGTTGCCCGCCCGCAGCCTGCAGGAATACGTAGCGCTGGTGAAAAAGGAGCCCAAGCGCGGCGACTTCGCCTCCGCCGCAGCCGGTTCGTTGCCGCATTTCTTCACACTGATGTTCGCGCGCAGTGCCGGCATCGAAATGCTGCACATTCCCTACAAGGGCACGGCGCCGGCGATCACCGCGGCGATCGCCGGCGAAGTGGCCCTGTTGTCGACTACCTCGGCCGATATCGCCAATCAGGTCAAGGCCGGCAAGTTGCGCGCCCTGGCGGTGTCCAGCGCGAAGCGCTCGCCGGTGCTGCCCGATGTACCGACCATGCGCGAGCAGGGCTACAACATCGAAGGCAGCGCCTGGTATGCGTTCGTCGCGCCGCCCGGGACGCCGGCGGAGATAGTCAGGAAGCTCAATGCCGCGATCGTGGCGGCAATCAAGAGCCCGGTGACCGCTGAGCGCATGCGCGCCATGGGCGTGGAGCCGACCGGCACCACGCCGGAGGCGTTTGCGGCGATTCTGAAAAGCGACTACGAACGCTGGGGCGCGGTCATCAAGGCATCCGGATTCAAGGCGGACGACTAGCAGCAAATATTCGTTGAAATTCAGGCGTGGCGAAAGCGGCGCGAGACATGATTTCGTGCGGTTTTCGGGTGTTAGACTTGTGGCAGAATTTTCGCCAACGAGAGGGAGACCGATGAAAACGATTCAGATCAGTGATGCGCAAATGGCCACCCGTGTCGCCCGTTTCCGTGACCTCGAGCCCTTGCCAGTGCAGAACAATGCCGACGTACCGCTGGCCGCCGCCGACCTGATCTACGCGCGCAAGCTTCTGACGGTGATCGGGCTCGAAGGCGGGACGGAGACGCCAATCAGCGCGCGTGCCCCGATCACCGGTGCCGGCGGCATGACAATGGTGATTGCCGCGTGCCCGCCGGGGCAGGGGCCGTCACTGCATTCGCACGAGGCGACCATCGAGACGTTCACGGTGTTGCAGGGGCGCTTCGAAGTACGCTGGAACGATCACGGCGAGAACCGTATCGAGCTCGAGCAGTTCGACACCATCTCGGTGCCCAAGCGCGTGCAACGCGCGTTTCGCAACATCGGCGATGGCGAGGGCCTGCTGCAGGTGATCATCACTGGCGGTGTGAGCGACACGGCGGACATCGCGTTTGCGCCCCAGGTGGCCCGGCAAGTCGCGGCGATCAAGCCTGCGGCGCTCGAGACATTTGAAAAAGCGGGGATGCGCTTTAACGCCGGGCAGGGCTAATCCGCAGGTCGCGCGCGGCTCACGGACGACAAGAAGGGGCGCCGCAGGCGCCCCTTCTTCCCTCCTGCCAGGGGGGCGCCGCCGGCGCCCCTTCTTCCCTCCTGCCAGGGGGGCGCCGCAGGCGCCCCTTCTTCCCTCCTGCCAGGGGGGCGCCGCAGGCGCCCCTTCTTCCCTCCTGCCAGGGGGGCGCCGCAGGCGCCCCTTCTTGTCTCCTGCCAGTGACGCTTACTTCACCAGACCTTCAGCCTTGAGTGCTTCCTGCACTTTCGGTCGCGCGGCCACGCGTGCGTGGTGGGCCTTGAGCGCCGGCCATTGCCCGATGTCGAAGCCGACGAACTGGCCCCAGTTGGAAACGGTGAACAGATACGCATCGGCCACCGAGAAGTTGTCGCCCATCAGGTACTGCTTGCCTTCCAGGTGCTTGCCGACGTATTCGAAACGCTTGGTCAGATTGGCCTTGGCCGCGTCTTTCATCTCTGCTGAAGCCTCCGGGTTGAACATCGGCGAGAAGTTCTTGTGGATCTCGGAGGTGATGTAGTTGAGCCACTCCTGCACCCGATAGCGCTCCAGTGTGCCGGCCGCCGGCACCAGGCCAGAGGCGGGTTTCTGGTCGGCCAAATACTGCACGATCACCGGGCCTTCGGTGAGCAACTGGCCGTTGTCCAGTTGCAGCGCCGGCACATAACCCTTGGGATTGACCAGCCAGTAGTCGCCACCATCGGCCATTTTCTTGGTTTTGGTATCGGCCTTGATCAGTTCGATATCGATACCGGCTTCGCGCGCGACGATATGCGGCGAAAGTGAGCAGGCCGCAGGGGAGTAAAACAGTTTCATGATGAGTATTCCTGTGAAAAGTTGACGCCGACCGATATGGCAGGGTGAGGTTGGGTATTGTGTCTGCTGCGTTATTCAGTATAAAGATGCTTTTAAGGGATATATAATTGCATAAATCGGGATAATAAAAAGACTTAAATGGACCGTTTCGCCGCCATGCAGGCGTTCGCCAGGGTTGTGGAGCTGGGCAGCTTCGCGCGTGCCGCCGAGCGTCTGGACATCTCGGCCTCGGCCTGCTCGCGCCATGTGGCCGATCTTGAAGCGCATCTGGATGTGCGGCTTCTCAACCGCACCACCCGCTCGATTTCGCTTACCGAAGCGGGTCGTTCCTTCAACGAACGCTGCCTCCAATTGCTGGCCGACCTGGAAGAAGCCGAGTTGGCCGCGCATGCGGGGCGTGGCCGGGCGCGCGGTACCTTGCGTGTCACTTGCTCGGTCAATTTCGGCCTGCGCCACCTGGCTTCGCTGATCGCGCCGTTCCAGGCCAAACATCCCGATGTGCGGCTTGATGTTTCCCTGTCCGATCGCATGGTTGATATCGTCGAGGAGGGTTTTGACGTCGCGATCCGCATCGGTGAATCAGGCTCCACCAGCGTCATCACCAGACGGCTGGGCGAGACCCGCATGATCACCTGTGCCGCCCCCGACTATCTGAAGCGCTGCGGTACACCGGCAACGCCTGAGCAACTGGCGGCACACAACTGCCTGATTTACGAATACTTGACCAATCGCAGCGAGTGGCGCTTTGTCGATGCGGCAGGTCGCGAGCTGCGCGTGCGCGTCGGCGGCAGCCTGCAGACCAATAACGGCGACATGCTGGCGAGCGCGGCCGCCTTCGGCCTGGGCATCTGCTGCGAACCGGATTTCATCGTGGCGGCCGACCTGCGTGCCGGCCGACTGGTGCGCGTGCTTGCCGCTTTCGAGCCCCCCGCTTCAGTGATCCACGCGGTGTACCCGAGCCGCCGCCATCTGTCGGGCAAGGTGCGCGCCTTTGTCGATTTTTTGGCCGAGGCCAGCGCGACCAGTGGTTTGCCGCCGGCCGCCGCCATGGTTTCTCGGGTATAAAGCGGCTTACCTTCATTTACGCCGAACCATGAACCAGATCGACGCTCGCACCGGCCTGCCCGACTCGGCACCATTGACCATCACCCACGTGATCTACGGCCTGCATGCCTGGAGCGCGGTGATCGGGCTTACAACCGCGGCGTTCGTGGTCACCGCTTTTCTTGCAGGCTGGCCCTCGATCATCGGTGTGATTCTCAATTACGTGTATCGCGGCGAGGCCGCCGGCACCTACCTGGAGAGTCATTTTCGCTGGCAGATCCGCACCTTCTGGCTGGCGCTGATGTGGACCTTGATCGGCGGGCTGGCATTCATTTCGCTGATCGGAATACCGTTCGCCTTTGTGATCTGGATCGTCACCGGCCTGTGGGTCTTGTATCGCATCGCGCGCGGCTGGATTGCGTTGGCGAAGGCGCAAGCGATGCCCGAGCCTGCGAAGTCCTGGATGTAGCGGGCCGGCACGGCCGCGCCGCTGCTGCATCACCGCCGCGCACTTCTTCACTGCCCGCTTGCGGCATCTTTGCCAGCCTGTAGCCATGAAAACTTCCCGCAGAACCCTCTTGCAGCTGGCCACGTTGGCCAGCATTGCCGGCAACGCGCCGGCGCAAACCGCGTTTCCGCGCGGCCCGGTGCGCCTGATCGTGCCGTTTCCGCCCGGCGGCCCGGTGGATGTCACTGCGCGTGCGCTGGCGCTACGCCTGACAGAACTCTGGAGCCAGCAGGTGGCGGTGGAAAACCGCAGCGGCGGCAACAGCGTGATCGGCGCCGAGGCGGCGGCGCGCGCCGCGCCCGACGGGCAGACCATTTTTGTCGGTGCCATCCACCAGTCGGTACTGCCGGGCTTCGGCAACAAATTGCCCTATGACCTGGAAAAGGATTTCACGCCGGTGATGTTCGGCGCGCAGTTTCCGATCATCCTGTGTGCCCACCCGTCGGTGCCGGCGGCCAACGTGCGCGAGCTCATCAAGTATGCCAAGGCCAATCCGGGGCGGCTGGCCTACAGTTCGGCCGGCAACGGCGGCGGCACCCACCTGGCGGGCGAATTGTTCAAGGAGAAGGCCGGCGTCTTCATGCTGCATATTCCGTATCGCGGCAGCGCGCCGGCGATGACCGACCTGTTGGCAGGGCAGGTGCAGTTGATGTTCTCCGACGGCCCTACAGCCCTGCCGCATTTGAAGAGCGGTCGCGTCAAGGCGCTGGCGGTCGGCAGCCCCGCGCGTTCGGCACTGGTGCCGGAGTTGCCCACCATGATCGAGGCCGGCGTGCCCGGCTACGAGGCCTACTCATGGGCCGGCATCTGGGTGCCGGCGGCCACGCCGCGCGAGATCGTAGTCAAGATCAACGCCGATACCGTGCGCGCCTTCTCCGATACGGCAACGCGCGAGCGCCTGCTGGGCCAGGGGGCAGAAGTGAACCCCGGCACCCCGGAGCAGTTCGGCTCTTTCGTCAAGAGCGAAATGAGCAAGTGGGCGGCGGTGATCAAGCGCGCCGGCATCAAGCCGGACTGAGGCAACGCCCTGATGCAGCAGCGCAAGGCTGATCGGATTCGTGCCAGCGTGTTGGCCGGCATGGCGCGCGATCGTATTCCCGGATTCAGTTTCACGGGATTTTTTCTCGATACCGACTGGCCACGCATTGGCGACGGCAGCGCGCGCGTGACCATTCCAGCCGCACCGCAGGCCACTGACACTAACGGTCATGTGGAACTGACCGCGCTGCTGATGACTCTCGATGCCGCATTGGCGACACCGGTCCGCATGTTCATCCAGCCAGGCGAACGCATCGCCACCACCCATCTTCATGCGCAATTCACCGGCGCCACGCTTGACGGCGACCTGCAAATCGATGCGCTGTTCGAGGGCGCCACGCAGGGCGATGCGGCGGGCCAGTTGCTCGCGCGCGGCAGCGCGCAAGCGGGCGGGGTCCCGGTGTGCCATGGCAGCGCTTCTTTCATGCGCCTGCCGCCCCCGCCCGGCGGGCGTGTGCTGGCGCCCTTGCCCTGGCAAGACGGCAATCGCGCGCCGCCAGCGTCGCTCACCACGGCGGATCTCGATGCGCGCGAACGCTCAATCCTCGCCGCCTGCGAGGCCGCGCTGGCCGATCATGCACATGCGCCGCCATCGTTCCTGCGACGCTTCTGGGGGCTCTTGCCGCAGGCCGATGGCGACGGTGCCGTGTGCCGGGTTGCCACCGGCCCGCACATGGCCAATCGTGTCGGTCATGTGCAAGGCGGCATCCTGCTGGGCCTGGCCGCGCACACGGCGATGCAAGCCGTGCCGCGCCATGCCATTCTTGCGAACCTGTCGGCGTGGTTCTTGAGCCCCGGCAAAGGCGCGTCGCTGGAATGCCGCTCGACCCCGATCCACACCGGCCGCAGCTTCGCTGTCGTCAAGAGCGAGATCATCGGTAGCGGCGGCGTGCGGGTGATGGAAGCGGTGACGGCACATGCGGCGCCGGCCTGAGCGGCAGGCGCACACCGAACCAACGCAACGAGACGCGATGAAGGTCACCACCATTTTGCCATCGCCCGAGTCGCGCGACGTGCCGATTGCGCAGCGCAGGGGCGAACACGCGCCGGCCGCCAAACAAGCCGAAACTGCGGCGCGAATCGATCCTTCATGGTCGATTCACTGCGCGATCTGCGTGGAAAGAACGATGCGTCCCTGTTCAATTGGCTTTATCAGGGGTTTGCGGGAAGGGCGCGCGCCGCGCTGTCGGACGTCAGCGCGGCGGCCGCGCGCGGTGACTGGGCCGAAGCCCTGACGATCCGGCACAAGCACAGGACGAACAGCGGGTTTCCGGGCCTGGCGCTGTATACCCAACGCTGCGGCGAACTGGAGACTAACGTGGTTGCGCGCATGGCGTGCGACGCCTGAAAGGGGCAAACGCATGGAATGGAGCATTGGCAACGCCTCCCTGCCGGGGCGCGAAGGGCGCTGGCGCATCGACATCGCAGGCAAGCGCATCGCCGCATTGCGTGAAGAACCGTCCAGCGCCAGCGGCATGGCCGCGGCGGCATACGACGCTCTCGGTCGCCTGGTGTCACCAGGCTTTGTCGACCCGCATGTGCATGTCGACAAGACACTCACGGCCGAGCGCGTCAGCGATGCGGTCGCGGCGGTCGATCTGGCAGCGGCGATTCGCGCCGTACGTCAGCTCAAGGCCGCCTTCACCGTGGAGGATGTGGCCGAGCGCGCCCGGCGCGCACTGGAAATGGGTCTCGCGCACGGCACCACCACCGCGCGCACCAATTGCGAGGCCGATCCCTTCGTCGGCATGCACGCGGTGCACGGCGTGCAGGCAGCGGCGCGACAACTGGCCGGGCGGGTTGACCTGCAGATCATCGCCTTCCCGCAGGAAGGCTGGTTCGCCACGCCCGACAGCATCGAGGGCGGCGCCGCGCCCTTCATCGAGCAGGCGCTCGCCGCCGGCGTGCGCATCGTCGGCGGCAATGTCAATCGGCGGGTCTGGCCCTCCGACCCGGAACGCCAGGTCGATGCCAGCTTCGCACTGGCGGCACGCTACGACTGCGACATCGACTACCACCTGGACAACTGGGACAGCGCCGACGTATTCACCTTGCCCTATGTGGCTCGCAAGGCCATCGCACAAGGCTGGCACGGCCGCGTCGCGGTATCGCACATTCCCTCGCTTTCCTGTGTGTCGGACGCGGTCGCCGCCGACGCCATCGACCTGCTGCGCCAGGCCGACATCAGCGTCTGCGTGCTGCCAACCCGGATTCGCCTGACCCGCGTGCTCGAATTGATGGAAGCCGGCGTCAACCTCGCCTGCGGCACCGACAACATGCGCGACCCGTTCGTGCGCTTCGGCGATGCCGACCCGTTGAAGGCGCTGCTGCTACTGGCGCAGGTGACCAACCAGCTGCACAACGCCGGCCTGGAGCGTTTGTGGCGAACCATGACCGGCAATGCGGCGCGCATGCTGCGCCTGACAGATCACGGCCTGGCCGCCGGGTGCCACGCGGATCTGCTGCTGTTGGATGCGCGCTCGGCGCCGGAGGCAATCCTGCTGCAGGCGCCGAAGCTGGCGGTGATCAAGGCCGGGTTGCAGGTGGCGGGGCTTGTGCGCGTCGCGCCGCATCCCTCGCGATGATGGCGGGCCGGCGACACTGATTCGGCCCCGATGTTCTGGCCGATGATCTTCTGGTGGTGATGCATGCGCCCGCCGTGGATCGCGCCTGCCACGTGGGCACGTCGATGGGCGCTGGAAAAGCCTGCGCCGCGGCATCCAATCAGGTGTTCCAGCAAGCGTCAAGTGCGGCAGTGTGTTGCGCTGTCGATTCTGCAGGCAGAAACGCTGCTTCAAATCCAAGGTGCGCAATCGCCACGACATCGTCCGCCAGGCTGCTAGATCATCTGCAGGCCGCCATCGATAAGAATCGACTGACCGGTCATGCCGTCGGATTCGCCTGACCCCAGATAGACGGCGAGGTCGGCAACTTCCTTCGGCTGCAGAAAGCGCTTGAGCGGCACGCGCGCGAGCCCGGCTTCCAGCACCTTCTCGAACGGCACGCCGAGGATCTGCGAGTGCTCGCGGAAGCCTTCGATCATGTCGGTCTCGACGAAGCCGGGGCAGATCGCATTGACGTTGACCGAGTACGCGCCCATTTCCAGCGCCGCGCAGCGCGTCAGGCCCACGATCGCGTGCTTGGAGGCATTGTAGGCGCCCTGGTTCATCGAGCCTGCCTTGCCGGCGGTGGAGGCGATGTTCACCACCTTGCCGCTACGGTTGGCCTGCATGTGCCGCAGCACCAGTTGCATCACGTGGAAGGCGCCGTAGACGTTTACCTTCATGATGCGATCGAAATCCTCGAAGCTGTAGTCGGTGATGCGCGCGGCCTTGTAGACACCGGCATTGTTGACCAGCACATCGATGCGGCCGCCGGCCAGGATCGCTGCGGCGACCATGGCCTCGACCCCGGCACGGTCGCTGACATCCGCGCAGTGTAACCATGCCTTCACGCCCAGCGCCTCGGCGGCGGCCTTTACTTCCGCCAGCTTGCCGGCATTGGTGGCCACCAGGAACAGGTCGGCGCCCTCCTCGGCATAGCGCAGCGCGATGGCGCGCCCGATGCCACGGCTGGCGCCGGTGATCAATGCAGTGCGGCCGGCGAGCCGGCCTGGTTTTGCCGCGGATGTCATGGATTCTGCCTTTCGAAATCGGGGTCTCACGCTCGGCCGCAGCCACCGGTTGGCGGCTCTGGTTCGCGCTTCCTGATGATTGTAGTAGCGCGCGTGAGGAGTGGCGCACCGCATCGGCGCATAGGCCGCGATTACCGCAACCGGCCGATCCAGAGTTCGCCGATGCCGGCCGGATGTGCCCTCGCGCAGACTCGCCGATGGCGATATGGCCCGACGACGACAAGCGTCTGCCTGCAAATACCTGACCAGGAAACGCCCCTGCGCCGCATCGGCGCCATGGCGAATTCGAACCCGCCTCAGGCGTTCCAGTAGGCTTCAAGCTCGGCGATATGCCTGGCCTTGGTTTGCGCCGGCAGAAACGCCGCTTCAAAACCGTTGCGCGCAATCGCCAGCACATCGTCCGCACTCAGGTTCAGCGCTTCCTGCGTGGCGCTGAAGTTTTCGTTCATGTAACCGCCGAAGTAAGAAGGGTCGTCGGAGTTGATGGTGACATTCACGCCCGCGTGCAACAGGGTTTTCAGGTTGTGCGCCGCCAGCACGGGAAACACCTTCAGTTCCACGTTCGAAAGCGGGCATACCGTCAACGGAATGCGCGACTGCGCCAAGCGCGCCACCAGCGCCGCATCCTCGCCGCAGCGCACGCCATGGTCGACGCGGTCCACGCGCAACAGGTCGATGGCATCGGCCACATACGATGCCGGCCCTTCTTCACCTGCATGCGCGACGGTTTTCCAGCCTTCGGCGCGCGCGCGCTCGAAGGCGCGCACGAACTTGGCCGGTGGATTCGGCAGTTCCGGGCCGCCCAGGCCGATACCGACCACGCGATCGCGCACGTGGCGCGCTTGGTCGAACATCGCCAATGCGTCGTCTTCCGACCACTGACGCTGAATGCCGAAGATCAGGCCCGTGCTCATGCCGAAGCGGCTCTCGGCCTGCTTCAATGCATTCCAGGTGCCCTCGAACATCGCCTCGAAGGCGATGCCGCGGCGGGTGTGCGCCTGCGGGCTGATGAATACCTCGGTGTGACGCACGTTCTCGCTGTGCACTTTTTCGAGGTAGGCCCAGGTCATGTCGAAAAAATCGGCTTCGGTCAGAAGCACCGTGAGGCCGGCGTAATAGACATCGAGAAAATCCTGCAGGTTGCGAAAGCTGTAGGCCGCGCGCAATTGGTCTTCGGAGCCCCATTTGAGGGCCACCTTGTTGCGCCGTGCCAGGCGGAACATCAGGTCGGCTTCGAGCGAACCTTCAAGGTGCATATGCAGTTCGGCTTTGGGCATGCCGGCGATACGGGAACGCATGTCAACAGGAGTGAGGGTGGCGTGGGTATGCAATTTGCTCTTTCGAAACAGGGAATGCCGTGCACCTGTCGCGCGGCATGGATTGGAATGGTTCGGACGCCGATGCGATGCGGCATTCTTGCGGCCTCGGCACCGGCAGCTTGGCCCGGACCAATTAGCTTAACATTCCACGCGTGCAACAGTCGCGTGGGCAAAAGACTTGGCCGTCATTTCGCCAATCGAATGACCTGCGTCACCACACCTTGAAGGGGAGTTTCGATGAAAGTTTCGCGCATGTTCCTTGATCCTTTGCAAATCGCGGCCGCCGCCTTCCTGATGGCGTTGGCCGCTGTTCTGGTCGCGCCCGTCAGTGAGGCACAAGCCCAGGCCAAGCCGCTCAAGAAAGTCAGGATCGCTGTCGGTACCACCGTCGTCAATGTCGGATACCCGTGGCTTACGCTGCCGATAGCGCTCGACTACTGGAAGGCCGATGGCTACGACGTCGAAGTGTTGCCGGTCGGAGCCTCACTGCAGGCCCTGCAGCAGATGGTGGCGGGCAATGCCGATTTCGCGCAGCTCAATTCCAGCGTGGTGATCCAGGCCAATGTGGTCAACTCGATTCCGGCGCGGGTGGTGATGAACAACGGAGTCATCGACTGGTCGCTGGCCACGCTCGAAGACGGCCCGATCAAGGACGTGCGCGATCTCAAGGGCAAGACCATCGGTGTCTTCAGCCTGGCCACCGGGGGTATCGCCTTCATGAAGTCCTACATGCGGCAGAACGGGATGGACCCGGACAAGGACGTAAGCCTGGTTGCAGTCGGCCTTGGCGCGCCCCCGGTCGAGGCGCTGCGCACCGGCAAGGTGCAGGCACTGCTCTTCTGGGCCTCGGCCAATGCCACCTTCGAGAACGCCGGCTTGAAGCTGCGTTATTTGCGCGGCGCCGACTGGCGCAAGTTTCCCGACTTCACTTTCTCAACGTTGCAGAAGACCATCGACGCGGACCCGGCGATGGTCGAGGCGATCGCGCGCGGTGCTGCCAAGGCCACCATCTTCGCCTGGGCCAACCCCGATTGCGCACGCCGCATGCACTGGGCGCGCTGGCCCAACACCAAGCCTTCCGGGGTCGATGATGCCACCGCAGCACGCTTCGACATGAACAACCAGAAAGCGCAACTCGATTCGATGACCGATGCCTTCCAGATGAACGGCGGCAAGCTGGTCGGCAATGCGACCGCAGACGCCTATTCGCGGATCCAGAACTTCATGTTGGAAGCCAAGTTGATTGAAAAGGCCTTGCCGCCGAGCGGGTACATGGTAAGCATCCCCGGCTTCTACGACAAGATCAACAATTTCGACGCCGCGGCGGTGCGTGCGCAGGCGGCCAGTTGCCCGGTGAAATGATGCTGCCGGCGCCGACTGGCGGAATTGCGGGCGCCGCTTTTGCGGGCCTTCGATGCTGATCAGCGTTGGCGGGCTCAACAAGGTCTACCGCACCCGCGAGGGTGCGGACATCAACGCCTTGTCGAACGTGAACTTCAGCATCGGTGAAGGCGAGTTCGTTACCGTGGTCGGGCCCAGCGGTTGCGGCAAGAGCACGCTGCTGAAAATCCTGGCCGGCACTCTGCGCCGCACCTCGGGCCAGGTGACCATGCGCGGTGCGCCGATCGACGGGCCCAGCCGTGATGTCGGCGTGGTATTCCAGGCGCCAGTGCTGCTGCCATGGCGAACCGTGCTGGAAAATGTGATGCTGCCGATCGAGATTCAGAAGCGTGATCGCCGGCAGTACACGGAAAAAGCCAGGAGCTTTCTGAAGCTGGTCGGGCTCCAAGCCTTTGAGGGCAAGTATCCGAACGAGCTTTCCGGGGGCATGCAGCAGCGCGTCGGCATCAGCCGCGCGTTGGTGCACGATCCGGCGCTGCTCCTGATGGACGAACCTTTTGGTGCGCTCGACGCGATGACGCGCGAGAGCATGAACCTCGAACTGCTGCGCATCTGGAACGAAAGCAAAAAGACCGTCCTGCTGGTGACCCACAGCATTCCCGAAGCGGTGTACCTGGCCGATCGGGTGATCATGATGTCACCGCGACCGGGCCGGATCAGCGAGATCATCGAGATCGACCTGCCGCGCCCGCGACCGCTTGAGATCATCAATTCCGAAGCCTTCGGTCGCCACGTGGTGGCGATCCGCAGGCATTTCCAGTCGCTCAGCGCGCTCGACGCCTGACCGGAGCCGCAACAGCCATGAGCCGATCCGCGAGTGAAGAACACGAGTTGCTGGAGTCCGGCAAGCCGCGCACCCTGGGCCAGACCCTGCGCGAGAAACCGGAAATTCCGCTGGCGATCCTCCTGTTCGTGAGCCTTATCGGCGGCTGGGAACTGGCGGTGCGCCTGTTCGAGATTCCGAAAATCGTGCTGCCGGCGCCTACCGCGGTCGGCGCTGCATTGTGGCAGGGCATGACCGGCGATTTCCTGATGCATTTCGGCGTGACCTTCTACGAGACCATCGCCGGCTTCGTGCTCGGCTCCATCACCGGCCTGGTGCTGGGCGCATTGATCAGCCAGTTCAGGCTGCTCGAGCGCACGCTCTACCCATACATCGTCGCCTTCCAGACCTTGCCCAAGGTGGCGATCGCACCGATCATCGTGATCTGGTTCGGCTATGGTGTCACCTCGAAGATTGTGATCACCGCGACCATCGCCTTCTTTCCTCTCCTGGCCAATACCATCGTTGGCCTGCGTTCGGCGCCTGCCGAGCAGATCGAATTGATGGTGGCGTTCACCGCGTCGCGCTGGCAGGTGTTTCGCCTGGCGCGCCTGCCGCACGCCCTGCCCTACATTTTTGTAGGTCTGGACGTGGCGATCGTGCTGTCGGTGATCGGCGCCATCGTCGGCGAGTTCGTCGGCGCGCAGGCCGGGCTCGGCTACCTGATCCTGCAGAAGAATTTCAACATGGACATGGCGGGCGTGTTCGCGATTCTTATCGTGCTGTCGGCCATGGGCATCGGCCTGCACCTGCTGGTCAACGCAATTCAGCGCCGCGTCGTATTCTGGATGGATGGCAGCAGCGACCGCGTGATGGGCGCGTAGTGCTGGCCATTGGCACCGAAACAATATTTCAGGGAGAAACCGCATGTCATTGACGATCGTGGATGATGCTTCGAAGATCGCGACCGCACCGCGTGCCGCCACCGGTGAAGAGCTGCCTGTGCTTGATCTCGGGCCGCTGCTACGCGGTGAACCGCTCGATACGCTGGCGCGGCAATTGCGCCATGCCTGCGATACCATCGGGTTTTTTTACGTCAGCAACCACGGCGTGCCGCAGCAGGTGGTGGATGACGTGTTTGTCGCCACCAAGCGTTTTTTTGACCTGCCTTTGGCAAAGAGACTCGAAATCAAGCTGGATGATCGCTTTCGCCGCGGCTTCATGCCCTATGGCATCAACCAGCACCCGGGCTTCGCCCCGGATCTGAAGGAAAGCTACGAATACGCGCTCGACCTGCCGCTGGACGATCCGACGGTGGTGGCCGGTCTGCCGCTGCACGGGCCGAACCGCTGGCCCGCCGACATGCCCTGGCTGCGCGAGGCAGCCGAGGCCTACTTCAACGAAACCATGGCGCTGGGCAAGCGCCTGCTCAAGCTCTTCGCCCTGAGCCTGGGCATGGAAGAAGGATTTTTCCTGCAGTACATGAAAAAGCCGATGGTGCAGACGCGGCTGTTCCATTACCCGCCGCAGCCACCGGTGGCGCGCGATGCCGAATTCGGTGTCGCCCCGCATTCCGATTACGGCATGATCACCCTGCTCACACAAGACCCGATCGGCGGGCTGGAGCTGAAGAAGCGCGACGGCGAATGGGTGGCCGCGCCGTGGCTAGCGGGCACCTTCGTCATCAACCTGGGCGACATGTTCAAGGTGTGGACCAACGACCTGTATGTGTCCAACCTGCACCGCGTAGTCAACCGCAGCGGCCGCGAACGTTATTCGATCCCGACCTTCTTCAACCTTGACTACGACGCGCCGGTGGCGTGTCTGCCGCAGTGCCAGTCGGCGGAACGCCCGCCGAAATATGCGCCGATCAAGTCGGGCGACTATCTGGTGAGTCGGTTCAAGACGGTGCAGAAGCTGGGGCAGAGCGTCAACCCGTGAACTGTCGTGTCTGTCGCTTTGTGTGAACCTGTTGAATCAGAACGGGTCTGTGAGCTGCCGCTTTCGACCCATTGCGGTCAGACGGATTGCCTTTGTCATGAGACGGCTTACTGCACGTAGCGGACGCCGAAGGCCTGGCAGCCTGTCGAACTTGACCTGCATTTCAACCACGGGCATCCGCGCCGTGCGCGCCGATATTCGCCTGAATGTATTAAATAGGATACATTTCATCTCGTGTAGACAATCCGCACCACGTCGGTGTTCGATGACTGGTTTTGCTCGTTGCGCGACCGCCAGAGCAAGCTGCGGGTTCAGGCACGCATTGACCGTGCTGAGCTCGGAAACTTTGGCGACTGCGAACCCGTTGGCGAAGGTGTTTTCGAGATGCGCATTCACGTTGGGCCCGGCTATCGGATCTATTTTGTGGAGCGCGGACTCGAGATCGTGATTCTTCCCGCGGGGGGTGATAAGTCCACCCAGACCAAGGACATCAAGACAGCGCAGAAGTTGGCGCAGCAAATTTAAGGAGGCGCGAATGGGCAATCTGAAAACAACCCGGTGGGACCCTGCCGAGCATCTCAAGACCGATGACGACATGGTGGGCTATCTGGATGCCTGTCTGGCGGAGAGTGGTGACGATGCCGCTTACATTGCTCACGCGCTAGGTGTCATTGCTCGTGCCAAGGGAATGACTCAGCTTGCGCGGGATACTGGGCTCGGACGCGAAAGTCTTTACAAGGCGTTATCCGGTGAAGGCAACCCCAGCTTCGCAACCATCCTCAAGGTGATGCGCGCATTGGGCGTAAAGCTGCACGCTGAGGCCGCGTAACTCCGCGCGCTCGCGTTGCAGGTTGCGAAAGAAGGTAACAGCCTGAATCGGCTCGCCGGCGCGAAACTTTCCGCTACCCACTAAAGCCATTGTCGCTGCGTGAAGAGTCTGAGGGCGCGCGTCACCAAGTGATCCAGTCTGCGGCGCTGCGCGCATGCGAGGCCGATATGGGATCGGTCAAATGAATTCTTCACCGAACTGCGCCGGCGCAAGGATCGGGATGCGTGAAACTACACAAACGCGGAGACCACCACGTTCGTATTGATGACCGTCGATGTCGGGCTATTCAAGCCGGCGTGGCGGGCTTCTTGCGCGCCCAGGCGACCGCGTCGGCGATGTCCTTCGGTGATGCCCGGCGCCTCGGGCTTGTAGTCGACCAGCACGCTCTGGCCCCACAGTTCGGAAAGCTTCTGCGAGATCAGGCGGGCGATGATGTCGGTGGCGCCGCCGGCACCGAAGGGCACCACCAGTTTGACCGGGCGATTGGGCCACGCGCTTTGCGCGCGAGCCAGGGTGGGAGCGGCGGCGAGCGCAGCGGCAGTCTTGACGAGGGTGCGTCTTTGCATGGTGCCGGTGATCGTTATCGGATGGCGTTTTCAAGTTTTGGCACGCCGCCGGAGGCGCGCGGGTCGTCGGCGTAAAGCGCCTTGAAGTCGTAGGTGCAGTAGAGACCGGGCTGCGGCGGAATGCCGTTCTCCGCCATCAGCCTGAATTCCGCCGGCACGTCGCGAAAGCCCGGTGTGTCCAGCCACAGGCGCACCAGCAGGCGCGCGCGCTCGGCTTCGGGGAACTGGGTAAAGCCGGTGCGCGCGTGCAGCACCGCATAGTTGTTGACGATCATCATGTCGCCGCGCGCCAGGGTGAATTCGACCCGGTTGGCCGGTGACCGGGCGACTTCGTCGAACAGGTCGAGCGCCTCGATCTCGAGATCGGTGAGCGGCACGCCGCGGCTCTTGTGGCCGCCGGCGATGCCGGCGCGCTGGTAGCGGCACGACAACTGGCCCGAGCGCAGTGCGAACACCGGGGTGCGATAGGGCGTGGTGGGTTGCTCGTCCGGCCCCTCCTCACCCAGGCGATGGTAATGAAAGCCCTTGTAGAGCGGTTCGAGCAGGTGCTGCGCGCGTGCCAGAATTTCGTTGTGGATCGCCGCCGCCGAAGCCAGAAACGAAAGCCCGCCGCTTTGCGCCGGCTGCCAGCAGGCCAGCGCGATCATCGCCGTGATGTCGCTGTGCAGGCGCAGTTCGAGATTGCTGCGGTACATGCACGGGGCCGGGTCGGCGCTGCTGGCGTCGATCACCTGGGTCACCAGATCGCCGCGCGCGTTCTGCGACAAGGGTTCGCCGAAGCGGGTGCCGACGATCCAGGCGGCGGCGGTAAATTCGGCCAGCGTCATGCCTTCGCAGGGCAGGCCGGTCAGCAGTGCGAAGCCGCGCCCGCTCTTGACCGCTTCCACGGCGCGGTCGACGCGCCGGTTCAAGGCCGGCAAATCGAACTCGGCGCGCTTGAGAAGGTGGAGTGCATCGAGGCGGCCGGCGCCAGCGAGGCGCCGAACCGCGGCGGCCAGTTCGCCGCGTGCCGGCGCATCCAGAGTGAGCGCGAAGAGTTTCGGCGGGCCTGCAGATTCGCGGTTCCAGCACATCGGGCCGGTGACAGGCTGGTGGTTGGTCATGATGCTATCCAGTGTTGCAGCAGAACGAATCGGGTGGCCGGCTTGTGGCCAGTGAGTATAGTCGCGTCAATTCGAGGGAAGTGCGTGGCGCTGCGCTTCTACTGGCTCTGGCTTATGCTTGCAGTGAGCATCGGGCGCTGCCGGTCGGGTGGCTTACGAAAAATCAAGGGAGACACATTCATGCGTTTGCTTCATCTACTCGCAGCAGTCGCGCTGTACGCGACTGCCGGCATCAGCTTCGGCCAGGCCTATCCATCGCGGCCGGTGAAGATCATCGTGCCCTTCGCCGCCGGTGGCGGGCCGGATGTGCAGACGCGCCAGATGGCGCCGAAGCTGGCCGAGGCGCTGGGCGGCGCGGTGGTGGTCGAGAACCGCGTCGGCGCCGCCGGCATCGTGGCCGCCGAAGTGGTTGCGCAGGCGGCGCCCGATGGCTATACACTTTTGGCCGGCTCGGTCTCGCAGGTGGTGCAGAAAATACTGCGGCCGGCGGCCAAGTTCGATCCGCTGGGCAGCTTCATCCCGATCACTGTCACCAATACTGCGCCGGTGGTGCTGATCGTGACCGCCGATTCGCCCATCAAATCGGCAAAGGAACTTGAAGAAGCGATCAAGGCCAGCCCGGGCAAGTTCAACTATGGCTCGGGCGGTGTGGGCACCGCCGCCCACATCGCTGGCGCCACCTTTGCCAGCCTGCGCGCCCTCTCTGCCACCCATGTACCGTATCGCGGCTCGGTTGAAATCATGCCGGCGCTGCTGGGCGGGCAGATCCAGTTCGCGTTTCCGATTGTCGGTACCGGTGTGCCGCATGTGAAGTCCGGCAAGGCGCGCGCGCTGGCGGTGAGTAGTCCGAAACGCCTGCCTTCGCTGCCCGATGTGCCGACCTTGAAGGAACTGTTCGGCGACGAGTTGTTCGTGCAGGAATCCTGGGGCGGCTTGTGGGCACCGGCGGGCACGCCGGCGCCGGTGATCGCGAAACTGTTCGCGGCGACCCGGCAGGCGATGGCTGATCCTGCCCTGCGCGCGCAGTACCAGGCCGGCGGCTCCGAGGTCGAATTGTCCGCGTCACCCGAGGAATTCGCCGCCTTCATGAAGGCCGAGACCGGCAAGTGGGCCAAGCTGATCCAGATTTCCGGCGCCAAGGCAGAATAGGCCATGTCACTTAATGCACTCGAAGGCATCCGCATCATCGATCTCTCGCATGTGATCGCCGGGCCGACCGCCTCGCACTATCTTGCGCTCCAGGGTGCGCAGGTGATCAAGGTGGAGAATCCGGCCACCGGCGATATCCTGCGCGGGCGTGCCGCCGACAATCTGGCAGACGGCGTTTCGATCGGCTTCGCCGCGATCAACGGCGGCAAGCAGTCGCTGGCGATCGATTTGAAGAACCAGCGCTGCCGCGATGCGCTCGCCGCGCTGATCGTAACTGCGGATGTGTTCATCGAGAACTTCCGTCCCGGTGCGGTGGCACGCCTGGGTTTCGACTACGCGACGGTGAAAGCGATCAAGCCCGACATCATCTATGCCTCGATCTCCGGCTTCGGCCAGGAAGGTGAATGGGGCGGGCGCGCCGCATACGACCATGTGGTGCAAGCGGCGGTCGGCATGCCGATGCAGCAGGGGCTGGAGGGCGAGGATCCGATCAAGGTGGGCTTTCCGGTGATCGACACCGCCACCGGCATGATCGGTGCGCAGGCGATTCTTGCGGCGCTGATCCGGCGTCTGCGCCGCGGCCAGGGCGCCTATCTCGATATCTCGATGGCGCAGGCCGCGCTGCAACTGATGTGGCCGGATGCCGCGCGTGCGGGCGTGACCGGCCGCGACGCGGTGCGGGTGGGCAACCGCGGGTTTTCCGGCAGCCCCGGCGGCTCCACCTTTCGCTGCGCCGACGGCTGGATCTCCACCGCCGCCAACACCGCGCGCCAGTTCCGAATTTTTTGCGAAGTGATCGGCCTGCCGCAGGTGCCTGACGATGCGACGCTGGTTGACACCAGGGCAATGAGCGCGGGCAACGGTTTCGCAGTCGCGGTCGATGGCGGGCGCCTGCAGCTGATGTTTGCCGAGGCCATCAGCAAGCTTGCGGCAGCCGATCTGGAAGCCCGGCTTGCCGCGCGCGATGTGCCCTGCGCCCGCATGGTGACACTGGCGGAATTTCTGAAACGCGCAACGGCCGGTGGCATGCTGACCCTGCCATTGCGCAGCACCGCGTATGCGCACGGCACGCTCATCGATTTCGGCGCCGGCTTCAAGGCCGATGGCAGCGATGGTCCGGCTCTCGGGCCGGCACCGCGCCTGGGGCAGCACACTGCGACGATCCTGGCCGAAGCGGGCTTTTCCGCAGCCGAGATCGCGGCCCTCGCAAACGATGGCAAGGTGAAGGTTTAGTGTCCGGTTGGTTGCCGGTCTCGCCTGGAAAACGCTGAACAAGTCCCTGGCATGCGGATTCCCGAGCAAAGAACCTGGCGGATTCAAAAACTTGCAACAGCGACTTTCACCGCCTACGGACTTGTTCAGTGTTTCACTTGAAGGGAGGAAGTCATGTTCGGCGTTGTCGATTACTGGGCCTTTGTCATCGCCGTCATCGTGTTCCTGGCCATTCCCGGGCCAGGCAACCTGGCCATCATCACATCCACCAGCAAGGGCCGCATCCGCGGTGGCCTCGCCGCCACCGCCGGGGTGATCGCCGGCGACCAGGTGCTGATGTGGCTGGCGGCGGCGGGCGTGGCCGCGCTGCTCACCTCGAACCCGGCGCTGTTTTCGCTGGTGCAATATGCCGGTGCGATCTATCTGGCTTACTTGGGCGTACGCATGTTCCTGGCCAAACCCGGTGACGCGCCGATCCTCAACATGGAAGCGCGCCGCTTCTTCCGCCAAAGCATGATGATCACCCTGCTCAACCCCAAGGCGATCGTGTTCTACATGGCGTTCTTTCCGCTTTTCGTCGATCCGGCCCGGCACCGCGGCCTCGTCACTTTCGCGGCGATGGCGCTCACCATCGCCTGCCTGACCCTGCTTTACTGCGTGGTCGTCATTCTCGTCACCCACTTTGCCGCCGAGCGCATGCGCGCCAGCCCGCGCATGACCGGGTGGCTAAACAAGATCGCCGGGTTGTTTTTGGTGGGTTTCGGGGTGAAGCTGGCGGTGGGCAGGTAGAGCGATCGAGGACTGCGGCGCCGATGCTCATCCATGAACGCAAAAGCAACAACTGTTGCAAGCGCGGCAACAAGCGCCGCACCGGCATGCTTGCGTCGCTTGATCCAGCCTCAAAAGCGAGTGCTCCTGCAACGCCCTCGACGCCAATCAGTGCCTGGCCGCCTGTCGGACTTAGGAATCGTCGGTGAACAAATCGGCCGCAGCGGTCCAATTTTTACCGCCTTCTTGTCCCATAGCTGGGTTATGGCACTTCGAATTCGGCAAAAACCGGCATCGCTGGGACCGATTTTCGCTGTCGACGCCCAAAGTCCGGCAGGCTGCTAGTCGCACGTGACCTCGAAAATCTTGTGGCAAATCGCCGCCAAGCCCTGCAAAGAAAGGCTAAAAACCAGCTTCCTAAACCGTTGGCCGTGGGTTCAAATCCCGCCGAGGACGCCATTTAATTTCAATAGGTTAGTCGGCAATTCGTAAACAAAATCGGCTTTTCACGGCCGCTTTTGCCACAAATGGACAACCTCTCAAAAACCCCAGAAATCCGCCATTGTCTGAACGGGGCCGACTAAGTCGGTGGCGAGTTTGTGGTGAATTCAATGTGAGCCAATTCGACTGTTGCGGAGGCACGATTCGGTCTTGACCGATCCGACGTACCAGTCGACGTACCAGTCGACGTACCAGTCGTATAGCTTGGAGAGGAACCCAATGGGTACGTTTTATATTGACTTTGACAGTACCCATTGGGTACTATAATGTATTGCGATGATATCGGTCGTTGAAACCCGGCAGTTCATAAGAAAAGTGGAATCCTTGCTCGATTCCGAAGAGCGTCAGGCCCTCATCGTGCATGTTGCTCAGAATCCCGAGGCTGGTGACATCATGCCCCGTACGGGCGGCGTCAGGAAGCTGCGTGTTGCGGGAAAGGGACGCGGCAAGAGCGGTGGGCATCGAGTTGTTTACTACTATTACAACGCCAGGAACCCCGTCCTGTTGTTCACGATCTACGGCAAGAATGAAAAAGCCAATCTGACCGACGCGGAAGAAAAGGCACTTTACAAATTGATTCAGGCGATCAAGAAGGAAATGAAGTTATGACCAGCGAGATTATCAAAGGAGCAGAAGAAGCACTCGGCTTTTTGCGTGGCGACAAGACCAAGGGGCGCGTGCTCAAGGTGCGCATGAAGGACATCAACGTCAAGGCGATCCGAAGCAAATTGCATATGACGCAGGAGGTCTTTTCGGAGACATTTGCGATTCCTGTTTCGACCTTGAAAAAATGGGAAACCAACAATCGAGTACCTGAAGGCCCGACAAAGGCCTATCTACTGGTGATCGCCAAAAACCCAAAGGCCGTGCAGAGCGCATTGAACGGAATGACTTAAACGAGTATTCGAATTTCAGGCCAAGCGCTGCAATCAGTTCAAGGCGCGACCCGCAGGGCTGACGATTGGCTTTCAACTCCCAATCGAGAAGCCAGGTGGGGACAGCCCGTTCGCCAAGCAACGGGGAAACTTGGGCTCCTTCAAGCAAGGCCGCCGGCCCCAAAAGATCACCCGGCTTTCGTGGATAGTCACGCCCTTGAAAGTCGAAGGCGCGGCCAATATGCCGATGGGTTCCTTGCCCCAAGAGCCACGAGTCATCGCCAATGCTGAATTCTCCGCAGGTCTGACGCTCCGCCATGACCTTCAGATCGGACTGGCCAAATTTGAGACGCACTCGCCCCGCCTGAAGGTTCGGGGTATCGATCGAGACCGTGCTTTCTGCCGCCGTGAACACGGGCGACCATGGCGCGATGCCAGAGAGCAATTTCGGAAAATTCTCAACCACGATTGGCGTTTGTCTTGGACATCTGATGTGGTCGTCAGTCTGGTTGCTGGCTATCTGGTTGCTGGCTAACAGGATGTTGAATTACGCCTCCGATGACCATGTTTAGCGCAATCGTGCAACGCATCTCTGTCCTGTCTTGCCCGCTTCGGACTTCGGGGGATTCAAAGGGGGTCTACTCCCTTTTTCAACAGCCGGCAAACTCTATAATTGTGTGCTTTGCTTCACCTCGGCTCCTCATATCGGGACGAAGGTACTGATTGATCCGCGCCAAGTGGGTCAGGAGCAAGTTTCAAAATGTGTACATAGCCGTGTACATATTCGAGGATTCGAGGCTATGGCGGACGACGTAATTACCAGAGAAGTAAAGAGAAGACGCACTTTTGCCATCATCTCCCACCCGGATGCCGGCAAGACCACGCTGACCGAGAAACTGCTGTTGTTCGGCGGCGCGATTTTCATCGCCGGCAGCGTGAAAGCACGCAAGGCTTCGCGCCATGCCACCTCCGACTGGATGGAGATCGAAAAGCAGCGCGGCATCTCGGTGGCCTCTTCGGTGATGCAGATCGAATACCGCGATTGCGTGATCAACCTGCTTGATACGCCCGGCCACCAGGATTTTTCCGAAGACACCTACCGCGTGCTCACCGCGGTGGACGCCGCGCTGATGGTGATCGACGCCGCCAACGGTGTGGAAGCGCAGACCCTGCGTTTGATCGAGGTGTGCCGCGCGCGCAACACGCCGATCATCACCTTCATCAACAAGATGGATCGCGAGGTCAAGGAACCGCTTGATCTGATCGACGAGATCGAGAAAGTGCTGGGCATGCCGGCGGCGCCGTTCACCTGGCCGATCGGCATGGGCAAGCGTTTCGGCGGCGTGTTCGATCTGAAACGCGACCGCATGCGCGTGTTCACCGCCGGTGAGGACCGGGTGCGCGCCGAGGATGAGGTGATCGAAGGCCTCGACAATCCGCAGATCGCGGCGCGCTATGGTGATGCCTTCACCCAGGCGAGAAACGAGATCGAGCTGGTCAGCGGCGCGTCACCCGAATTCGAGCGTGAAGCCTTCGTCGCCGGCCGCCAGACGCCGGTGTTCTTCGGCTCGGCGATCAACAATTTCGGCGTGCGCGAAGTGCTCGACGCGCTGGTCGACCTGGCACCGGCACCGATCGCGCGAGTGGCGATCCAGCGCAGGGTAGAGCCGAGCGAAGCCAAATTCACCGGCGTGGTGTTCAAGATCCAGGCCAACATGGACCCGGCGCACCGCGACCGCATCGCCTTCGTGCGCATGTGCTCCGGGCGCTTCGAGCGCGGCATGAAGTTGAAGATCTGCCGCACCGGCAAGGAGATTCGCACCAACACCGTGGTGTCGTTCCTGTCGCAGCGGCGCGAGCTGGTCGAGGATGCGTACGCCGGCGACATCATCGGCATTCCCAATCACGGGCTGCTGCAACTGGGCGATACGCTGACCGAAGGCGAGACCCTGCAGTTCACCGGGCTGCCGTTTTTCGCGCCCGAGCTGTTCCAGAACGTCGAAATGGCGGACCCGATGAAAAGCAAGCAGCTGCGCCAGGGTCTGGAGCAGTTGGGCGAAGAGGGCGCGATCCAGGTGTTTCGCCCCTTGGGCGGCGGCACGCTGCTGCTGGGCGCGGTGGGCACTTTGCAGTTTGAAGTGGTGGCGCACCGGTTGCAGCATGAATACGGCGCGCCGGCCCGCATGACCGGTTCGCGCTACCACCTGGCGCGCTGGGTCACCAGTGACGAGCCGGCCGAACTCAAGCGCTTTCTCGATGCCAACGCGCATCGCGTGGCGCTCGATGCGGTCGATGCGCCGACCTTTCTGGCGCAGCACCACACCGAATTGCGCGCGGTCGAAGGCATGTGGCCGAAGGTGCGCTTTCATGCGCTGCGCGAACATGCAGGGCTGGTGTTCCACGAGCGGCTGACTGGCTGATGCGCCGTAGCTTGCGGGCGGACCGTCGTTGCCGTTCAAATGCGAGTCGTGGCGATTGGGTGGCGCGCCAGAACATGGACCATCCTTGTAGCGACAAGCGCCTGGAGCGCGGGCCGGGATCGGTCGAGGTGGTGGCAGCCCGGTCGGCCCCGCGCGCCGGGCGTGTCTGGCTCAGACCTGCATCGATTGCATCCCCGGGGCGAGGCCTGGCGCGGACGATTCGGCGCGGACCGGATGCGCAATCGGCGGTGGCGCGAGTGGGTCGGCCGGCGCGGCCTGACCCGTTGTTCGCCACTTGCCCAGCGCACCGCCAGCGCCGTGGGAACCTTGCTTTCATGCCTGACCTGAAGCGTCAATACCGCGTACATCAAGGTCGGATCACAGGTACGGCCGAACACCTGCGCCACCTATTTCACCAACTCAATCAACTTACCGTAACTGTCGACCACGTCGTACTTGACCTCGTCGGACGTGATCCTGGTGAAAAACTTGCGGGCACACGCGATCTTCGACTTTTCAATTTCCCGAAGATCCATGCTCGACATCGAACCCTTTGTCTCTGCCACGAAATAGACGTGCTTGACCTTGCCTGCCTGGAAAGCGATCGCCCAGTCCGGGTTGTAGTTTCCGACCGGCGCAGGAATGAAAAAACCTCGCGGCAACTTGGCGTAAACCACCTCCGAACTGGTATCGAGTTCGGTGACGAATGGATGGGTGACGAACGTATTCATCATGCCGTCTGCCGTGCGGATATCGATCTCGTGTTCGATCATGGGAATTCCTCGCGCATTACAGCCTACGGTACAGCCTTCGGCACCGCTACGGCGATCGGCTTTCGTCGGACGATACCACTGCGACACCGGTATCGTCCGCGTGCATGGCGAACCTGGCGCGAATCTAGCGACCGGCGCGCGAACCCTTCAGGAGCTGCCCGCCGTGCCGGCCGGTTGCCTTGCCATTTTCGAATGCGATCTCGCCGTTGACGATCGTCGCCGCGATGCCTTCGGCCTTCTGCACCAGCCGCCGCGCGCCGCCCGGCAGGTCGTGCTCCACCGTGGGCAAGCTCGGCTTGATCTTGTGTTCGTCGAACAGCACCAGGTCGGCTGCGAAACCCTGGCGTACGAGGCCCCGGTTCGGCAGTTCCCAGGCCGAGGCGTTGTCGAAGGTGAGTTTCCTCACGGCTTCCTCAAGCGTGAAGGCGCGTTTCTTCCTCACCCAGTAGGAGAGCAAGTGGGTCTGTAGCGAGGATCCCATCTCCTGGCAGACGTGCGCGCCGGAATCGGAAAAGGTGGCAAGCGTGCGCGGGTGTTTCAGCATGCCGAGCACATCGGCGTGATTTTCGTTGACCAGCGGCTGCACGAACATCAGATTGTCGTTCGCCAGCATCAGGTCGATCATCACCTCGACCGGATGCAGATTGCGCTCGCGCGCGAGATCGGCGACCGAGGGGTCGTCCCAGTCGACGCCGAACAGCGGAAACAGATTTCCGTAATCGGGCCGCCGCGGGTCGGTGGTCGCGAGGCCGCCGCCCTGGAACACCTTGTCGCGCGGCTTCATGCCGGCCTCGTCGGCCACCAGCTGCCGGCGTACCGCCGGATCCGCCAGTCGTCGCTTCTGCTCGTCGAGCGGCAGCGCCCGGATTCCCCGCCAGTGCGGCAGCGCGTCGAACGGCAGATAAGAGCGCAGCGAGAACAGCGCGTTGATCGAGCGCGTCGTCGCCTGGCCGAACGCGCGCCCGCCGGCGGCGGCGAGGTCGTCGAGGTATTGCGTCTGGTATTCCCAGGGGTTGGGGCTTTCGCCTTGCCGGGTCGCGAGCACGCCGAACATCAGCGGCCGGCCGCTGTCGAGCGCGACCTTGCGCAACTGGTTCAGGCATTCGCGATGCGCCGCGCCGCTGAAGATGTCGGGGCCGGCCTGGAAGATTCCGGCGTTCTCTTCCGCCAGCACGCCGACAAGGCTGCCGATCTCGTTCCAGTCCGCGATCCGGCTGGCCACCGGCGATCCATCGGGCGTCATGTGGGTGTTGGCGCGTGAAGTCGACAGGCCGAGCGCACCCGCGCGCATCGCATCCCGAACCAAGTCGCGCATGTGTTTCACGTCGTCATCGGTTGCCAGATCCGTCAGGGCACGTTTGCCCATGACATACATGCGTAACGCCGAGTGTCCGATATAGGAGCCATAGTTGATCGCCTTCGGCAGCCGTTCGACGTTGGCCAGATATTCCGGGAAGGTTTCCCAGTTCCAGTCGATCCCGGCCAGCATCGATTCGGTCGGTATATCCTCGACCGCGGTCAGGCAGCGCGCGTACCACTCGCGCTCCTCCGGCTTGCAGGGCGCCAGCGCAAAGCCGCAATTGCCCATCACCACCGAGGTCACGCCGTGCCAGCAGGAGCAGCTGCCCTGCGGGTCCCAGGCCACCTGCGCATCCATGTGGGTGTGGCCGTCGATGAAACCGGGTGCGACGATCAGGCCGTCGGCGTCGATCGTCTCTTTCGCAGTCCCGCGGATGCGGCCGATCTCGGCGATCTGACCCTCCACGACGGCGACATCGGCGCGATAGCGCGGCCTGCCGGAACCGTCCACCACCGTGCCGTTGCGAATCACAAGATCGAAAGTCATGGCAAATCTCCGTTGCGGCGAACGCCAGGGCGCAGCCGTTTTATGGGGTCGGTCAATCCGCCGATACCCTAACAGATAGCCAAATCAAAAGGATAGGAATTTCAACGCCATTGTTGGAGTAATCCGGCCATATCGGTCTGGGTCAATCGTTGATTTGGCGCCGCAGACGCCTGACAAGCCGCTGAAGCCCCGCCCCGGCATGCCCATTGTGTGTGCCTGTGGCCACCTGGGCGGCGGAAGTTTGCCGCCCGGGTGGCCACAGGCACGACTCGCCCCTGACGAGCGATTCTTGTCGTCTTTTGCCCTACCACGCAATGCGCTGATCGAACTTGTAGCATCGTTGTTGTCTTCCGCAATTTCATCGCTCTTGTTCTCCGCGAGTTCGTCGTCGGCATCGATCCGGTGC
>Ga0163148_10001770_pt1 | contig 27426 bp, 31 predicted proteins | sample OliLakLV19MP7P2_FD_148606 | JGI IMG/M metagenome (GOLD analysis project Ga0163148, IMG submission 148606) | Freshwater microbial mat bacterial communities from Lake Vanda, McMurdo Dry Valleys, Antarctica- Oligotrophic Lake LV.19.MP7.P2 | ecosystem: Environmental > Aquatic > Freshwater > Lake >... | reverse complement strand
GGGAGGGGGAGAGAAGCATCAATTCCTGATCCGCACTTCTTCTGGCTCCGCCACCTCTTGCAGCGGCGGCGGCGTTGGATCCGGTGCGGCTTCGGTCAGTGGCGTCCCCGCGACCGGCAGGCCGAGCGAGAGGAACGAGCCTTGGCCGGAGCGGGTCGAGGTATTGTCGCGGACGACCAGGCGGACGTTCTCGCTCCGCGGCGTGCCGCCGCTCGAATACATGGTGGCGCCGTCCCAAAGCACATCCGGGATCGGCACGCCGGCTTGCGCAAGGGCGGTGAGATCGCCGGCTGGCGCGAAGCCCGTATTGCCGAACTCATTGTCGCGAATAACGATGTCGCGGGCGAGCGGGTTGTACTCAGCATCGTCGAATGCATTGCGATAGGCGGTGATCAGCACGTTGACGGTGCCGTTGTCGCCAATTTCGTTCTCGAACACGTGGACATTGCGGTTGGCCATGATCAGCACGCCGGTGCCGGTCGGCACGCCAGCGACGATGTTGCCGGCAGGCGCGAAGTTCGGCGTATCGTTATTAAAGATGCGGTTGCGGAAGACGCGGACATCGTGGCCGCCCTTCTGCGGCAAGCCGGGCAGGTCGAACACTAGGATGCCGCCAGTGTTGCGTGTGGCGGTGTTGCCGAACACGTCGGCGTTGAAGCTGTTCTCGATCTCGATGCCCGCGACATTGAACTCAGCGACATTGTTGCGGACGATGATGTTGCGCGACTGGCCGACATAAATGCCAGCGTCAGATGCGCCGCGCGCGATCGAGCGCTCGATCAGCACGTTGGAGCAATTGACCGGGTAGAGGCCGTAGGCGCCGTTCTCGGGGTTCGGCCCGCGCGTCCACTCGACGCGGACTTCGCGGATGGTGATGCCGTTGCAATCGCGCGCCTTGATGGCGTCGCCGCGGGCGTTTTCCACAGCGAAGCCGCGCAGCGTCACGTTGTCGGAGGTGATCAATAGCCCTTCAGCGCCGCGCCGCTGGTTATCGAACGAGATGACCGAGCGATCTTCGCCCTCGCCGCGAATGGTGACGCGGTCGACATCGAGCGAAAGCCCGGCCGTCAGTTCAAAGCGGCCGCGGCCGAGTTGAACCGTGTCGCCAGGTTCAGCCTCGATCAGCGCCGTCTGCAGCTGCTGCTCGGCTTCTGGGCCCGGCCGGATGCGCCAAGTGCGCGCATCGGCGGCGCTGGCCATAATCAATGTCGCCGCGGCGACGGCTGCGATCAGCCTCATGCAATCTCTCCCCACTCTTTGAGCTCGGAGAATCGCCGGGTCAGCCGCCGGTGTAAAGCCGCGATGGCGGTCGATGCCCCGGCGTTAGCGCCGGAAACGCCCTACGATCTGCATAAGGTCGCGCACCAGATTGGGATTGCGGGCCGCGATGATGCCGCTGACCGCCGTCAGCGCCAGGGCGACGATCGGGCGGTCGCGGGTGAGTTCGCCGAGACCGAACGGCAATTGCTCCGCTTGTTGGGCCGCCAGCAGCGCCGCCGCTTCGGCTTCCTTGCGGGCGCGGTGCTGTACGATCAACGCGAAGATCACGAGGCCTAGCCCCGCCACCAGCGCCACGACCCCCGCGGCGCCAGCGGCGCCGAGTTCAGGTTCAACCAATGCGTAAAGTGCAAAGCCGGCGGCGAAGACGACCAGCACTGCCGCGGCTCCGGCGGCGGCCGCTACGATTACGGCGGACATGGCGCGCTCCATCATTCGCGTCGGCCCCCAATAAGCAAGCCGACGAGCAGACCGATTCCAAGCGCCGTCGCCGCCACTGTCAGGGGCCGCTCGGCGAGTTGGCGCTGCAGATAGCGCTGCGTTTCGTCGAGCCCGTCCTTGATCGCCGCCTCGGCCGCCGCGATCGCCTCGTCGGTAGGACTCGGCTCATCGCCGGCGCCGTTCACGCCGTCGGTCGTACGTTCGTTAGCCATGACTCTCTTCCTCAGCCTTGCCGTTCCAGTTTAGATGGGATCGGGGAGGCTTGCGCGCACGCAAGCCTTGGGGGCGAACCGTATGGAGTTGGAGCGCGCCAACGCGCTGAAAGTTCCCTGGCCTCTGCCATGGCCGGCCGTCGCGGCGATTCTCCTTAACCTTATTCCGCTCTTTGGCGTCCTCTTTTTGGGTTGGAGCGCCTTCGCGCTGATCTTTTTATATTGGCTCGAGAACGTCATCATCGGCGTGCGCACGCTGGCGAGCATCATCGCCAATGGCGTCATGGGCGGTGGGCAAGGGATGGCGGCCCCGTTCTTCGCCGTCTTCTTTACCTTCCACTACGGGCTCTTCTGCTTCGTCCATGGCGACTTTGTCGTCGCGCTCTTTGGTCAGAGCGCGCTGGGGGAGCAACCGGGCGGCATTGTCGAGGCGACGCGCGCCCTGTTGGCCGGCCAGCCGGACATTTTGCTCGGCTTTGCCTCGATCGTGGCCTGGCAGGTGGTGCAGTTCATACTATTCCTAGTGCGCGGCGACGTGCGCGAGACCAATCCGTTGACGTTGATGGGGGCGCCGTACCCGCGCATCATTGTGCTGCACGTCACCATCATCTTCGGCGGCTTCTTGCTCATGTTGTTCAACCAGCCGGTCATCGGCTTGGTTATGTTGGCGCTTGTGAAGATGGCCTTCGATGTCGCCGAGGCGCTTGGACACACGCCGCGGCTGATGGCGGGCTCTTTCTCCAAGAGCGACGGTCCGCCGCAGCCGCCGGCCAATCAACCCTGAAGCAGGGCGCGTCCGGCTTCGATAACGCGCGACGTCTCGCTCCATAGGCCAAGGCCAGCGAGTTCGGCGGGCGCAAAGAAGCGTGCGTCGCGTGCGTCATCGCCGGCGCGGGGCTCACCCGCGCGCCAACGCACGGCGTAGTCGATGAGCACGTAATGTCCCCAGGGCGACCCGGCCGCGTCGCCGCTGCGGGTGAGCAGGGCGTCGACGACATCGATCAGCCCGATCAGATCGCCGTCGCAGGCGGTTTCCTCCTTGAGCTCGCGCAGCGCGGCGTCGGCGGCGCGTTCTCCCCATTCGATTCGCCCGCCCGGCAGCGACCACCGGTCTTCAAGCGGCGGCGTACCCCTGCGGATGAGCAGCACGTCGTCGCCGCGCAGGCAGACGACGCCGACGGCGGCGACAGGAATGCCAGGGGGCGCGCTGCTCACTCGTTCCTCCTTCGACGCACTGCGAAAACTTTCCGACTCAACCCATCGACGCCCGCCCTGAACGACTCGGCGAGCGACTCACAAGGCGCGAGAGAGAATCGATCCGCCATGAGGAGCATGCATCGAACCCGCGCGGCCCACCTCTATCGGCTCTTGAATGCGCTCGAGAGGGTGGTCACACAACCGAGTCCGACGGACGCACTCGCTATCGACCCAAAGCGCGAGGCGCCGGGGCTGAATTATGGCTTCGGCGTGTTCACGAGCCCGACAAATTGCGCCTGATGTTCGCGCGCGCGGTAGCGGCGCGAGCCAATCGCCCGCGCGGGCGCGCACCAGCGGCCCGCTCGTACGTCAGCGGCGCTAAGGTAATGGAAAAAACAGGAAAATTCCGGCGCCAGCGGGGCCATACGCCACAAACAAAGATGCGCGACGCTCTCGCGCCGCGCATCGATTGGACATTCGTCCTTGTCCTTAGGAGCGCTCCATTGCGGTGCGCCCGAAAGCGTGTCGCCTAGCGACGGGTCGCCTTCTTCGCCTTCTTCTTGGCGGTCTTGCGCGGCGCCTTCTTGGCCGCCTTCTTCACTGCAGTCTTGCGAGTGGCCTTCTTCGCCTTCGCCTTTTTCGCGACCTTCTTGGCCGCCTTCTTTGCTTTCTTAGCCATGCCCTGGCTCCTCTGTGTTTACGGCAACGACGCCGCAGTACGTCTTCAATATGTCATGCGCAAGTATAATCGCCAGTGAAAAAATCCGGCGCGATGAATCTGCAACAGCGCAACGCGCTCATCACATCATGTCATCGCATCGCGCGACGATCGTTTCGTTGCGAGTCGTCACGACAAGAGTGTGCGTGGGTTCATCACGTTGTGCGGGTCGAGCGCGCGCTTGAGCGTGCGCATCAGCGCAAGCGATTCGGCATCCTTGAAGCGGACGAGGTCGGCTTTGCGCGCGATGCCGATGCCATGTTCGGCGGAGATCGACCCGGCGAGCGCGGTGGCGATCTCATAGACCGCTTGGGTTAGAGCCGCGCCGGGAAAGCGCGCGGGGTCGGCGCCGATCGGCTGCATCGCCGAGTAGTGAAAATTGCCGTCGCCCATATGGCCGAAGGCGACGATGCGCACGCCCGGACACATCCGCTCCATCGCCGCGTCGGCGCGCGCGAGGAAGTCCGGCGTCTTCGATACCGGCACGCTGACATCGTGATTAACTTGCGCGCCTTCGGGCTTATGGCCAGCCGATATCGCTTCGCGCACAGCCCAGAAATCCCTTGCCTGGCTTGCGTTTTCAGCAATGAGCGCCGTTTGCGCCTCGCCGCTTTCAATCGCCGCCGCGAGCGCTTGTTCGACTGCATCGCGCAATCCTTCTGCGTGCGCCGCTTCGAACTCGATCAGCACCATCAGCGCCGCGCCGGGCAATGGATCGCGCATGTTGGCGACGTTCTTGATCACCAGATCGACCGAGAGGCGGTTCATCACTTCGAAGGCCGAGACCGCGCCGGTCGTCGCCTTGACGCGGTGCAGCAACGCCAGCGCCGCGCGCGCGTCGGTGACCCCGAGCAGCGCCGTCTCGCGCGCCCTTGGCCGAGGGAACAGCTTCAAGGTCGCGCCGGTGATGACGCCCAGCGTGCCCTCGGCGCCGATGAAGAGTTGCTTCAGGTCGTAGCCAGTGTTGTCCTTCCTGAGCGCCTTCAGTCCGTTCAGCACGCGGCCGTCAGGCAGCACCGCTTCGATGCCGAGCACGAGGTCGCGCATCATCCCGTAACGCAGCACATGCACGCCGCCGGCATTTGTGGAAATCAGTCCACCTATTGTCGCGCTGCCCTCGCTTGCGAGGCTCAAGGGGAAGAGTCGGTCCGAATCGGCGGCCGCTTTCTGCACCGCCGCCAAAACGATTCCCGCATCGACGACGAGTGAGTCGTTGTCGGCATCGATGCTGCGCAGGCGGTTCATGCGGCGAAGTGAAACCAACACTTCGCCATCAGGGATCTGCCCGCCGACCAAACCGGTATTGCCCCCCTGTGTGGTGATGGCCGCGCCGGCCTCCGCGCAGAGCCGCACGACGTCCGCGACCTCTTCTGTGCTGGCCGGCATGGCCAGGAGCGGCGTGGCGCCGGAAAATTTGCCCCGCCACTCCGTCAGATAGGGGGCGAGCGTGGCTGCATCGGTGGCGAATCCCTTCGGACCCAGGCGTGCGGCGAGCTTGGCGATCAAATCTGCGGTCATAAGGGAGAGATAGCGCGCGTCGGCGCGTCCGTCGCGGCTACTTGCGCGGCGCGGCAGCCCGCATGAGGCGGTCGCGGATGGCTTCGCCGAGCCCGAGGGGCGGGATCGGGGCTACAGCGATGAATTCGGCGCCGGTCGAATCGAGGCCGCGGAGGGCGGCGTAGAGGTTGGCGGCGGCTTCAACGAGATCGCCGCTGGCCGAGAGCGTGGCGCCGCCTGCCGGAGCGGGTGCGCCGAACGCCAGGTACGCTTCGCCGGCGCGCGGCGCATCAGCGTCGAGGCGCATGCTGGCGCGCGGCGCGTAGTGGCTCTCCATCATGCCGGGCGCTGTCACCGGCTCGGCCTTCGCGCTCGCAGCGAGCGGCCCGACCAGCCGTTCGATGTCGGCGCGGGCGATGGCGCCGGGGCGCAGCAGCGTTGCGACACCCTCGTCATCGACGGCGACGATGGTGGACTCAAGCCCGATCGGGCACGCGCCGCCATCGAGCACGAGGTCCACACGCGCGCCGAGATCGTCCGCCGCGTGCTGCGCCGTGGTGGCGCTGACATGACCGGACCGATTGGCGCTGGGCGCCACGATCGGCCCGCCGAACGCCGCCAGCAGCTCGCGCGCCATCGGATGCGACGGCGCCCGCAGCGCGATAGTGGCCAAACCGGCGCACGCGAGTTCTGCAACGCTGCTCTCGGCACGTCGGCGCGCCACCAATGTGAACGGCCCCGGCCAGAACGCTTCGGCAAGCGCGCGCGCCTTCTCGTGCACGTGCGCGTGCTGCTCGGCCTCGGCCAAGCCAGGCACGTGCGCGATCAGCGGATTAAATTGAGGGCGACCCTTAGCCTCGTAGATGCGCGCCACCGCCAGCGGGTTGGTCGCATCCGCGCCGAGGCCGTAGACCGTCTCGGTCGGGAAAACGACGAGCCCGCCCGCCCGCAAAATATCGGCGGCGCGGGAGATGCTCACGGCGCGCGGACAGCCTCGACCCGGATGGTGAGGTCGATATCGCGCGAAATGGCCTCGTCCGCGTCGGTATCCTTGCCGATATCGTAGTCGCGGCGATCGAGTTGCGTGGCGCTGCTCATGACAGCGCGGTCGCCGTCGATAGTCAGCGTGAACGGCAGCGTGAAATTGCGGCTGCGGCCGCGGATGCTGAGCTCGCCTCGGGCTTCGTAAGCGTCCCCGCCGGTGTGGCGGAAGTCGCTGGCGCGGAAAATGGCGGTGGGGTGCGCGCCCGCATCAAACCATTCTGGCCCAGGCAGCGCCCGATCATGCAGCGCGACGCCATCCGTGGCGGATGCGGTTTCGATGGTCACCACGGCGCTTGAGGCGTCGAGGTTGGCCGGATCGAAACGAATGTCGGCGCGCCAGCGCGTGAACCGGCCCTCGAACCGTGTCGCGCCGGTTTCGCCGTCGTCATAACTGAAGGCAAAGCCAATCGAACTGGCGCGCTGATCGACACGCCACGCCGATGGCGCGCCGGGTGCGGCAGGCTCGGATGGGGTAAGAGTCGCTTCGGGCGGCGCCGAACTTGGCGGCGAAGCTTGTTCAGTGATCTCGATGTTGGACTGCGCTTGCGGCGCCGATCCGCCGACGATGTTCGCCACCGTGAACAACGCCGCCGCCAGCGCCACAATGACCAGCGCGAGCCCGCCGCCCAGGGCCGCGAGCCGCACCGGGTTCTTCGGCGGCGGCTCGGCCGCGGCGCCGCCGCGCAAGCCGGGAACCATCAGCGTCAGCACATTGTCGCGGTCGATGAAGTGGTGCTTCAGCGCCGCTGCCGCGTGCAGCGCAGCAAGACCGATCGCGCCCCACGCCAACAGGCTATGCACACTCATGGCTGTGTCCGCCACGTCCGCGCGGACCTCGTGGCTGGCGTCAGGCAAGCCGAACAGGTGCGGCACAACAAAGAGCCCAAACCAGCGCGTCGTCACTTCCAGCGGCTGATCGTCGTGTTCCGACCAACCAGCCGACACATAAAGCCAGCCCGTCAGCGGCAAGCCGATCATCAGCGCATAGAGCGCCCAGTGCGTGGCGCTGGCGACGAAGCGCTCCCACGCCGGCATGTGCTCGGGCAAAGGCGGCGGCGGATTGGCCAGCCGCCAGCCAAGCTGCACCAGGCTCAGCGTCAGCACCGTGAGCCCGATCGACTTGTGGAGTTGATAGGCTTGGAACAGGCCGTCGCTGACGACGCCATCCTCCGCCTGATCACCCATCCACCAGCCGAGCGGGATCATCAGCACAATGGCAAACGCGATCGCCCAGTGAAGGACGATCGCGAGCGCCGCGTAACGCTGAGCCGGCGCCGCCATGTTAGTTCACGGGCTCGGCCGGGGTGCGGGCCGGCGGGGTCGCGGTTTCAACGGGGCGCGTGAACTCCGCTTCGATCACCAGTTCGACCTGATCGCCGAGGCCGTCATTCGCGCCGCTATCGGGCAGTTCGTTCACGCCATAAGCGGCGCGGCTGAGCGTCCCGCGCGCGGAGAAGCCAATGTGCGAGCTCGGCACGCCCATCGGGTGCTGCGCGTGGCTGCCATTGTAGGTGGCGTCGAGCACGATCGGGTGGGTCTGGCCCTTGATGGTGAGATCGCCAGTGACGCGCGCCGTGTTGGGACCGGTGCGTTCCACATTGGTGGAGCGGAAGGTCGCGGTCGGGAAGGTGGTGGAGTCCAGCCACGCTGAGTTCTGCAGCTCACCGTCGAAATCGCGGTCGCCAGAGTACGGCGTGTCAAGCGAGGTGACGGCCACGGTCGCCTCGATGGTGGAAAGCGCTGGGTCTTCCGCATTGAAGTTAAGCACGCCGCCGATCGTGTTGAAGCGCAGCGTGTAGTCGGAGAGGCCGAAGTGTCTCACGCGCACTTCCACGCTCGAATGGTGCGGGTCGATCTCATACGTCCCGCTCGCGGCATTGACTGGAATTTGCGCGACCGGTGGCTCGGTCGGGGCCGGTGCGGGTTGTGAGCAAGCGGCGAGGGCGATCGCAGCGGCTGCGGCAGTCCAAAACTTCATCTGAGCTCTCCTGGCTATGCGCCTATGTAGGGCCGAGGGCGCCCCCTGCCACAAGAGCGAACAAGGATGTAACCTAGGCGGAACTGAGCTGACCCGTCAGTTGCGCACCAGTTCCGCCTCGATGACGATCTGAACCTCGGCCCCGGTGAAGGCGCGCCATTGATTCACGCCCCATTGCGTCCGGTCGATCTGGCCGTGGGCCGAAAACCCCAGCACTTGGTTGCCGCCGCGCAAAGGATCGACCGCGCCGCCGGCGAACGTGACCTCAAGCGTCGCTGGGTGCGTCTGGCCGTTCATGGCGAGATCGCCGGTGACGCGCGCGGTATGGGCGCCGGTGCGTTCGATCGCGGTCGAGACAAAGCTGATCTGCGGCGTTTGCTCGGCCCCGAGCGCGCGGGCGATGCTGCGGTCAAAGCTGCGCTCGCCTTGCGCATTGAGGATGCCGGTGTCGACCGATGTGGCGTCGATGCTGGCCGTGAGTTGCGAGCGCGAGGGATCGGCGGGATCGAGAACCAAGGTTGCGTCCTTGGTGTCGAAGCGGGCGGTGAACCAGGCGAGGTCCATGTGGCGGATGCGGAACAGCACCGTCGCGTGGCGCGGATCGAGGCGATAGCTGCCCGCCGGCAGATCGACGCTGATTGGGTAGGCGGCGGACGCATCCGCCGTCGCTGTCGCGGCCGTAAAGGGCGGCGGCGCATCGGCCGAGCCGGCAACGCTCGCGCATGCGCAAAGCGCCAGGCACAGGGAAAGCAATATCACGCGCATGAGAACCTCTTCGGCTGTCTTAGTATGAACCAGGGTCTCGCGGGAACGGCGAAGTGTCGCGTAATCGTCACGGTTGTTTATGATGCCCGCCGAGGAGAGCTGAATGACCTACGCCGCGCCGATCGAGGATATGCGCTTTGCGCTCGAAGCGTGCGCTGACTTTTGGCGCCTGCGCGAGCGCTATCCGGAGTTGGACGAGGAGCTGCTGGCGGCGATCCTAGATGGCACCGGCGCGCTGGCGGCGGAGACGTTGGCGCCGATCAATCGCAGCGGCGACCGCGCGGGGGTCTCGCTCGCCAACGATGTCGTGACCGCAGCGCCGGGCTTCCGCGCGGCGTACGATGCGTTCCGCGCGGGCGGTTGGCAGGGTCTGGCCGCCGATCCAACGTATGGCGGCCAGGGTTTGCCGCGCGCCGTCGCGCTCGCGGTGATGGAAACGGCCCACGCCGCCAATATGAGCTTCGGGCTGCTGCCGATGCTGACCCTCGGCGCCATCGAAGCGATCGAGCAGCACGGCGCGCCGGATCAGAAGGCGCTCTATCTGGAAAAGCTGATCTCCGGCGAATGGACCGGCACCATGAACCTGACCGAGCCGCAAGCCGGCTCGGACCTCGGCGCGCTCACCACCAAGGCCGTCCCGCAAGCCGATGGCTCATACGCCATCAGCGGCCAGAAGATTTTCATCACCTGGGGCGAGCATGATCTGACGCCCAACATCATTCACCTCGTCCTCGCCCGCATTGAAGGCGCGCCGACGGGCTCGAAGGGCATCTCGATGTTCATCGTGCCGAAGTTTCGCGACGAGGACGGCTCGCGCAACGCCGTGCGCTGCATCGGCCTCGAAGAGAAGATGGGCATCCATGCTTCGCCCACGTGCACCATGGCTTACGAAGGCGCGACCGGCTGGTTGATCGGCGAAGAAAACCGCGGCCTCGCCGCCATGTTCACGATGATGAACGCCGCGCGTCTTAATGTCGGCATGGAAGGCGTGGCCGTGGCTGAGGCCGCGTACCAGAAGGCGCTCGCATACGCCGGTGAACGCCGTCAGGGCGGCGCGCTCATCGGTCAGCATCCGGACGTGCGGCGCATGCTCGCCACCATGCGCGCGAAAATTCAGGCCGGCCGCGCGCTCTGCTACGCCACCGCCGTCGCCGCCGACGCGGGCGATAGAGCGATGGAGGATCTGCTGACGCCGCTGGCGAAAGCTTGGTGTACCGATCTCGGTGTTGAGGCGGCTAGCCTCGGCGTGCAGGTGCACGGCGGCATGGGCTATGTCGAAGAGGGCGGCGCGGCGCAATTCTATCGCGACGCCCGCATCGCACCGATCTACGAGGGCACGAACGGCATCCAGGCCATCGATCTCTACGGCCGCAAGCTGCTGGGCGACCGCGGCGAGGCGATGGGCCGGTTGATCGCCGATGCGCGTGAGGCGGCTACGCACACGCAGCCGGCTGTGCAAAAGCGTTTCGTCGCCGCCGCTGCGGCTCTCGCCGACGCCACCGACTATATGCTGTCCGCCGCGCGCGACGATGCGCTGACCGGCGCATCCGCCTACTTGGCGTTGGCGGGCGACGTGGCCGGCGGCATGCTTCTCGCAAGGGGCCTGGCGCGCGCGCCTGCGCACTCGGCCATAACCAAGACATCCCTGGTCGAGCAAACTGCACTGCTTGGATTTTACGCCGAGGTCGTGCTGGCGCGCGCTGACGCCCGTCTCGCCGAGATCAAGATCGGCGCGGCGGCGTTGCCGTGATCGGTGTCCCACTTACCGGCGCTGCTCTTGCTGCCATTCCTTGAACACCGGCCGGAACGGCCGCAGCGGTGATGGCAAATAGCGCGGCCGGAATTGCTCCGCGGTGGCCCTCTGAAAGACGCCGTCATCGAGCATCAACTCTGCTTCCGCACGCGTCGGCTTGGCCTTAGAGCGCCAGATGCGGCGGGTGCGGAACGGGTAGTGCACCGGCTGCAGCGCCTTCCACAAGCGCGGGCGCGTGATCTGCCCATCATAGCCGGCTTCGCGCAATGTTTCGTCGAGCGGCGATTCATCGTCGCCATAGGTCGCGTAGAAGCGAAGGCCCGCGTCGCGCGCGCCTTCGGCGATCCATTTCAACGCCGCTGCGGAAAGCTTCGAGCCCTCGCCGCCGCCGACATCGCCGTGGGTGCCGACGAACCAACGTTGCTCATAGGCGCGTCTGCCGAGGCGCATGTTGTCCTCGTCCAAGCCATCCCACAGAGAGGGCGGAAAGCCGACGCGCGATTCATCGATCGCCACGGCATGGCGCGCCTTCTGCACGTTCGGGCAGACGCGATGGTTGTTGTACCGGAAGCGCTTCTTCTCCGCCCACGGCGTCATCGAAGCGAGGACTTCTCCAAGGCCCCGTTGAGCCACGGTGTCGAAGACGCCGATATAGGTGATCGCGGGGACATCGTCAGTCGCGCGGCGGGTGCCATCGGCGTTGCGCTCGCCCTTGCCGTAGAGTTTACGGAACTGCGCCGCTTCTTCTGCGTGCTCGCGTTTTTTCTCCTCCGGCGCATCCTCCTTGGGCGTGCTGTAGTAGAGCCGGAAGCCGTCGCGGGCCTTGTGCGTGTAGCGGCGGCTGACGATGCCGGCTGTGTTGATGAAGCCGGCGAGCCGGCGCGCCGCGTAGGCGCCGCGGCTGAAACCGAAGAGGAAGATTTCGTCGCCCGCTTCGTAGTCGAACGCGAGCCGCAGATAGGTGTCGACGATGCCGTCTTCCAAGCCCTCGCCGAACGCGCCTCCGGCGAGGCGATTGAAGCTGGCGGACACCTCCTCGAGGAAACCACGCTGCGCCAGCGCGCCGATCGAGGAGCCGACGCCATGGGTGTAGATGACCGTTTGATGGACCATCGTGCCGTCCGCGCGCGTCTCTTTGTGCGCGACGCTGCGGGCGATGATCCCGATATTGGTCAGCTTTTCCTGGTTCAGGGACTGCCACGTCCCGTCCATGCATACGATGATGCGCTTCATGCTGCTCCCCTTGCCCCTGCGCCATCCTAAAGGCTTTCCCGTCCGCCGGAAGGGCCGGCATCCGTTTTTAGCCCCGCGTCCCCATTTAGTCAGGGGAAGCGGTCGGTTATGCTGGCGCCTGGAAGGCGTGAAATATGTCCATGGACGGTCTTGAAGAGGATGTGGCCGAGCGGCGGGCGCGGCCCACGCTGGTTTATCCGCTTGGCGAGCCGCCGGCCGCCGGCGAAGCGCGCGAGATCGCGCCGGGCGTCTACTGGGTGCGCATGCCGCTCCCATTTGCGCTGCAGTGGATCAATCTATGGCTGATCGAAGACGGCGATGGCTGGACCATCGTCGATACCGGCGTGGCCATCGAGCAGTCGCGCGAGTACTGGCGCCAGATTTTTGAAGCGACGCTGAACGGCAAGCCGGTCAAGCGCGTGCTCTGCACGCACATGCACCCCGATCACATGGGCCTTGCCGGCTGGATCTGCCGCAAGTTCGGCGCGACGCTGTGGATGAGCCGGCTCGAATACATCACCGGCCGCGTACTCGTCGCCGACACCGGCCGCGAAGCGCCGGAAGAGGGCGTGAAGTTCTATCGCGCCGCCGGTTGGGATGAAGACGCGCTCGATAGCTACAAAGTGCGCTTCGGCGGCTTCGGCAAAGCCGTGTCGAAAATCCCGGACGCATATAAGCGCATCAAGGATGGCGACGTCATCGCGATTGGCGGCCGCCCTTGGCACGTCATCACCGGCAACGGCCATTGCCCCGAGCATGTGTGCTTGTGGCAGGAGGAGCTGAAGCTCTTCATCTCCGGCGATCAGGTGCTGCCGCGCATCTCCTCCAACGTCTCCGTGTTCCCCACCGAGCCCGACGGTGATCCGCTCGCTGACTGGATCAGCTCCTGCCGGAAATTGCTGACCGCCGTGCCGAACGATGTGCTGGTGCTGCCCTCGCACAACGAGCCGTTCATCGGCCTGCACGAGCGGCTCAATCATTTGATCGACGGCCATGAAAAGGCGCTCGCCCGCGTGCTGCAGCGTTTAGGGCAAAGCCCGAAACGCGCGGTCGACCTGTTCGGCGCGCTGTTCGCCCGAAAGATTGGCCCTGACCTGCTCGGCATGGCGACTGGCGAGGCCATTGCGCATGCCAATTGCCTGATCGGGCGCGGGCTTGCGCGCGCTGTGGCCGATGAGGAAGGTGTCGTTCGTTATGAGTCTGTCTGAACGGCCCAACCCGGAGCAGCGCTCAAACGGTGCGATCTGGTGCTTTTGCATCGGCGCAGGACTTTGCGGGCTGGCCTATGTGCTGGGCATCGGCGCGGTGATCGGAGCAGCCCTCAGCGGTGACGACCCGGCGCTCCTCATCGGAAGCATGCTCGGCGCTTTTGCTGTCGGGATGATGGGGCTGCTTGGGTTTTTCATGCTCATCGTCGGCGGCATTTGGATGATCGTCCAAGTGATCGCCGATCAAAGCGGCGGCGCTGAGGAAAAACGCTATCGTGACGTCGAACGCTAATCATCAAACGCCTTTGCTGGCTGTTCGGCTTGCGCTAGGCGGACTGTTCGGTTTTTTGGGCGCGATCCTGACGTGGGTCGCGCTCGTAGTTTGGCCGTGGTCCCTGTGGAGCAACTCAGAGACCGCAATCGTAGTTTCCATTTATTGTGTCGTCGGTGCGAGCGTGCTTTGCATGCTCATTGGAGGCACGTGGCTACTGCTTCACATGGTTCTTGGTCTTAAGGGGCGCCTCGAATGATTGTTTCAACCACTTTCGAAATTCAAGGTCGCAATATCGCGCAGCATCTGGGCTTGGTGCGCGGCAACGTCGTGCGCTCGCGTTTCATTGGCCGCGACATCGTCGCCGGACTGCGGATGATCGTCGGCGGCGAAATCCACGAATACACCAAGCTTCTGGCCGAGAGCCGCGAGCAGGCGTTCGATCGCATGGTCGCGCAAGCGCAAGCGCTTGGCGCTGACGCAGTGGTAGGCGTGCGTTTTGAAACGACTGACGCCGGCCAGGGCCAGGCGACCGAAGTGCTGGCTTACGGAACCGCCGTGAAGCTAGGCTGACGCATTGGCGCGGCGTGCGCGAGCCGCCACGCCATCAGCGCGACCACACCGGCCGACACATCAAAGCTGAAACCAAATGCGATCAGCAAAATGACGTGGTGCGTGAGCAAGTGCGCCGCCGGCGCCGCCGCCAGTTCGCCCAAGCGCCAATCGGCTGCGCGGCGTAGGCCCCAGTCAAACAGTGCGCCGGTGGCAAGCGCGCCAGTTAGCATCGGCACCCAAACAGGGACGTGCGGCAGATCGAGCGGCAAGCCGGCGATCATGTGCGGCGCGGTGTAGGCCACCAAAGTCAGACCATAGAGCGGCGTGAGCCACGCATGTGCGAGCGCGCTCCATGACGTTTCCGCTGGCCGTCCCGCCGCCATGGCGAGGCGCGTTGCTTCAACGCTGCTCCAGCGCACGTCAGAGAACAAGCGCCAGACGAATAGCACGCCGATGCCGCCGGCAAGGCCCGTGAGCGCGCCGACGACCACGGCTGCAAACGCAGGTCCCGCCAACGAGGGCAGATCGATGCGGAGGTTTTCGCTGCGCATCAATACGTACGCCGCGAGCGCCGCCAGCATCAGCAATGCCAACGGCGGTGACGCCAGCGCCGCGGCGCCCACCGCCAACGCCGCGAACAGCGCCATGAAGCTGCGCGCGATGCTGGCGCGGTTCAGCGCTCCCGCTTGAGCGGAGGGCGCGAGGTCAGGGATTCTCCCGTTCATGACTCATGGATGTGAGCCATCGTCGTGAATTGCGCGTAAACACGAGGATAACCAAGTGTTTACGCTAATGAACGGTAACCTTTTGTTAGTCCCGCGAACGGCGCGTGCGCGGGTCCCGGCTGGAGCGGGCGACGTTGCCGTCGGCTTCTTGCTGCGCTTGGCTTTCGCTCGGTTGCTGGGTCTGCGCAGCGGCTGCGTTGGCGTCCGCCTGCGCCTGGCGCTGAGCGGCTTGTTGCGTCGCCGCCGCTTGCCACGTGGCGTCGTTGGGGTGCGCCAACGAATTGAACAGCGCATCGTACGCGCTGGCTGAACCTGCTCCGCTCGCCGGCGCGCAGAACGCCATCAGATCGAAACCGGGACGGCTCGACATGCCCGCGTACACGGTCTTGCCGCCCACGCCTGCAAACTGCGCGCGTTGCACGGGCCAAAAGCCGCTCGTATCGACGGTTTGGGACGTCAATTGCGCGGAGTTGTTGGGGAAGAAATCGCGCACCGAATTCGCAGTCGCCGTCCACGACGTAGCGGCGAGCGGCTGTGATGTCGTGCGGATCACAGCATCAGGCGACGCAGGCGCGGTGACCGCGTTAGGGGCGCCGAACACGTAACAATCGTTGCTGGCATTGAAGAGCAACACCGCCGTCTGGCTGGCTGAGCCTTGGCGCTCCACCGTCCAGCCGCGCGGCGCTTCGAACGTGATGCGACCGTTAGGGTCGGTATAGGGGTCGGCAAAAGCGGCCCCAGCAAAGCTCAATCCTGCGCCCATGACGGCGGCAAGCGCGAGTACGCGCATGGCTGTTCCTCCACAAAACTGCCTGTGACCTTTGAATCACAACTTGATCGGGGCGGCGTCAAGGCCCCGGCGCGACCTGGGGCGGCTAGAACCGGGCGGCCAAGTGTCTAAAGTGCGCCCAAAGGGGAGATGACAAATGAGCCTGCGCGGAAAAACTCTATTCATTACGGGCGCGAGCCGCGGAATTGGCCTCGCCATCGCGCTGCGCGCGGCCCGTGATGGCGCCAACATTGTGATCGCCGCCAAAACCGCCGAACCTCACAAAAAATTGCCCGGCACCATCTATACGGCAGCCGAGGAGGTCGAGAAGGCGGGCGGCCAGGCTTTGCCGCTCGTGGTCGACGTCCGCGAGCCTGATAGCGTCAACGCCGCGGTGGATGCGGCGGTAGCTCGCTTTGGCGGCATCGATATCTGCGTGAACAACGCCTCCGCCATCCAGCTCAGCGGCACGCTCGCCACTGACATTCGCCGCTACGATCTGATGCATCAGGTCAACACCCGCGGCACCTTCATCGTCAGCCGGGCTTGCCTGCCGCATCTCCTCAAAGCGGCGAACCCGCACGTGCTGAACTTGTCGCCGCCGCTCGACATGTCGCCGCGCTGGTTCGGCAATCACGTCGCTTACACCATGGCCAAGTACGGCATGAGCATGTGCGTCCTCGGCATGGCCGAGGAGTTCAAGGACCAGGGCGTTGCCTTCAACGCGCTCTGGCCGCGTACTGGCATCGCCACCGCAGCTATCGAGTTCGCGCTGGCGGGCGGCGAGGGCATGAAGCACTGCCGCACGCCGGACATCATGGCCGATGCCGCGCACGCCATTTTCCTGAAGTCGTCGCGCGAGTGCACCGGCAACTTCTTCATCGACGACGTGCTGCTCTACGCCGAAGGCGAGCGCGACTTCGATAAATACCGCGTCGATCCATCAAAGCCGCTGATGCCGGACTTCTTCGTGCCTGAGAACACGCCGGTGCCTCCCGGCGTCAGCATGGACGCAAAGACGTGAGTCTCACCGGTGGGCTGGTGATCGCCACCTTCCTCGCGCTGGGAGCGCTGCACTTTTATTGGGGCCTCGGCGGCCGTTGGCCCGGCCATGACGAAGATTCGCTGCGCTTGCTCGTATCCGGCGTGAAGAGCGGGCCAATGTACGGCTTCTGGGCCTGTGCCATGGTCGCCGGCGCTCTTGCTGCGGCGGCCGGCGTGGTTGTCGCGCGCCACAGTGCGATCATGTCGAGTGGTTTCGCTTGGATCGTGATTGCGGGCTACGTGGTGCTGATCTTAGTGTTCGCGCTGCGCGGCTTGGCGCCGTACGTCACCCCCATATTCGAGTATGCGCGCGGCGCGCCGTTCTTCGAACTGAACCGCCTCTACTACGCGCCTCTGTGCCTGCTGATCGCGGCCGGCCTAGCGTTCGACTTTCCTAAATTCGGAAACTAGCGCCTCAGTCCTAGCTCTCGCCGCGCAAGCGGGCGCTGAGCGTGGCGGCTTGGCCGTCGCGGCCATCGAGCCAGATGCCGAAGAAGTGGCGGCGGAAGCCCGGCCACTCGATGTCGCAGCGGCGCGCGCCGTTGTGATAGAACACAGCCGTGTTCGCGCCCGTGCTGACCCCGGTGACCCGGTCGCCGCGCGCTATATTGGGGAAGCATTGCTCCAGTTGCGTCCGCAGCGGCGCCAGCGCGTTGGCATTACCGGCGCCGCGTTGGCTCATCTCTGAGAGCGTGCGGTTGATCAACGTGCTCTGCCGCGCCGCGCGCTCGTAGTTCAGCGTCAGCGCAAACGGCGCATTCCACGAGAAGGCGCCGTTGCTGGTCCACAGCTCCGCCTCGAACAAGGAGATCGTGAGCAAAGAGTAACGCGCCTCGCCCACTTGCTGCGCGCCTGGAATAGCGCTCGCGACCTCAGCTGGCCTCGCCGCTGCAGGGCCGGCTGCGGCGAGAGCTAAGGCGAGAGCGGCGAGAGCAGTCTTAATCATGCGCATGGGCGAACTTTCCAAGACGAATAAGGCGTCTACGCGTCAAAGCTGCACCTGGATCGCTCAGTTCCGCGCCGTCGCTGCTTCTGCCGGGGTCAGCGCCACCGTCGAAATGTCGAGCTTGGCCGAGCCCTCGACCAGTTCGCGCGAGTGCGAGACGTACAGGATCGACTGGTTCTCCAGATCGACGATGCGCCGAATGGCGACGTTCTTGAAAAAGAGGCTCTGCCGCTGGTTGAAGATTTCTTCGCCCGAGCGCTCCAACTCGATTCCGGCCAGATTAATCGCGCCGATGCGCTGACAGGACACGGCCGAGTTCGACGGATTTTCGAACCAATTGCCTTGCCGCATGCGGTCCAGAAAGCTCCGGTCGAAATAGGCGACGTGGCAGACGACGCCCGGCAAGCCAGGATCGGGCAGCGCCTCGATCATGATTTCGTTGCCGAGCAAATCGTTGGAAAACTCGCCCACCGCGCCATCGCGCTCGCCGCACGCGGCCAGCGCCAGCGTGCATGCCGCCAAAGCGGCCAGTCTCATCGATTGCATGCGAGCCTCCATATTGCAGCGCAGTAAGTTATTGCCGCCCGCAAAGTTCCCGAATTTTTTGACTTACCTAGCGTCGCGGTCCTAACCCAGCTCGCGGGGAGGCGACATGAGACATCTCGGACTAGCCAGCGCGGCTTTAGCCTGCTGCGCCTTGTTGCTGGGCGCCGACGCCCCGGCGCAAGCGCAAGGCGCCCCGCGGCCCAACATTGTCGTCATCGTCATCGACGACGCCGGCTTCACCGATCTCGGCGCTTATGGCGGCGAAGCGCGCACGCCGCACATCGACGCACTAGCGCAACGCGGCGCGCAGTTCTCGCGCTATTATTCTTCGCCGCTCTGCGCCCCCTCACGCGCGATGCTGCTGACCGGCGTCGACGCGCATCGCACCGGCGTCTCGACCATTCCCGAAGTCATCCCGCCCGAGCATGTCGGCCAGCCTGGCTACACGCTGCGCCTCGAGCCCGGCGTGATCACGCTCGCCGATCGCCTGCGCGCCGGCGGCTATCGCACCTACGCCACCGGCAAATGGCACTTGGGCCACGGCGAGGGCGATCTGCCGAACGATCACGGCTTCGATCGCTCGCTGGTGCTCGACGCCTCCGGCGCCGACAATTGGGAGCCACGCTCCTACATGCCGTACTATCGCGACGCGCCCTGGTTCGAGGATGGCGCGCGCGCCGAGATGCCGGCGAACTTCTATTCGAGCGAACTCATCGTCGATCGCATGATCGCCTATCTCGAGGCCGACCGCGCGCAGGAGAGCGAGCCGTTCTTCGCCTACGTCGCCTTCCAAGCCGTCCACATCCCGGTGCAAGCGCCGCCCGAATTTACCGAGCGCTATGAAGGCGTGTACGATTCCGGCTGGGAAGCGCTGCGCGACCAACGCTGGCGTCGCGCGCAGGAACTGGGCTTCGTCCCCGCCGACGCGCCGCAAGCGCCGCTGCCGCCGAACTTGCGCGCGTGGAGCGATATCTCGGCCGACGAGCAGGCGCTCTATGCGCGCAGCATGCAGGTTCACGCTGGCATGTTGGAATCGATGGACCACCACATCGGCCGGCTGATTGCATATCTGCAAAGCCGCGGACTGGCGGAAAATACGATCTTCGTCGTCACCTCGGACAATGGTCCCGAGCCTAGCAATCCATTGCCAGAGCGCGGCTTCACCCAATGGATGGCCGTCAACGGCTATACGCGCGAACTGGATAACCTTGGCGAGCGGCGCTCTTACGTCTTCATCGGCTCCGAATTCGCCAGCGCCACCGCGGCGCCGGGCGCGCTGTTCAAGTTCTACACCACCGAGGGCGGCATTCACGTGCCGCTGATCTTTGCCGGCCCCGGTGTGGAGCAGGGCCGCATCGACGCCCGCGCCTTCGTCACCGACATTGCGCCGACCTTGCTCGAACGCGCCGGCCTCGCGCCAGCGGCGAACGAGCCCGTGCCGATGTCGGGCGTCAGCATGGCGAGCTTGCTTGCGGGGCAGACGCAAAGCTTGCGTGGGCCGGATGATGTCATCGGCATCGAAGTCTCCGGCAACAGCGCACTCTATCGCGGCGCTTACAAGCTCGTGCGCAATCAGCCGCGCTACGGCGACGGCCAGTGGCGGCTCTACAATATCGAAACCGATCCGGGCGAAACCAACGACCTCTCCGAAGCCGAGCCCGATCTCTTCGCCTCGATGCAGGCGGCCTACACTGAATACGCCGCCGCCAACGGCGTGCTCGACATGCCGCCCGGCTACGACGTCCAACGCCAAGTCGCCCGCAACGCCCTCGCCAAACAGTTCGAGCATTATTGGTGGGTGCTGGCGATTGCGGCGCTGGTGCTGCTGGCGCTGTTGTGGGTGCTCTTTGCGCTCGTGCGCCGACTGTTCAAACGCAAATAGACTTTATCCAGGTTGGAGCGCGCGGCTCCGCCGCGCATGCGGCGCGGAAGCGCCGCGCTCCTAACCGCAAGCGCCGCAGCTAGGTCAAAACCGGCGCACGCCGCAGCAATTTCTCCAGCGCCTCCAAAGTATCCGCATCGCTCGGCCGCTTATCCCAGCGTATCCGCGAAATACGTGGAAACCGCATGGCGACGCCGCTCTTGTGCCGCGTCGAACGCTGCAGCCCCTCGAACGCCACCTCCAGCACCAGCCCCTTCGTCTTCGTATGCGTGACTTCGCGGACCGGCCCGAAGCGGTTCTCGGTGTTGTTGCGGACGAAGCGATCGAGTTCGATCAGCTCTTCGTCGGTAAAGCCGAAATAGGCTTTGCCAACCGGCGTCAGTTCGCCCGCTTCGGTCCAAACGCCGAACGTGTAGTCGCTATAAAATGAGCTGCGCTTGCCCGAGCCGCGCTGCGCGTACATCAGCACCGCATCGATCACCATCGGATCGCGCTTCCACTTGAACCAATAGCCTTTCGACCGGCCGGCGAGATACGGCGCATCCCGGCGCTTGATCATCACGCCTTCCACCGCTTCCGCATCGATACCGGCGCCAGCATCGGCAGGATTGGCGCGCGCGTAGGTCAGCTCATCCCATGTCGCGAACGGGATCAGCGGCGAAAGATCGATCGGCGCCAACGGATGCGCGGCGACGAAAGTTTCCAGCGTGGCGCGTCGCTCCATAAACGGCAGCGCCCGCAAGTCCTCTTCGCCGAGCGCCAGCAAGTCATACACGCGGATGAACGCCGGAAACTCCGCCATCAGCTTCGGCGTCACGCTCTTGCGGTTGAGCCTTTGCTGCAGCGTGTTGAAATCCCGCACGCCGGCGCCGTTTTTGATCAGCAGCTCGCCATCCAGCACCGCATCGAAATCGAACCCCGCCACCAAATCCGGAAACGCGCCGGACGTATCCTCGCCCGTCCGCGAATAAAGCCGCGCCACGCGCGTGCCGTCCGCACCTTTGCCGGCGGCGGCTTGCACGCGAATGCCGTCCCACTTCCACTCCGCGACAAAATCCGCCGGATCGAGCGGCGCGAACTCTTCCGGCTCGATTGGATGCGACAGCATCGGCGGATAGAAGCGCACGGTGGTGGACACGCTCGGCGCCTCGCCTCGCCCTTCAAGCCAAGCGAACAGATGCGCATACGGCGGCGCGTCCGCGTGCCAGACGTCCTCGATCTCATCCGGCTCTTTGCCGCCGAGCCGCGCCAGCGCCGTGCGCGCCAGCCGCGCCGAGACGCCAATGCGCAGCGCACCAGTGATCAGCTTCAACAGCGCCCAGCGCCCGTTCTCATCGAGACGATCCAGCCACTCAGCCACACGCGCCGGCAGCTCAGCCTTCGGCATTGTCTGCAAAGCTTCAACCACATCCGTGATCGTAAGCTCCGCATTGGCGCGCGTATCGTTCGCCGGCCACATCAGCGCGACCGTCTCCGCCAGATCGCCGACGAAATCGTAAGAGAGCCCAAACAGCACGGGATCGGTGCGATCCGCCGCCAGGCCGCGGATCAGTCCAGCCTTTGCGTTCTTGAACGTCAGCGCGCCTGTCATCGCCGCCAGCGCCCAGCCGCGATCCGGGTCGGGCGTCTCGCGAAAATAGTTTTCCAGCAGCGCCAGCTTGCCCAGCCGGCGCGGCTCGTACGCTAGGCGATCGAGCAGGGCGGCGAAGCGGTTCATGCCGCCGCGCTCGGCTCGTTCTCTTCGTCGCCATAGCCGACGAGATGCAGCGCCTTGGCTTTCAGCCCTTGGCTCTCGCACCAATGCGCCAGCGCGTCGGCCTCGCCGTGCGTGATCCAGATTTCGCCGGCGCCGGTGTCCAGGATTGTGCGCTGCAAGTCCGGCCAATCGGCGTGATCGGACAGCACGATCGGCAATTCCACGCCGCGTTGCCGCGCCCGCGCGCGAATGCGCATCCAACCCGAGGCAAAGCACGTCACCGGATCGGGAAACCGCCGCACCCACGGCGTTTGCAGCGCGCTCGGCGGGCCAAGAATGATGGCGCCAGCGTAGAAACTCTTCGGCGCCGTCTCCACCGGGTGGACATCGCCCAACTCCACGCCGTGCGCCTTGTAAAGCTCCGTCAGCGCCAGCAGCGCGCCGTGTACATAGATCGGCTTATCCCAACCACACCGCCGCAACTCCGCCATCACGCGCTGCGCCTTGCCCAGCGCGTACGCGCCAACCACGTGCGCGCGCTCGGGAAACATCGCCACCGACGCCAGCAGCTTGCGCATCTCGTGCTCCGCCGTCGGGTGCGTGAACACCGGCAGCGCAAACGTCGCCTCCGAAATGAAAACGTCGCACGGTACAACCTCGAACGGCGCGCAGGTCGGATCGCTCTGACGTTTGTAATCACCGCTCGCCACCACGCGCGTCCCGCCGCATTCAGCCAAAGCTTGCGCCGAGCCGAGGACGTGTCCGGCCGAATGCAGCGAAAACGTAACGCCGTAGATATCGACCTTCTCGCCATATCGGAGCGACTGCGTCGAGTCAGCGAACGCCGCGCCATACCGCGCGCCCATAATCGCCAGCGTCTCCGCCGTTGCCAGCACCGCGCCGTGGCCGGCGCGGGCGTGGTCGGAATGGCCGTGCGTGATCAGCGCGCGCCGCACAGGGCGCGTTGGATCGATGTAGAGATCGGCCTTGGGGCAATAGATGCCCTCGGGGCGGGGCTGTAGGATTTGCGCCGGATGCATCGTCTTCCACAAAATAGGACGTAGCGCGGGGAATTTCCGCATTGCGTCTCACGGAATAACGAACGCCTCTAGCCTTATCCGGTTCGCGGCCCTATGTGCGGCGCTCCCCGGGGGACATTTCAAACGCATGCAGCCGATCATTTCCATTAAGGACGTGAGCAAGACCTATAAGTCCGGCGTGCAGGCGCTGCAGCCGGTCTCGCTCGACATCATGAAGGGCGAGATCTTCGCTCTGCTCGGCCCTAACGGCGCCGGCAAGACGACATTGATCAACATGACCTGCGGGATCGTGAACCTCTCGTCCGGCGCCATCGTTGCCGACGGCCACGACATTATCCGCGACTACAAGGAAGCGCGCAAAAAGATCGGCCTGGTGCCGCAAGAGCTGCACACCGACGCCTTCGAGCGCGTGATCGATACGGTCACCTTCAGCCGCGGCCTGTTCGGCTTTGCCCCAAACCCTGACTACATCGAGAAGGTGTTGCGCGATCTGTCGTTGTGGGAAAAGCGCACCGCCAAGATCATGGAACTCTCCGGCGGCATGAAGCGCCGGGTGATGATCGCCAAGGCGCTCAGCCACGAGCCGAAAATCCTCTTCCTCGACGAGCCCAGCGCCGGCGTCGATGTCGAGCTCAGGCGCGACATGTGGGAGATGGTGCGCAATCTCCGCAAGAACGGCGTCACCATTATTCTGACCACGCACTACATCGAAGAAGCCGAGGAAATGGCCGATCGAGTCGGCGTCATCAGCAAAGGCCAGCTGATCCTGGTCGAAGAAAAGAACGTGCTGATGCGCAAGCTCGGCAAGAAGCAGCTGATGCTCGAACTCCCCGCGCCGATCGAGCAGGTCCCCGCCGGCCTCAATGGCTACAACGTCGAGCTCGCCAACGAAGGCCGTCAGCTGATCTACAGCTTCGACGCCCAGGCCGACGACACCGGCATCCCGGCTTTCCTGAAGCGCCTCACCGAACTCGGAATCGACTTCAAAGACCTCCGCACCGAGCAATCCTCGCTCGAGGATATTTTCGTTTCTTTGGTGCATGCGGAATGAGTGAGATCCGCACCAACACACCGTCATTCCGGGGCTCAGCGACGCTGAGAGCCCGGAACCCAGGGGCCGCAAGCTGTGTGTTGGACCCTGGGTTCCGGCTCGCGCTCCGCGCGTCCGGAATGACGAACGAGTAGGAGATTGAGTCGTGCCGCGCATCCGCACCCATCCGGGTGAAGTGCTCAAGGAAGAGTTTATGGCGCCGTTGGAGCTTTCCGCGAACCGACTGGCCATTGACCTCGCCGTGCCGGCTACGCGGATCGGTGAGATCATCCGCACCGACAAGCCGCGTGCGATCACCGCTGATACGGCACTTCGGCTCGCGCGCTATTTCGGCACGACGCCAGCGTTTTGGATGAATTTGCAAGCGGCTTACGATTTGTCGAAAGCCGAGGTCGAGAAGGGCCGAGAAATCGTCTCGCGTGTGCAACCGCGCGGCCGGGCTTGATAATCTACAGGAATCAATAAGCGCATGAACACTTACGGCGTCCAAGCCATCTATCGTTTTGAAATGGCGCGCTGGCTGCGCACGCTCGGGCAGAGTCTGTTCTCGCCGGTGCTCTCCACCTCGCTTTATTTTATCGTGTTCGGCTCGGCCATCGGCTCGCGCATGGTCTCGATCGGCGGCGTCAGTTACGGCGAGTTCATCGTGCCTGGCCTGATCATGCTCTCGATCCTGACCGAGAGCGTCTCGAACGCCTCGTTCGGCATCTACATGCCGCGCTGGGCAGGGACGATTTACGAACTGCTCTCGGCGCCGGTGTCCGCGCTCGAAGCCGTCGCCGGTTATGTGGGCGCGGCGGCGACCAAGTCGATCATCATCGGTCTCGTTATCCTCGCCACCGCGCGGCTATTCGTGCCGTACGAAGTCGAGAACTGGTTCGCCGTCATCGCTTTCCTGGTGCTGACCAGCGTTTCGTTCTGCCTGTTCGGCTTCATCCTAGGCGTGCTCGCGGACGGCTTCGAGAAACTGCAGATCGTGCCGATGCTGATCCTGACGCCGCTGACGTTCCTCGGCGGCACCTTCTACTCCATCGATATGCTGCCCGAGCCTTGGCGCACCGTCACCTTGTTCAATCCGGTCGTTTATCTGATCAGCGGCTTCCGCTGGGCCTTCTTCGGCGAGCAGGCCGCCGACGTGAACATCGCCGTCAGCCTCTCGGCCGTTGCTGTGTTTTTGGTCGTATGCCTCAGCGCCGTGTGGTGGATTTTCAAAACCGGCTATCGCTTGAAGGTCTGAGGCTCGGCAAACATCGCCTTATATATATCGTTGACGATGTAATTGCGCTGCGCTACGCCGGTCGCATGGCCAAGCCGCGCTTTTTGCACCTACTCTCCCGCGCCGCCCGCTCGGCGCAGGTGGTTGCGGATGAGGGGCTAGGCGACCTCAACCTGACATCGGCTCAGGCCGGCGCGCTGTTCGCGATCCCGGCCGAGGGCGGCGCTAGCGTCAATGCGATTAGTGAAAGCCTGGGTCTCGCCCAAAGCGCCGCGTCGGTGCTGGTGCAGCGGCTGGAGCAGGCCGCGTTGATCGAGCGACAGACCGACCCTGCCGACCGCCGCGCTGTTTTGCTCACGCTCACCACGCGCGGCCGTAGTTTGCGCGCACGCGCCATCGAACGCGCCCATCGCATGAACACCGCCGTCACCCGCGGCTTTAGTGCTGATGAGCAGGCGGTCGTCGCCCGCTGGCTGCAGCACGTCATCGATTTGAAGGAGGAACGCCCATGAGCGAAGACCACATCAGCGTCAGCCGCGAGGGCGCCGTTCTCGAAATCCGGTTCAACCGCGCCGACAAAAAGAACGCCATCACCAACGCCATGTACGGCATTATCGCCGACGCCATCGCCGCGGCGCAGACCGATGACGAGGTGCGCGCCATTCTGTTCACCGCCAACGGCGATTTCTTCTCCGCCGGCAACGACATTAAGGATTTCGCCGCGCAGTCGATGGGCGCGTTCGATGGCCCCCGTCATGTCGGGCGTTTCCTTGAGGAAGTCATCCGAGCCGAAAAGCCCATCGTCGCCGCCGTGCAGGGGCACGCGGTCGGCGTCGGCACGACGATGCTGTTTCAGTGCGATCTAGTTTACGTCGCCGAAGACGCGCGCCTCACCGTGCCGTTCATCGATCTGGGCGTCGTGCCGGAGAACGCATCCAGCCTCACCATGGTCGATCGCCTCGGCCACACCCGCGCCTTCGCGCTGTTCGGGCTTGGCGAGCCACTGATCGGCCGCGACGCCGCCGCGTGGGGGCTCGCCAACGCAGCGCTGCCGGTGGCGGAGGTCGAGCCGCGTGCGCGCGCCGCCGCACAGACGCTGGCGAAGAAGCCGCCCCAATCCATGCGCCACACCAAGAAGCTGATGCGTGATCGCGAAGCGCTGCTCGCGCGCATGCGGGAAGAGGGCGAGATCTTCGCTGAACGCCTGCAATCGCCAGAAGCGATCCAAGCGTTCAGCGCGTTTCTAAACCGTCGCAGCTGAGCTTCTACTCGCGGCGGAGGCGGATTTTGCGGTGATATTCCCAAGGCAAACTCGGAGTACGCGTCCGTCGCTCGGTTGTGATTTCCAGCATGCGTGGGCGCCGGTTGAGAATGAGGCGCGTGTCGGCAGAGGTGTCCGTCGTCGATACCAGCCGATCGCTATTCCATACCGAACCGCCGACGCCGAAATCGCCGCTCGCGTCCCAGTGGAAGAACTGAATGCCTTCGTCGCCGCGCGCTTGGAACATCACGCTTTCGCCGGTGATCTCGCTGCCGGCGTACCAGGTCTGGCGCAACACGGTGGAGTGCTGGAACGCAAAGCAGCCGCGTGTGCGGGCCCCGGTCTGACGTGGTTCAGTTTGGCGATAGCAATGTCCCGCCATGCGGCCGAGCCACTCAAAGCCGCTGCCGCTGACGCTCGGTGACGTCCCCGCGGTGAACAAGGCTGGTGCGGCGCCATCGCGGCTATAGGTGGTGACTTGTCCGTCGCTCCAATCGCCGCCGCTGCGTCGAATTTGATCCGCAATTTCAAATCCGTCGGCGGTGCGTCGCCACAATGCGCGCGTGCTGACGCCGTTTTCAGTCGCGCCCTCGAACGCGTAGGTGTTTTGCGAATATCTGGGCGTCAGGATCGAAGCTTCGCCCTGAGCGTTCCAGGCATACATCTCAACATCCTGGCGGGCCCGGCTGTAGCCGATGACGAAGTCGCTCCGTTCGACGCCGCGCGTGGTGGTTCCACGCACAAACGCAAACTGGGTCTGGAAACAATACCGATCGGCGGTCGCGCCCGCCCCGGTTCGGCCCTGCCAGCACGAGCCGGCAAGGTCCGCGACCCAGCCTGCACGGGAAACCGTTTGCGCTGCGGCTGGCAGTGCGCCGGCACACAAGAGGACCACAGCCGCGCTTGCGCAGCGTATCGCTTTAGCCAACATCGATTCACACACCCCAATCCGCCTGAACTCGGCAAAACTAGTGGTCGTGCCCCGAGGCGTGGTGTACGAGCTGAAGGGGGCGAATGCCTCTGAGGCGTCATCGGGGAATCGCCGGTAGGGTTGGGTTGCAACACCAGCAACCTGACCGAGGACACCCCGATGACAGACG
>Ga0163148_10001760_pt1 | contig 27489 bp, 19 predicted proteins | sample OliLakLV19MP7P2_FD_148606 | JGI IMG/M metagenome (GOLD analysis project Ga0163148, IMG submission 148606) | Freshwater microbial mat bacterial communities from Lake Vanda, McMurdo Dry Valleys, Antarctica- Oligotrophic Lake LV.19.MP7.P2 | ecosystem: Environmental > Aquatic > Freshwater > Lake >... | reverse complement strand
AAGTGACAGGGATCTCCATGTCCTCCATGTCCTCCATGACCTCCATGTCCTCCGTGTTCCATACCTCCTGCGCGCGAGGTGACGAAAGTCTGGCGAGCATGGTCGACGTGCACGGATGTTGCGCGCACCAGCGTCTCGCCGAGCCCCAGCTCGGCGAGTTCCAGGCTCGGGGCCGCTGGGGCCGTGATTCGTTCACGGCGTTGGGTGGCACCCGCCTGCGATCCACCGGTCTCCTTGCCGATCAACTGATCTACTGTCGAGGGCGATGGTGAGGACACCGCTGAACGTGCCGCAGGATGTCGCGTCAGGTCGTCGCGGCGGTCGAGTGCGCCCCTGGCGGGTGGTGGCGGCGGGGGCGGTGGTGTTCGTCGTTGGGCAGGTCCTCGCGTCGCCCCCGGCCACCACGCCGGGAGCAGTCGCGCCGCCCTCGAAGGTCGAACCCGTCGAATCGGTGGCGCCTCTTCCGCCGACACTCGAGACTGCTGGTCCGGAGGAGCGGGCGGCGCTGACGGCGCTTCTGACCAGTCCGGCGTGGGCCCGACAGGCAATCGGCTGCATGCGTCTCGAGCGGTTCACGTGCGCCGCGAGCCTGGCCCAGATCCGCACCTTCCTGCACAGCCCGAACTGGGCGATGCGCTGCTTCGCCCTGCGCTCGCTGGCGGTGCGGCGGAGCGAGCCGCCCCCGGAGTGGATTGCCGCAGAGGCCGACCCGCGGGTGGTGCGAGCCATCCTGCGCTGCGGCTTTCGCGTTGAGCCGGAGCGACTCCGCATCGGGTACGAGCGGCTCGCCCGCTCCCAGGACACGCTCGATCGCATGCTGGCCGTCGAGTTGGCGGCGGCATCACGGGACGAGAAGCTCCGTGAGGACGCACGGGACGTGGTCGCGAGCGTGATCGGTCGAATGACCCGCGCCGAGTGCGGGGCGGTGTCGTCGCGACTGGCGCTGGTCACGGGTGCGCCCGATGTGGGCCGGCCGTACCGATGGCAGGATTGGCTTCGCAAGAACCGTCGCAGCATGGTGCTGCGTTCCGCCGACATCTTTGATCGCGACGAGAGCGACATGCGCTCGGCGGTGGCCCGACTGGAGGAGTCGCGATTCGTCGCACTCGAGGCCTACATGCTCGAACTGGCCCCGCGGAACATCGACCTGGCCATCGTCATCGACTGCACCGCGAGCATGTACGGCGACATCGCCCAGGCCCAGAGCGGCGTCGACGACCTCATGCACTTCGTCTCGGGAGTGGTGACCTCGCTTCGTGTGGGGATCGTCGGCTTCCGCGATCGACGCGATGTCGATTTCGAAACCAGGGCGTGGGACCTCACCGATGACCTGGTCGAACTCCGCAAGCGACTCTGGTCGCTCACCGCCGATGGGGGCGGCGACCGGGCCGAACTGGTCTACGAGGGATTGATGCTGGCCTACACCCGGTTGAGCTGGGACCCGCAGCGCACTCGAATGCTGGTCCTGATCGGCGATGCCCCGCCCCATGTCGGATTCGGTGGAATGTGCGTCGATGCCGCCAGGGAAGGGGCTCGAGTCGGTCTGACCACACACGTCATTCAGGCCCGCCTCGGCCGCGATCGCGACGGCAATCGCACCCAGGATGTCGAGCACTTCCGAGAGATCGCCGCAGCGGGCGGGGGACGCTGCATTCCGATCAAGCAGGATGACTCGCTGATCGTCGAAATTGCGGGACTCGCAGTCGGCGAGCGCTGTCGCGAGGAGATGGTCGACTTCTTCGGGGTGTATCGGCGGTTGTGTCGGTGAGAACTCGGGACTCCGCCCAACCTCACTTCGTCGCGTGACAGAGGACGCACGAATCGCTCGATCGGTCGGCCCAGGCGAATCGCGGGTCGTTCGCGGGATCGCTGTCGCTGAAGCGAGTGATGCGCTCCTTCAAGGCATCGAGGCGCTCGTCGATCAGGGCTCGGTGGGGCCACGTCGCGGTGTCGGCATGGGCGGCGGCGACCAGCAGCGCGGCTTCCGCGCCATCGGCATCACCGGCGCGGGTCAGCAGATCGGCGTGTCCCACGAGGAAGCCCTGCACGCTGTAGGGCCAGCGCGGGCCGTTCGATCCGGCGCTGCCGCCGTCGCGTCCGCAGTCGAAGGCCCGACTCGCGAGTGCGACAGCGCTGGTGAATGCCTCCGAGTCCGTCGGTTCATGCCAGGCCAGCATGCCGTAGGCCACCGAGTGGAAGCAGGGATCGCTCTCGGCGTGCGGGCGCAGCCCGGCGATGGCTGCGGCGACGTCGGCGGCGCGACCTTCACGTCGAGCGAGGAAGCCGCGCGCCGACCACTGCCAGCTGGCGATGCGATCATCGATGGGAAGAAGCTCGGCGGCGCGATCGAAGTGTCGGATCGATGTTGCCAGATGGTTCGCCGCCTCGCTGTCTGGCGTGGCCAGATCCGCGGCGGCCCAGAGATGTGCGGCGCCAAGGAGCAGCGTGGAGCGTCCGTCATCGGGATTTGCCGCGATCACCGCCGAGAGCGCTGCGATGGCCTCGGGGCGACGGGTCGGGTCGCGCTGAAGCGCCTCGAAGAAGAGCTCGCGGGCGGCGCGAACGGCGGTCGGGGCGGTGGGAGTGCTGCGGTCGGGAGCGGCGGTCTGCCCGACCGGAGTTGCAGCCAAAGGGGCGGCGCCGGGCGCCGAGCCGGGCGTGGAGCCCGGCACACTGACGATCTCGGCCGCGTCGATGGTCCAGCGGCACGGGACTTCACCGCCACCCATGTGACCGGAGATGTCGAGGATCGTGAGCATGCCGAGGGCGCTCAGGTCGGGTGACGCGGGCGCGGTGCGGCCCCCGTTCTGGAAGCGATCCGGCTTGAGCGAATCGAGCCGCAGCGTGTGCATGACGAAGGACTCCTCGGCCTTCGCCGAGGGGAAGGACCAGACGAATCCATCCGCGTCGGTCAGGCAGACCACCAGTCGCTGGGCGGGTTCGCCGCGGAGGCCGAGGCGGAGCGACTCCGCATTCGAGGTGGCTCCGAAGGGAAGCATGAAGGCGACGCCGAAGGCCTGGCCACGAGCGCGGGTGTAGCTCACCGCGAGTCGTGACGGGCTCTCTGCAGTTGCGGGCGAAGTCGAGACGGTGGTCCCGGCGCTGACCCCGGTCCACGGATTGGCGCCGAGCTGTTCGAGCGGGATGAATGCGGTCGATCCGTCGGTCCGCAGCGCCGGAAGCGCCCGGGCTTTGGCGATGCGGGCATCGCGAGGGGTGGGGGCGGTGGCCGCCGTCTGGTTGGCCGTCTGGTTGGCCGGCTGGGTTGACTTCTGCGTCACAGGCGCGGTCGGATCCGAACCCGTCGATCCGGCGCCCACCATGAAGGGGAGAAGCGCAACCAGCGAGCAACCGAGGGTGGACGCGGCGCGGGCCAGAACGGTGTGCTGAGATGAAGTGTGGAGCATGGCGAATCGCTTTCTTGAGTCGGTGATGAATGCGATCAGGCATTCCTGATCTGGATGAGCCGAAAGTACGGATCGCCGCTCGGCCTCGGAAGTGCCGCAGGTCATGCCCGCACCCATGACTTCCGGCAGGGGTGGTCGGGCGAGATTGCTCGTTAGACTCGCGATTCGATGACTCACGCCGCAGGGACTCGTCCACTCGAATCGATCTGGCGACTGGCCTTGGGGGGCTTCGCCCTGCTCTCAGTGGCGACGCCTGTCTTCTTCGTCGGGCTGGGGCGCGACCTCGGATGGCGCGGGCTGGTCTGGTGGAGTGCGCTTGGGATCTTTCTCCTGGCGTGGATCGCCTCGCAGATGGTGGCGGCTCGACGCGGCGCCGCCAGTGTTCCGCCGCTGTGGCTGCTGGCGCCGCAAAGCGCCGCAGCGCTGGCGGCCAACTGGGCCCTGCCCACGGTGCTGCCCGGTGTGGCGACAGGCGGAGTCCTGCTGGTGCTGGTCGCCGCCTCGCTCGGCGGCATGCGCTGGTCGCGGGCCATGCTGTGGATCTTCCTGCAGAGCGCGGGGCTTCTTCTCATCTATCTCAACGAGTGGGCCAGCTCGATCGCCTGGACCGCCGGAAGCGCCTACGCGGCGTTCCAGTTCGGCATGGTGGGAGTGGCTCGCCTGGCAGCACGGGAGCACACGCTGCGGGTGGAACTCGGTGGCACCGTCGCCGAACTGACCTCGACTCGAGCCCTCCTCGAGTCGAGCGTGCGAAGTGCGGAGCGGGCCCGCATCGCCCGCGAACTGCACGACTTGATGGGGCATCACCTGGTCGCGCTGGGGCTGCAGCTCGACACCGCGTCGCTCGAGGCCGCATCGCTCGAGGCCGCGGCAGTCGATGGTGCCGCAGGTGTGAAGAGTCGAATCGGCGAAGCGCGAGCCGTCGCTCGGCTTCTCCTCTCCGATGTTCGTGCCGCGGTGAGCGATCTGCGCGAGGAGGCCACGATCGATCTGCGCGGCGCGCTTGAAGCACTCAGCTCGCGCGGCGCGGGACCGCGGGTCGAGGTGCGGATCGGCGACTCCTTCAAGGTGACCGATCCGACGCGGGCCGCGGCGTTCCTCCGCTGCGCCCAGGAGGCGGTCACCAACGCCCGGCGTCACGCCGGGGCCACGGCGATTCGGATCGAGGCTGACGACGACCACCTGCGGGTGAGTGACGATGGTCACGGGCTCGCGGGGGCCTCGGAGGGTTCCGGATTGCGCGGCATGCGCGAGCGGGTTGTCGCACTGGGGGGAGAGTTCACCGTCGGGACCTCGCCCGAGGGTGGAGTCAGCATCACGGTTCGGATCGGCGAAGGAGCGTCGTCGTGAGCGACCTGCAACGGAAGCCATCGGAGGCGCCGCGGATCCGCGTCGGCATCGTCGACGACCATGGACTGGTGCGGGAGGGACTCAAGGCGCTGCTCGCTCACGCCCCCGAGATCGAAGTGGTCTTCGACGCCGCCGATGGCGAGCAGGGGCTGGCGATGGTGCAGCGACTCGCGCCGGATGTTCTCCTGCTCGATCTGCGCATGCCGGTCCTCGATGGACTCGGAACGCTGCGCCGATTGCGCGGGATGGAGACTCAGACGAACGCGAAGACCCGCGTCCTGGTGCTCACGACCTTCGACGACGACGACGCCCTGATCGAAGCCGCCGCACTCGGGGCCCGCGGGTTTCTTCTCAAGGATGTGGCCTTCGAGGAGTTGCTGGAGGGCATTCGCACGGTTGCCGGCGGCGGCACGGCGGTGCGGCCGGCCGCGACCAACAAGATCACCGATGCCCTGCGTCGTCCGCCGCGGGGGGACACCACCTCGCGCACCGAGCGCGACTTCACCGTGCGCGAACTTGAAGTGCTGCGGCTGATGTCGGGCGGACTGAGCAATCGGGAGATCGCCCACGCCCTGTCACTGGCCGAAGGCACGGTCAAGAACCATGTCTCGGTCGTCCTCTCCAAACTCGGCGTGCGCGATCGCACGCGGGCGGTGCTGAAGGCGGTGGAGGAGGGGATTGTGTGAGGAGTCGGCTTGCGCCGACAGGGTCGTCGGCGGGGCCGACTCCTGAGGTGTGCCGCGTGCGCGGCACCTGTGTGGCGCTCGGCACGATCGACGCGGCGCGGGCTGCGCACGCTTGGTCAATCGAGTCGAGCGGATAGGACTGGGGGGGCCGGGGGTTCACCGGCGCCGTCCGCGCAACCCCAACTGAATCGCCGGACAGGCCGCCGCTCACCTGCGTGCGAAGTTCGTGCGTCCCCTGTCGGCGGCGGCATTTCCGGCCTGAAGAAGGTGCCGCGCACGCGGCACACCTCATGAGGAGGCGAAGCCGACGAGCCAGTCGACGAAGCCGAGGAACGGGTCGGCGAAGCCGACGGTTCCCCGCGGCGCGAGTCGGTACCATCGCCACCTCTCATGGCTACTCCCAATCGATCAACGGCGAAGAAGAAGAAGACGATCTCCAAGAACGCTTCGCCTCCCGGCTTCGGCGGCCTTGCGGCCGAGTTCAGTTCGCTGAAGAAGGCGGCGATTGTGGTCGTTCCGGTGCCCTACGACGGCACCAGCACGTGGAAGAAGGGGGCGGACCGGGGGCCTGCGGCGTTGATCGACGCCAGCGCGAACATGGAGCTCTTCGACATCCAGACCGGCACCGAGGTCTATCGCCGAGGGATCGCCACGCTGCCGCCGATTGTGCATCGCGGTACCCCCGATGCATTGGCGGACAAGGTCGAGTCGACGGTGTCGACGCTGCTCGAGGCGAAGAAGTTTCCCGTCGTGCTCGGCGGCGAACACTCGGTCTCAATCGGCGCCTTCCGAGCGTTCGCCAAGCGCTACAAGGACCTCTCGATCCTCCAGATCGACGCCCATGGCGACACCCGCGAGAGCTACCACGGCTCGTCGTGCAATCACGCCTGCGTGATGGCGAGGGCCCGCGAACTCTGTCTGATCACCCAGGTTGGAATCAGGGCCATCGACATCGAGGAAGTGCCGGCGATGGAGCGAAAGCGAGTCTTCTTCGCCCACGAGATCACCGGCTATCTGGACTCCCCGGGGTGGGACGATCAGCGCTGGATCGAGCGGGTGGTGAAGCAGCAGTCGAAGAACGTCTACGTCACGATCGACCTTGATGCCTTCGACCCCTCGCTCGTGCCCGCCACAGGAACTCCGGAGCCGGGTGGACTTCTCTGGCACCAGGTCGATCGCCTGCTCCAGCGCCTCTGCCACAAGCGCCGCGTCGTCGGCTTCGACATCGTCGAACTCCTCCCGACCCCGGGCCAATGGGCCAGCGACTTCTTCGCCGCCAAGCTGGCGTACAGGTTCATGTCGGAAGTATTCGCGAAACAGTGAACAGGCCGGCCGCTGCGCGGGATTGTGGGGGCCAGGGGGCAGGGAAAGATCGCAGGGGGTTGCACGATTGAGTACGTGCGCGGAGACTCGCGCACCAGACGGCTCCGCCACCGGTCCCCGAGCAGCCGCGCTGGTTGCACGATTGAGTACGTGCGCGGAGACTCGCGCACTGCGGACGCTGGCGGGCTGCGACGCATTTCAGCCAGGACGGCGCGGGGTGAGGGATGAGCAATGGGTTGCACGATTGGATGCCAGCGCGGGGTCACGCACCGCAACGCTGCGGAACCCCGCGCACGCATCCAATCGTGCAACCCACTGCTGCCCCCTGCAAGGCCACGCAGCGGCCGGTCTGCCCCCTTCCCCCAAACACAACGCCGCGGACGAAGTCCGCGGCGTTGAGAAGTCTTCCGGAGCGTCAGTCTCTGCTCAGACCATCGACTTCAGGGCCTTCATCGGGCGGATCTTGACGACGCGCGAGGAGGGCTTGGCCTTGAACATCTGCTTCTCGCCGGTGAAGGGGTTGATGCCTTCACGCGCCTTGGTGGCGGGCTTGTTGCGGATGGTGAGCTTCATGAGGCCGGGGACCACAAAGAGCTCGGGGCCCTTCTTGCTGAGGTCCTTCTTCATGATCGCGGACATCGCATCGAACACCGAAGCGACCTGCTTGCGGGTGAGCTCGGTGTGCTCGGCGATGTCCGAAAAGAGTTGCGACTTGGAACGAGCCTTCTTGGCGGTTGCGGTGGCGGTCTTTGCCATGATCAGAGAATCCTTTCGTGCTGCATGTTTTTCGGTGCCTGAGCCCCCGATGGCTCAGAATCACCGGAATTTACAGAGGTTTATCGGCACCACAAGGCCGCGACCTTGCAAATCCTGCTGTTTTGTGAGGAATTTTGCGAGCCGCCTCCGGCCCTCTGGGGGGCCCCTTCGGCCGTGGTGCGTCCCGCGGCTCCATGGCGCAGCGCGTTCGAGTCACGCGCCGCCCGTCACTCCTTCACGCCTGGGACCAGTTCACCACCGACCGGAACCTCCGCCGTCGACTTCTTGAGGTCGTTGCCGATCGGCTCGTACTGACCGCCGAGATGCTGGGCGAGAAACGCCTCGGTGACGGCGAAGAAAGCAAGTCGATTCTCGGGTCGCTGGAAGCCGTGGCCCTCGTCGGGGAAGACCACGTAGGTCACCGGAATCGACCTGGCCTTCATGGCTTCGACGATCTGGATGGCCTCCGATTCCTTCACCCGCGGGTCGTTCCGACCCTGCCCGATCAGGAGCGGACGCTTGATGCGGTCGACCATGGTGAGCGGCGAAATGCTGTCGAGATACTCCGGTTCGTCAAGCGAGCCGACCCGGGTCTCGAAGAGCGACTTCATGGGGGCCCAGTAGGGCGGGATCGTCTTGAGCAGGGTGGCGACGTGGGAAGGGCCGACGATGTCCACGCCGGCGGCGAAGACATCCGGCGTGACGGTCAGGCCGACCAGGGTGGCGTATCCGCCGTAGCTGCCGCCCATGATGGCCACGCGGGCCGGATCGGCGATGCCCTCGCTCACCGCCCAGTTGACGGCATCGATGAGGTCATCGTGCATCTTGCCGGCCCACTCGCGGTTTCCCGCGTTCAGGAAGCTCTTTCCGAAGCCGGTCGAGCCGCGGAAGTTGACGCTGAGCACCGCATAGCCGCGGTTGGCGAGCCACTGGTGCATCCCGTTCAGGCCCCACGAATCGCGAGCCCACGGACCGCCGTGGACCAGCAGCACCATGGGGAGGCCCCGGGCCGGTCGGTCGACCGGCGTGGTCAGGTAGCTGACCAGCGAGAGCCCGTCGCGGGAGGAGATGACGTGCGGTTGCATCTTCGCCAGCGGCAGCTTCTCGAGCGCCGGGCGATTGGTGAAGAGGAAGGTCGCCTTGCGGGTGTTGCGATCCCAGAGGTGGAACTCGACCGGACCGTCATCGCGAAGGCTGGCGACCACCCAGCGGCGGTCGGCATCGTCGCGACTGGTGATCTCGAGGTCGCCGGTCAGGGTTTCGGAGAGGGTCTTCCAGTCGCCTTCGATTGCCGGGTCGAGGATCTGCCACTCCTTGCGGGCGTACTCGAAGGCGACTGCCTGGGCTCGACCGGTGCGGGGGTCGATCAGAACGTCGGCGAAGTCGGCGCGGGGGTTGGAGGCGACCTCGTCGTATCGAGTGCCGGCCTCGTCCTTGGTGAAGGCGAAGAGAGCCGCGGTGTCGCCGCGGCTGCTGTCGGCGATGTAGAGGGTTCGACCGTCGCGGGTGTATCCCACCGGCGATGAGGTTCCGGCATCCTCGAAGGCGAACTTCACCAGCTCCGACCAGTCCTCCTCGGGCGTCTCGCGGGTGAAGACGGTGGAACTGCCGTCGGGATTCATCCGCATGCCGACCTTGACGTTGAACCCGGCGTCGGCGAGGAAGCCGGCGAAGCCCCAGTCGTTCCTGACGATCATCTCGCCGACGCCGGTGCGGGTGTTGATCCGCCAGACGTCATGGACCATCGGATCGCGGTTGTTGACCGAGACCAGGATCTCGTCGGGATGATTTCGATCGACCGCGGTCACCCGCGACTGCACGTTGTCGAAGGGAGTGAGGGCGACTTCCGCAGGCTCGCCCGCGGCGGCGGCGGTGCCAGCGGGCTGCGGACGGGGAGCCGAGACTGCGAAGAGACGGAAGTTCTCATCGCCGCCACGGTCCTGGGCGAAGATGATCTGCTCGCCGTTGGGGGACCAGAAGTAGGAGGCGATCGGCCGCGTCGTGGCCTGGGTCAGTGGTCTGGCGTCGTCGGCGCCGATGGTCTGCATCCAGACGTTGAGGACGCCGTCGCGCGGGGCGAGAAAGGCCAGACGCGATCCGTCGGGGCTGATCTGGACGCTGGCGCGCTCCGGATTGCCGAAGATGATCTCCCGGCTGATCAGGTCAGCCACGGCGAACGAGGGCACGAGCGATGCAAGCGCCGCACCGAATGCGGCTGCGGCAACAGCGCGAAGAGTCATGAGAGCTGCTCCAGGGTTGGTGGGGGGGTGAGGTCCGACGATGGCGTCGGTCGAGGTGGTTGTGAAGTCGGGGTTCGACATTTCAGACAGGCGGTGGCGGACCGGGTCGGGCCACCTGTCTCCATCCTTCATAGACGGCCGCGCATACCGCCGTGGCCAGGTTCAGGCTGCGGGCGGCGGGGTGATCGACCATGGGAAGCCGCACGCTCGCCCCCGGCCCGAATCGCTCCGCGACGAAGTCGTGGACGGCGTCGTCGACGCCTCGACTCTCCCGCCCGAAGAGGAGGTGGTCGCCCTGGACGAACTGGGCGTCCCACATCGGTCGTGAGGAGCGGGTGGTGAAGAGGAAGAGTCGAGCGGGTTGCTCGGTGGCCAGAAACGCCCCCCACGACTCGTGCTCCACGCAGTCGACGTGCTCCCAGTAGTCCAGCCCGGCGCGGCGTCTGGCCTTCTCGTCCATCGAGAAGCCCAGGGGGTGGATCACATGCAGACGACATCCGGTGGCCAGTGCCGTGCGCCCGATGTTGCCGGTGTTGTTGGGGATCTCGGGATTGAGAAGGACGATGTGGAAGAGCGGCTTGACCACCGCTTACGGCTTCCGCATCTGCGGGTAGATCAGCAGTCGATCGTGGGAGATCAGGACGATGTCGTCGGCGTCGTCGCCGGTGACGTCGGCGATGAAGACCTGACTCGGCTGGGCCTCTCGGGTCGCCCCGCCCGAAAAGATCTTGCTCTCGAAGACCTGGAAGCCGGTGGCGTACAGCAGCCGCTGGGTCTCGGTGAAGGTGAGGATCTCGCACATCTGCTCGCCGTCGTCGAGCATCACCAGGTCGACGAAGCCGTCGCTGTTGACGTCGCCCGCCAGCATCTCGTGCTGGCGGCGCCGATCGATGTCGGTGCGCCACGCGGCGACCTGCGACAGCACCACCCGCTCGCCGCCGAACTGGATGATGGCGAAGCCGTCGCCGCCGATTGCCAGGAGATTCTCGCGCCCGTCGCCGCTGAAGGAGCCGGCCTGGATCGAGGTGAACTTGAAGCCGCGCACGTCGAGGGCCTCGTTCTGAGTCCAGGTCGCTGCGGTTCCCGCCGGGCCACTCGCGTCGGTCGAGGCCTTGCGGGCGAAGGTGATCACTCGTGAATTGTCCTGGTCGGCGGCGGCGATGGCCGGGGAATCGCCGCTGCGGATGGCCAGCGAGACCAGCTTGGTCGAGGGATCCTCGGCATTGATCTGGGTCACCACCTGCCACCCCGGGCTGATGCCAGCCGGCGGCTCGGCGACGTAGCGCACCGCGCGGATGAAGTTGCGATCGGCAATCAGCAGCTCCTGACGACCATCGCCATCGACGTCGAAGGTCTCCGTGTTGCGGGCTTCGGCAGCCTGCACCAGTCCGAACTGGCCCATGTCCCGCGACTCGAGCAGCTTGAATCCGCTGGGGTCGGACCGCAGCATCTGCATCGGCTTCTCCGGCGTGAAGAGCAAGAGATCGGTGCGACCATCCTGGTCGGCGTCGAGGGCGACGATCGTCTCCGGCTCGCGGCTCTGCGAACCGAGGTCGACCACGGTGGTCTCGTTGGTGCGGGTGTTGATGAGGTCGAGGACGTAGTTGCGACCGTCCTTGGCGACGACTGCAAGAGTCATTCCGCCGTCGAGCTCGACCAAGGTCGCCGCGACCGGAGTGTGACCGGCGCTGATGGCCACGGCCTGCGGGAAGCTCAGGGTGCCGTCGGCGGCGCCGTCCATGCGTCCGACCACGCCTTCCTTCTGGGAGAGGACGAAGACTTCGGCCTGGGGATCGTCATCGACGTTGCCCGCCACCAGATACGTCATCTCTGCATACGCCGGAAACGGCGTGCCACCGTCGAGTCCCTTGCCTTCGAACTGGCGGTAGACGACGACGGCGTTGCCCTCGATGTCGGTGGCCAGCAGATCGGCGCGACCGTCGCCATCGACGTCGGCGACCGCGGTCGAGCGCTTGCGGGTCGAGCCGTCGCGGAAGGCGTACACCCGCATCGCCGCGTCACCGTCGAGGCCCGGTGGGATCGACTGCCGTTCCGCGGCGAGAACCACCACCCGCTTGGAGACCGCCTCGATCACGCTGAGCTTGGCAGCCGGCTGATCGGGAAAGCGGATGGCGCACGCCTCGCGGATCACCGGCATCTCGAATCGGAGCTGAGGGCCGAAGGCCTTGGCGTTGGCCTCGCCGCCGGCGAGCCAGAGTCGTATTGGGGCAGAGTCGTCGGGAATGATGCCGACGAAGTCGTTGCGGCCGTCGCCGTCGAAGTCCTCGATCAGAAAGGCGACCAGGGTGCCGCCCCCGGCGAGCTCGGTGCTGGTGCCGAGATTGCCTCCGTTGAGGGGCCAGATGCGGATCCGGCCGCCGACCATCGCAATCACTTCGAGGGCCGCGTCGCCGGTGACGTCGGCGATGGCGAAGCCGTCCCGTCCGGCGGCGAGCCCCTTCACGTTGTGGCGACGGAAGACCTCGAACTCGCCAGGCTGGGCCTGCCGCATCATCACGATCGTCGGAGGGTTGCCGGCATAGACGATGTCGGCCCGGCCGTCGGCATCGATGTCCGAGACGGCGATCCCGCTGACCTGGTGGCTCACCGAGATCAGCTCGCGGCGAAATCGCCAGTGCTCGGGGATCTCGTTGACGCCGCTGCCTGCCGGTCGGGGCTGCTCGTCGTCGGGCGTGGCTCCGGGCTTGAAGTAGTGGATCTCGATGCGGCTCTTGCGGTTGTTGGCGACCACGAGGTCGTTGTGACCGTCACCATTCATGTCGGCGATGGCCAGCGGCCCTGGGTTGGCATCGATCTTCACGATCTCGAGCCCTTCGAAACCGAAGAACTCGGCCAGCGAAGGAGTCTGGGCGGAGACGATGGATGCAATCGAGAGCGCGGCCCCGATCGAAATGGCAGCGAGTGCCGCAACGGGACGCCGTGGGGGAGTGGCGGAAGTCGTCGCGGGAGTGAGCGCGGGAGTGATCGCGGGAGTGAGCGCGGGAGTGATCGCGGGAGTGAGCGCAGGAGTGAGCATGGAGGAGAGGCCGGGGCTGGGACGGAGTGGGAGATGGAGCAACTCGGCGCACCGCCTTTTCATCACGCGTGAAACGCGGGGCCTCGGTTTCGGAACGCACTTCGTCTGAGCGTTCGCGCGGGTCGTATAGTAGCGGCCGATCCGGGGCGGTTTGTCGCCCAGGATCGACACACTGCTCGACGGGTCGCGGGCGCGTCGGAGTCTCCACCTCGCTCATTCCCCATATCCGAAGCCAGATCCGAAGCCAGATCCGAAGCCAGATCCGAAGCCAGATCCGAAGCCAGATCCGAAGCCAGATCCGAAGCCAGATCCGAAGCCAGATCCGAACTCCCGGGCACCCCATGCTCCGACACACCGCGCTGACCGCCCTCGTCACCCTCGCCTTCATCGCCGCTCCGGCGGCTCAGGCCGATCTGGTCAAGCTGAAGAGCGGAAACACGCTCGAGGGTTCCGTCATCAAGCGAAACGACCGCCGACTCTGGCTCGATGTCGGTCCGGAGGTGCTGGTGGTGGAGATGTCGGAGGTCGACGAAGTCACCCTCGACGATCCAAACGCCAAGGCGAGTCTCGAAGAGGACACCCTCTTCAGCACTGCCAACGATTCCCCCGAGCTCAACCCGCGCGAGCATGCCCGACGGATCGGGCCTTCGGTGATCAAGGTCTCGACCCCGAGCGGACTGGGGTCGGGTGTGATCATCAACCGCGCCGGCTATGCCATCACCAACGCCCACGTCATCCAGAACGAGACCATGCTCAAGGCCACGGTCTGGTTCCCCGAGGAGGACGGCACGCTGCGTCGGGTGGTGATCGACGATGTCGAGATCATCGCGGTGAACAATCACCTCGACCTCGGCCTGATCAAGATCCGCCATCCCGAGGGCAAGGACTTCACCATCGCTCCAGTGCAGCGGGAGGAGAGCCTGGAGATCGGCCAAGGGGTCTTCGCCATCGGCAATCCGCTGGGACTCGAGCGCACCCTGACTCAGGGAGTGATCTCGACCTCGCAGCGGAGTTTCAGCGGACTGACCTACATCCAGACCGACGCGCCCATCAATCCGGGCAACTCGGGCGGACCGCTCTTCAACACCCGCGGCGAAGTGATCGGCATCACCAACATGGGCATCCTCGGTGGCGAGGCCCTCGGGTTCGCCATTCCCGCCCGCTACGTGAAGGACTTCATCAAGAACCGTGAAGCCTTCGCCTTCGACAAGGACAATCCCAACTCCGGGCATCGATATCACGTTCCGCCGACGCGGGTCGCGGCCGGGGTGTCGCCGGAACTTCGCGACGGCAGCGCGGGACGCTGAACCGTCGGTGCATTCCTCCCACATGTCATGTCCCCGCAGGAGACTCTCGTGCTGAATCGTTTCGCGACTTGTTGGATCGGGCTGGTGGCTTCGGCTTCGATCGTGGCGTCGGTCTGTTTCTCCACTCCGGCCTTCGCCCTCGCCGACACCGCCCCGGTGCGCATCGAGCACCTGGTCTCGGATCAGGCGGTGCTGGTGATGTCCGTCCCCGACTACAAGGACTTCGAAGCCAGGCTTCGGCGAACGTCGCTCTGGTCGCTCTTCGAGACCGAGTCGGTGCAGGCCTACATGGCCGAGATATTCAAGTCGACGGGCGAAGACCGCCCGTCGATCGACGAGACCCTCAAGGAGCTCGGACTCGAGCGTGACGATCTGGTCAAGCCGGAAGGGACGATCGCCGGCGCCATTCTCGCCGAGCGCGACGAGGAGACCGACCAGATGATCCCGGTCGGGCTGAACTTCGCCGACTTCGGCGCCAACGCCGACAAGGCAGAGGAGATGTTCGATGCGGTCATCACCAAGCTGACCCGCGACGACGGAGCCAAGGTCGAGGAGCGCGAGATCCGCGGTCGCAAGGTCCGCTCGATCGAGCTTCCCAAGCCAGAGGTCGAGGAGGAAGAGGAGGAGGGGATGGGAGGGATGGATGAGGAGTTCCCCGGCATGGAGGAGATCTTCAGCCGATTCAACACCCTCCACTTCGCTCGCGACGGTTCGCGCTACTTCCTGGCATCGAGCCTGCTCGCTCTCGAGGACGCTTTTGAAGTCATCGATGGTCAGAAGCTCGAGAAGCCGCTCGCCGACAACAAGGACTTCCAGGCCGCGATGGCCCAGCTCGGCGACGATCGCCAGGGATGGGCGGTGCTGCTCACGCCCTCGATCCAGCCGCTGGTCGCCCCGCTCATGGCCGGGCCGGGAGCGATGGTCATGCCCTACATCGCCCAGCTCTTCGGCGACATCCGCGCGTACGGGTTCGGGCTCGGGCTCGACGGACGCGACGGCATGGCCAACCTCTCGATTGGCATGCACATTCCCGGCGACAAGGTCGGTCTGATGTCGCTGATCACGGCCGGCAAGCCCAAGGGTGACATTCCCTCGTTCGTCGGGAGCGACACCATCGGCTTCGCTCGCATGAATGTCCGCTTCGCCCGGATCATGCCGCTGGTCCGCGACATCGTGAAGGGGCTGCCTCCGATGTTCGCCGAGCAGATCGACATGAGCCTCCAGCAGTTCGGCCCGATGCTCGATCAGGCATTCGCCGAGATGGGCCCGGAGATCTACGTGGCTTCGTCGCGGGTCGAACCGATCAACGAGGACAGCCAGCGGATGTCGGTGACGATTCGCGCCGCCAAGCTCGAGTCCGTGAAGCCGATGTTCGACATGCTGGCTCCGGCGATGGGTCTGGCGCCGCAGGACTTCCTGGGGAACACCGTCTTTGCCGACGAGTTCTCTCCTGAAGTGGCCGTGGGTGTCGGCGGCGGCTGGGTGGCGCTGGGATCGCTCGAGTCGGTCGAAGGCGTCCTCCGCTCGGTCGGTCAGAAGGGCGAATCGGCCCTCGCCGAGGAGAAGTTCTTCCGACGCGGTCTCGCCGCACTTCCCGAGGGCGAACTCGTCGGCTGGGGGTACAACAACATGGCCGCCACCTGGCGCAGTTCGCAGTTCTCCCTCAAGTCGCAGATTGCCATGCTCAAGGAGTTCGGGGCCGAGATGGGTGACGACGAGGGCCCGATGGGCGAGAGCATGAAGTCGCTGCAGACCCTCGCCGAGCTCTCCGAGAAGATCACGCCGGAACTGATTGGAACCCACGTCGGTCCGAGCGTCTGGTCGTTCCGCGGCACCACCGACGGCTTTCTCTTCCGCTCGCAGGTGCTGGCGCCGGAGGGCGCGGCGGTGGCGCCGAAGGTCAAGTAGTTTGAGCCCTCCGGAGCGGCTTCGCCGGGGTGAGTTTGAGCGCTCCGTAGCGGCTTCGCCGGGGTGAGTTTGAGCGCTCCGTAGCGGCTTCGCCGCACACTCGCTCTGGCGTGGTTGATGCGGCCGAAGTGATTGATGCGGCCGAGGTGGTTGGCGCGGCCGAGGTGGTTGGCGCGGCCGAGGTGGTTGATGCGGCCGAGGTGGTTGATGCGGCCGAAGTGATTGATGCGGCCGAGGTGGTTGGCGCGGCCGAAGTGGTTGATGCGGCCGAAGTGATTGGCGCGGCCGAGGTGGTTGATGCGGCCGAGGTGGTTGGCGGAGCCGAAGTGGTTGGGCGCGGGAGACCTTGGCGACTGTCGGGTGCAACCGCTCAGATCGAATCGACGAACGACTTCACGGCCGCCGCGTGTTCCGCGGCGGCCGTTTCATGGGCGTCGCCGTGAGTGACACCCGGAAGAAGGATGAAGCGGCCCTTCGGGGCTGCTTCGGCGATCCGCTTCGCTCCGGCGCTCGGCGACAGCGGGTCAGCGTCACCCTGGAGGACCAGGAGCGGCACCCGGAGTTGCGCCGCGAAGGCCTCCGTCGATCGAGTCCGGATTCCGAGAAGTCGCAGTCCGGCGAGGGCGATGTCGGTGAACGGCCGCGCCGGGAACTCCCGGGCCCGCAGTCGCAGGCAGATCGGAACGTGCACATCGTGATAGGGAGCCCAGGCGATGACTCCGGCAATCGTCGCGGTCACCGGGTCGTCACTCGCGGCCGCGAGGATTGCAGTCACTCCCCCCATGGAGTGGCCCGCGAGAAGCACGCGCGGCGCCGCGGCCATGCGCAGGAGTTCAAGGAGATCGCCTTCCTCGCCGCTGCCCAGGCGACTGAACGAAGCCGTGGACTCGCCATGACCGCGAAGATCGACCAGGAGCGCGCAATCGAAGGCGCCCGGGGCCGCGGCGCGGAGTGCAGCGAGTCGAGCCAGCGATTCGATTCGCGAGCGTCCCCAGCCGTGGAGCAGGACAAGCGTGAGCGGCGGCGAAGGCCTGGGCCCTGCGGGAGTGCGCCGATCAGCCGAGAGATCGATGTCCCACACCGGCAGCTCGACGCCGTCGTGACAGCGCACCGTCCAGGAGGTGAAGGGGAGCGAGAGCTCCGCGGGATCGAGCGGGAGCCCGCGGGCAAGGGCGTATCCCGCGGCCCGCCGCGGCGGACGGACCGCCTCCAGGGCGATGATTCCAGCAAGGAGCGCGGTGAGGATCGCCGCGGCGACGCCGAGCAGAATCAGCATCGGGCCTCCCGCAACGGTGGCGACCAATCGGGGCTGCGTGTCATCGAGCCTTGCGGACCTCGTCGACCAGAGCTCGCAGCAGATCGAACGACTCGAGCGGCGAGAGCCGCTCCACGTTGATCACGCGGAGTCGATCGACGACCGGGTGATTCAGGTACTCGGTGAAGAGTCCGAGCTGGGAGTTCGGCGGCCTCGTGACCGGCATCGGATCGATTGCGTGCGGCTCGGTCTGGACCGCGAGGGTCTCGAGCAGGGTCTCGGCCCGAGCGACCGTCTCGCGCGGAAGACCGGCGAGCTTGGCCACGTGAATGCCGTAGCTGCGATCGGTCCTGCCCGGCACGATGTGATGGAGGAAGACGATCTCGTCGTTCCACTCCCGCACCGCCACCTGGAGATTGCGAACCTCAGGCATCCGATCGGCGAGGCCGGTGAGTTCGTGATAGTGCGTGGCGAAGAGCGTCCGGCAGCCGGTGCGGGCCAGGGTCTCGGCGATGGCCCAGGCGAGACTCAGTCCGTCGAGAGTGCTTGTGCCGCGGCCGATCTCGTCGAGCACGACCAGACTTCGCGGCGTGGCGTGATGAAGGATGTTGGCGGTCTCGGTCATCTCGACCATGAAGGTCGACTGGTTGAGATGGAGTTCGTCGGCGGCGCCGATTCGAGTGAAGATCCGATCGCAGAGCCCGATCACCGCGGCGTCGGCCGGCACGAAGGAGCCGGTGTGGGCCAGCAGGCAGATCAACGCCACCTGGCGGATGAAGGTGCTCTTGCCGGCCATGTTGGGCCCGGTGATGAGGGCCAGCGACGCCTGCTCCTCGGGTGATGGACTGCGCCCCGGATCATTTGGATCATTGTGATCATTGTGATCATGCGCCCCGCGCAGAACGCAGTCGTTGGGAACGAATCGCTCCGCGAGGGTGCGATCGAGGACGGGGTGACGGCCCTGCACGATGCGCAGACACGGCTCGTCGACGATCTCGGGCTGCACGTACCGGTGTCTGACCGCGGTCTCGGCGAACGAGGCGAGGGTGTCGATGGTGGCCACGCGCTCTGCGGCGTCGGCGAAGGCGGCCACAGCCGCGGCAGCGGCCTCGCAGAGTTCCGCAAAAAGCGCCCGCTCGCGGTCGAGGGCCCGACTCTCGGCCGAGAGGACCTTGTCTTCGTAGTTCTTGAGTTCGGGAGTGATGTACCGCTCGGCACCACGCAGCGTCTGCCGGCGGATGAAGTCGGAAGGGACCTTGGCACCGTGGGTGTTGGTGACTTCGATGTAATAGCCGAAGACTCGATTGAACCCGACCCTGAGCGAGGGGATCCGGGTGCGCTCGACCAGATCGACCTGGTACTGCGAGAGCCACGCTCCTGCGTCGCGCTGGAGCAGGCGGGCCTCGTCGAGGAGTGCATCCACACCGTCTCGCATCAGTCCGCCTTCGCGCATGTGGGCCGGCGGCGACTCGACGCAGCGGGCAGTGATCTCGCGGGCGATGGTGCCGACGACGGCGAGTGACCCGGCGAGGCGCTGCGTCTCCGAGGCGAACGCCGGACGATCGGCGAGTTCGTCGACGAGCGCGGACAGCCGCAGCGTCGAGTGGGCGAGGGCCACCAGATCGCGCGGTGTCGCTCGTCCGAGGGCGGTGCGGGCGGCGATGCGGGCGATGTCCTGCACGCCGCTCAGATGCGCATCCAGTCGGGCGGCGAAGTCGCGGTCGCCCACCAGCGCCGCCACGCAGCGCTGCCTGGCCTCGATTGCCGGGCGATTGCAGAGCGGGAAGCAGAGCCACTGCCGAAGCAGCCGCTTTCCCATCGGGGTGCGGCACTGCTGCAGGGCGGCGATGAGCGAACCCTCGGTCGAGCCGCTGCGCATCGTGCGCTCGACCTCGAGACTCCGGAGGCTGGCCCCGTCGATTGCCAGGTGCAGCGAGCGCTCGACGAGGCGCGGCGGTCGCAGATGGGCCAGCCGCGCCGACGCCGGGCCGGCTTCGGCGGCGGGCGCCTGAGTCTCCTCTAGATAGCGCAGGAGCGCCCCGGCGACGGAGAGCGCCGGATCCGTCTCGTCGAGTCCGAACCCCGCGAGCGTGGCCACCCCGAACTGCCGGCGCAGACACTCGACGGCATCGCGAGCGCGGAAGTTCCACGCGGGACGGGCGGTGAGGGTCAGCGGGAGGCGCTCGGGAAGCGAACGAAGGAGTGCCACTGCATCGTGCGGACCCGGCTCGATTGCGCTCGTCTCGACGTGGAGCAGTTCCGCGGGCGCCAGTCGAGCGAGTTCGTCGATCACCTGCCCCGGCGGAAGTCGATGAAGGGTGAAGAGTCCGGTTGAGATCTCGGCCAGGGCCAGCACGCCGGAGATCCCCTCGGACTCGTCGCGAAGGGCCAGAGCACCGAGGTAGTTCGGGCGTCCCTCGTCGAGGAGGAGCTCGTCGACCAGCGTGCCGGGAGTCAGCACTCGCGTCACCGCCCGTTCGACGATGCCCTTGGCCTGCGCGGGATCTTCGACCTGCTCGCAGATGGCCACGCGATGCCCCTGCTCGACGAGCCGGCGCAGGTATCCCTCGATGGCATGAAACGGCACGCCCGCCATCGGCAGCCCGGCGCTGCGCTGGGTGAGGGTGATGCCGAGGACGCGATGGGCGGTGACGGCGTCCTCGTCGAAGCACTCGTAGAAGTCGCCCATCCGAAAGAGGAGAAGACATCCCGGGTGAGCCTGCTTGAACCCGAAGTACTGCCGCATCGCCGGAGTGGTGCGCGGATCGTTGCGAGTGGTCGACCTGGCGGAGGTGGGCGGGGGCGCTGGCGCGGCTCCCGACGAGGACGCAGCCGGCGCAGTCGACGACGCGGCGTCGACCGCGAGGTCGGGCGTGTCATTGACAGTCTCGGTGTCGTGGGGTCTGCTGGCGTGCGGCAACGGAGTCATCGCGTGGTCCATTGTGGCGAGCAACCGCGGAAGATGGACCGCGGCTGGAACAAAAGTGATGCGACCCGCGACGAAGGTCGCGGGTCGCATCAGGTGGTGTGCCAGCGTTCGAGTCAGGGGTCGTGCCGTCGCGTACTGAGGGCACGACGAATGGAGCAGATGAGGGTCGAACTCACAACCTCCTCGATGCGACCGAGGCGCTCTCCCAATTGAGCTACTGCCCCAGCTTCCGGTCTGGCGACCGGTGTGGATTGTCTGACCTCGTCGTTCCGCCTCGTTCACACCGGCCGAAGCGATCGAGACCGGACAGCCTGACAAAAACGAGTTCGTATAGTAACCGCTCGCCCATGCCGGTCCAGTCGGGTCCAGTCGGGTCCGGTCGGCGGCAGTTGGGTCCCGTCGGGTCCGGTGGGGGAGCGTCGCCCTTCGCCACGCCCGCAGCGCCGCCGGGCGCACTCGGCCGGGCGAGCCCTTCATTCGAGTCCTCTCCCCAGCCTTCGTCCGCAACCACCATGCCCAACGTCATCAAGGTCGAGAAGGTCCTCGCCGAACTGAACCGCCTCCGCACCGACCTCGAGAAGGACCCCGGTGACATCGAGTGGTTCGCGCTGCACCACGCGTTCTGCTTCGTCTCCTATCGGATGGGCGAGTTCCAGAAGTACCTCGACGACGTGGTCAAGCCCGGCGAATGTCCCGAGTGACTCGGGCGTTGATCTCTCTCCCTGCCGACACTCAGACCATCGCTCTCTCGCGCCTGCCATGCCCGACTACAAGCCCACGCTGAACCTGCCCCGCACTGCCTTTCCGATGAAGGCGAATCTCGCCCAGAACGAGCCTCTCAGTCAGAAGCGCTGGGAGCAGGCGGGGCTGTATCGACGAATCGTCGAATCGCGGGAGGGAGCCGAGCCGTTCATCTTCCATGACGGTCCGCCGTATGCCAACGGAGCCATTCACACCGGGCATCTCCTCAACAAGGTGATGAAGGATCTGGTGGTGCGAAGTCGTCTGCTGATGGGGCGACAGTGCCGCTACATCCCCGGGTGGGACTGCCACGGTCTGCCCATCGAGCACAAGGTCATGACCGGCCTGGTGGAGAGCGGCAAGGTGGCCAAGCTGGACACGCTCTCGGATGACGATCGTCGCATGGCGGTGCGCCGCGAGTGCGCGAAGTCGGCGGAGAAGTACATCGATCTCCAGCGCAGCGGCCTGAAGCGGCTGCTGACCCTCGCCGATTACGAGAATCCCTACGCCACGATGCAGCCGCGCTATGAGCACGGGGTGCTCGAAGTCTTCGCGGAGCTGCTCGATCGCGGGCTCGTCTATCGCCAGCTCAAGCCGGTGCACTGGTCGATTGCCAACCAGACTGCGCTGGCCGAGGCCGAGCTCGAATACGAGGATCGCGTGGATCTCTCGGTCTACGTCGAGTTCGAGGCCGTGGACCGCGCCGCGGTCGAGAAGGCCTTCGAGATCGAGCTCGACGTCACTCCGAGCTTCATGATCTGGACCACGACGCCCTGGACCCTGCCGGCCAACCTGGCCATCGCGGTGAACGAGCGCTTCCGCTACGCCCTGGTCGAAGTGGACGGAAGCGTGACGGTGGTGGCCAGCGAGCGTCTCGCGAAGGTCACCGGAATCGCCAAGTCGGAGCGGGTGAAGGTGCTTGCCGAAACCGATGGAGCCAAGCTCGTCGGATTGGAGTATCGACATCCGTTCTGTCCGCGCACGGGTCGGATGGTCGCGGCGGAGTACGTGACGCTCGAGGATGGCACCGGTCTTGTGCACACCGCCCCGGGCCACGGCGAAGAGGATTACCGCACCGGCCTTCGCGAAGGGCTGCCGATCTACTGCCCGGTCAAGGACGACGGCACCTACGACGACACCGTGCCGTCGTGGCTGCGGGGCATGCTGGTCTGGGACGCGAATCAGCGAGTCACCGACGAACTCCGCGAGAGCGGTCACCTCTTCCATTCGCACTCCTTCACCCACAGCTATCCGCACGACTGGCGCGGCCGCACCCCGGTGATCTTCCGCAGCACCGAGCAGTGGTTTCTGGCCGTCGACAAGCCCATCGGAAAGCGCAACGACCTCGCCACCCTCCGCGGCATGGCTCTGTCCGCGGCGGAGACGCGGGTGGCGTTCGTGCCCGAGTGGGGTCGCAACCGCATGCGCGGCATGCTGGAGTCGCGCCCGGACTGGTGCCTCAGCCGGCAGCGCTCGTGGGGGCTGCCGATCCCGGCCTTCACTCGGCCGGACGGCTCGATCTTCATGACGCCGGCGTCGGTGCAGGCGATCGCCGCGGCCTTCGCGGCGCGGGGCAGCGACGCGTGGTTCCGGGAAGCGCCGGCCCAGCTCCTGGCCGAGTATGACCCGACCCAGGACGTGGCCGCGCCGCCGGAACTCGACATCGCCTCCCTTCGCAAGATGAACGACATCTTCGACGTCTGGTTCGAGAGCGGCTGCTCGTGGAACGCGGTGATGCGGGCCCGCGGTCTCGGTTTCCCGGCCGATCTCTACCTCGAGGGAAGCGATCAGCACCGCGGCTGGTTCCAGGTGTCGCTCCTGCCTGCCCTGGGAGTCACCGGCGAGCCGCCGTTCAGGACCCTGGTCACCCACGGATTCATCGTCGACAAGGACGGGCGCAAGATGAGCAAGTCGCTCGGCAACGCCCTCGACGTCGATGAGCTTCTCAAGGAGTTCGGCGCCGAAGTGTGTCGCTGGTGGGTCAGCTCGCTGGCCTACGAGAACGACATCAAGCTGGACCTCGAGTACATCAGGCTCGCCGGCGAGGCGTATCGCAAGGTGCGGAACACGCTGCGATTCCTGCTCAGCAATCTCGACGACTTCCAGCGAAGCGACGGCCTTGCACCACAGCAGATCGCTCCGACCTCAATCGACGGCTGGGTGCTGGGCGAGGCCGCGAAGCTCGAGCAGGATGTGCTCAAGGCGTACGAGACCTACGAGTTCCGCACCGCCCATCAGCGGATCTACGACTTCTGCAACGACACGCTGTCGGCGACCTATTGCGTGGCGGTGAAGGACCGCCTCTACTGCGACGGCCGCGACGCACCCCGGCGCCGAGCGACGCAGTCGGCGATGTGGGACATCATGGAGGTGCTCTGCCGGCTGCTGGCGCCGATCCTGCCGCACACCGCCGACGAGGCCTTCCGAGCGCTGTGGCGCGATGACACCCGTTGCATCCACGAAGAGGTGGCCTTCGGACTTCGATTCGAAGCCCATCCGGCCTGGAGCGCCGTCATGGTGGCGCGAGAGGCGGCCCAGAAGGCCATCGAACAGGCCAAGGCCCGGGGCATCGAGAATCCACTTGATGCCGGCGTGCTGCTTCCTGATCCGGACGGCGTGCTCGCGCCATTTGCGACCGATCTGGCGGATCTCTTCGGCGTCTCGCGGGTCGAGCTGGACCGATCGGCTCGCGAAGTCGAAGTGCGTGATCTCCGCGAGGAGCCGCGCTGCGACCGGTCCTGGAAGCGGGACGGGACAGTTCGAGTCCGCAGCGATGGCGGGATGCTGAGCGACCGGGATGCGCGGGCGGTCGGCGTGGCGGAAGGCTGAGCGAGCGGGTGTGCGGACACTCGCGCGCGGCCATACCATCGGCCCCATGGCTGATCAGAACACGCAATCCGGCGCTCCCGCACCCTCGACGGCACCAACGATGGCTTCTGCGGCGGGGTCGTCGCCGGCTTCGGCCCCAACTGCGGCCCCAACTGCGGCCCCAACTGCGGCAAGGGCCGAACCGTTGGCGGCCATTCCCTACGAGCTCTTCGCCAAGCTCGATCTGCGAGTGGCCACGGTCCTCTCCGCAGAGCCGCATCCGAACGCCGACAAGCTTCTCAAGGTGCGCCTCGACGACGGCACCCCGAACGGCCGACAGGTCTGTGCAGGGATCCGGGCCTGGTATGACCCGCAGTCGCTGGTGGGCAAGCAGGTGGTGATCGTGGCCAACCTCGAACCCCGCAAACTTCGAGGCGAGATCAGCGAGGGCATGATCCTCGCCGCGAGCGATCTGCGCGAGGCACCAGCCGGGGGCCCAGCCGGAGGCGCTGCCGGCGGTGCCGAGGAGCGCGAGGTGGTGGTGGTGACCGTCGAGCGACCGGTGAAGGCTGGATCGCGGGTGAGTTGAGCGAAGGGAGCAGGGAGGAGAGGGAGCAGGGAGCAGGGAGCCGCAGGGGGTTGCACGATTTGATGCGTGCGCGGGGTGGCGGCGCCGTTGGCGTGTGCCGGGCCTGAGCCGTGCCGATGGGGGCGGGCGCATGCCGTCGGGGGCGGACCGAGGGCGGGTGGTGACGCTGCCCCGTCCTTCCGTCTGTCCGCTCGACTCGATCGACCAAGCAGACGAAGTCAGCGCAGCGTCGATCGTGCCGAGCGATACACAGGTGCCGCGCACGCGGCACACCTCAGGAGTCGGCGGCAGCCGACGACCCCGTCGGCGCAGCCAACAGCCCCCGCTCGGGGCGGGCATGAATCAGCCATGAATCAGCCATGAATCAGCCATGAATCAGCCATGAATCAGCCATCAAGGGGAGAGTTGTGTTCAGCCCTGCTCGGCGTCAACCCATCGGCGCGGGGGCCGGCGTCGATGCCGGAGCGGACTCTTCAGCCAACTCGGTCTCGTCGCGGCTCAGCTCGAACTTGTTGCGGGCCACGAGGGCTTCCTTGCTGAAGAGGTCGGTTCGCATGGTGCGAAGCTCGTTCGTCAGCAGTTCCCGCTCGACCGTGCCCTGCGATGCGAGCGAGTCGTACTCCTCGATCGTCAGCGGAGTGAGATCGGTGACGCGACCGATGATGATCGCAAACTTGTCGTCGACGGTGATTGCGAAGGTTCGATCGGCTTCGGGAAGCGAAGTCATCGAGGCCTCGCGGGGCAGACTCAGCGCGAACTGCACGATTGCGGTGGCTGCGGCTTCGGAAGCGCCGAGACCGGGAATCGACGGCGGAATCCTGAATCCCGAAGCGAGGAAGCGCGGGTCGCGCTCGCGAAGATCGACCGCCGGCATGACGCCGACGTTGTTCGCCGACGCGACGGCCAGCAGACCCTCGGTCGTGGCCTTGACGCGAAGGGGTTCCATCTGCTCCTTGAGCCGGCGGAACATCTCCACCGTTCGCAGATCGGCGACGAGTTGGTTGCGAACCTCGTCGACCGAGGCGGGCTTCCGCGACGGGTCGCTTTGAATGATTCGGAAGAAGACGATGTCCCCGGCGGGTGTGCGGAGCGGGGGGCTGGCCACACCCTGCTGCGTGCTGTAGGTGTCCTGGCCGGCGAACTCCCTGGCCTGCGCGACCAACTGGCTGGCCCGGACCGGGCGTGGCCCGAAGCGATCGCTGGCAGCGCTGCCGAGGAACTGGAGCGAATCGATTGCCGTGGGCTCGATCCACTCCGGACCGCTGGTCAGGTAGGTCGGAATCCCCATCGCGAACTGCTGGGCGAGGGCTTCGCCGAGGGCCTCGAATGATGGCTGACGCTGGGTCCAATCCTCGGGCAGGGTGAAGTAGGTGCCCTTGCGGGGGAGTCCGCGAAGCGGAAGCTGGAGCTGGTCCGAGGCGAACTTCGCGACCTCACTGGCCCGCTCCGTCACCAGTTGGGTGAGGCGGCTGTCGCGCACGATCTCGCGGATGGCATCGAAGTTGTCGGTGCCGTCGCTGGGACGCGGGAAGAGATCGGGATTTCGATCGCGATGCTTGCGGAGTTCGATGTTGCTGAGTTGATCGCTCGACTCGACGCTGCGTCGAATCTGGTCCGCCGGGATCACCAGCCACTCGAGCTTCAACCGGTTCGGCAGCCGATAGCCGAAGGCGTTCTCGGGAGCCGCGCCGAGCGGTGCGACAGTCGGCGGGGGAAACTCGCCGTACGCCTCGAGCTGGGCCTGAAGGGCTTCCTCGGTTGGGCTGAAATCGGTCAGAGTCGAAGCCAGCACGCGAGCGTCGAGCACCACCAGATCGGCATCGACTGCAGAGAGCATCGACGAGGCCGCCTGCTGGAGGCGTCGATCCGAGAGTCGCGGCGTGGTTTCGTAGAGGCTCACCAGCCGCTGGATGCCGTTGACGTTGGCCAGGGCATCGAGAATCACGCCGCGGGGCTGACCCGAGCGGGACTGGAGCATGGCCAGCACGGTGTCGACGGTGATGGCGGAGTCGCCGGCGTTTCGGGCCATCACATCGGCGGTGCGGAGTCCGTCGTCACGACCGCCGACCAGTCCGGCAGCCTGGGCCTCGTGGAGCAGCAACAGATAGTGGACCGGGTCCTTCGAGGCGCCCGGGACCGGCACCATCCCCTCGCCGAGCGTGTCCAGCACGCTCATCTCGGCGAGAACCCGCTGCAGTTCGGCGGCCTTGACCTTGGTGTCGCCGATGCGACCCCAGGTGCCGCCACCCTGCCCGGAGCGTTCCGCGAGGCCGGTGATTGCCTGCGGAACGAGAAACGTGATCAGCAGCAGAACGCCACCGACCACGAGGATCCACTTGTTGTACTGACGCAGGAAGCGCAGCATGCGGGAAGCGACGCTCGCTCTCTTACTTGTAGAACTCGACGATCAGATTGGTGTTCACGTCGAAGGGGATCTGATCGGAGGTCGGATTGGCGACGACCCGGATGGTCAGCTCGCCGGGGTTGAACTCGATCCAACCCGGCACGATGTGTCCGGCCATCGACTCCATGTTCTCGCGAATGAGCTTGTGGATGCCCGGCTTGAGCGTGATGACCGTGCCGACCCGCACCTGGAAGCTGGCCCGGTCGGTCTTGCGACCGTTCACCAGGACATGCCCGTGGGCGACGATCTGTCGCGCCGCCCAGATCGTGCGAGTGAGACCCGCGCGGCGGATCACGTTGTCGAGGCGACGCTCGAGAAGCTGAAGCAGCACCTCGCCGGTGTTGCCCTTGCTCGAAGCCGCTTCCGCCATGTAACGGCGGAACTGTCGTTCCAGCACGTTGTAGTGGTAGCGAAGCTTCTGCTTCTCGTTCTTGCGAACGCCATAGTCCTTGAGCCGGCGGCTTCGGGCCCCGTGCATGCCCGGCGGCGTGAGCTGCCGCTTGGCGGTGTGCTTGGGAATGTCAGCGATGGGAACGCCGACGCGACGGGAGAGTTTGACCTTGGGGCCGGTGTATCGGGCCATAGCAACGTGGGGTTGAGGGAAAGGGGAATCGAGTAGTAGACAGAGGTACGCGTACGCCGTCAAGTGGACAGGGCGGAGGATAGGCGGGGCGGAGGACAGGAATCAGGGAGCAGGGAGCAGGGAGCAGGGAGCAGGAATCAGGGAGCAGGGAGCAGGGAGCAGGAAT
>Ga0163148_10001758_pt1 | contig 27505 bp, 29 predicted proteins | sample OliLakLV19MP7P2_FD_148606 | JGI IMG/M metagenome (GOLD analysis project Ga0163148, IMG submission 148606) | Freshwater microbial mat bacterial communities from Lake Vanda, McMurdo Dry Valleys, Antarctica- Oligotrophic Lake LV.19.MP7.P2 | ecosystem: Environmental > Aquatic > Freshwater > Lake >... | reverse complement strand
CCTCCTTTTATTGTGTGAGCTGAGCTCACGGTTTTAAACAAGAGAGCCTTCCCCGGCTCCGAGACCTTCTCAGGGCTCGGAGAAAACTTTCAATGTACACTAGGTTAATATTATCATATAAAAACACTTTTGTCAAAAAATATGTACGAAAAATATTGTGTGGCAGACTACGCATAAAACTCATCTTGTCCTATAGGACAAGATGAGTTTTATGCTTCTGTATAGTATTTCTTAAGAAAGTCTTTTTTATAAGCCTCAAAATCCCCTTCCAAAATTTCCTTTCTCATATTTGAAACTAAGTTTGTTACAAAATATAAATTATGAATAGAAGCAAGTGTTCCTGCAAACATTTCTTTTGCTCTAAATAAATGTGCTAAGTATGCTTTTGTGTAATTTTTACAGGTATAACAAGTACACTCTTTTTCAATTGGAGAAAAATCTTTTCTATATGATGCATTTAAAATATTCTTTCTTCCTTCATTTGTATAGACCGAGGCATTTCTTCCCATACGTGTCGGAGCAACACAATCAAATGTATCGCATCCATTCTCTACCCCTAAAAATAAATCTCGTGGTTCACCAATGCCGAGTAGGTGTCGAGGTTTATCTTCTGGCAAAATTTCATTCACCCACTGCACGGCTGTGCCAATATCATCTTTGGTAAAAGAACCACCTATACCAAAACCATCAAAGTCCATCGAACCGATTTTCTCTGCACTTTCTTTTCGTAAATCTTCATATTTTCCACCCTGCACAATTCCAAAAAGAGCTTGATCTCGAGTAAGTTTTTTGTGTTCATCCAAACTTCTTTGTGCCCAGCGATGGGTTCGGTCCAACGCTTCTTTTTGATATTTATAATCTGCTTGAGGTGAAGTACATTCATCAAAAGCAAAAATAATATCAGCACCAATATTATGTTGAATTTGAATTGATCGCTCTGGAGAGAGTCTGTGTTCACTTCCATCTATGTGACTACGAAATGTAACTCCGTCTTCATCAATTTTTGCCAAAGGTAAAATAGATTTTGTAGCAATATCTTCATCTTCTTTTTCAACGGTTTCACCGTCGGAATTATTTGTTGAAGCAAATTTTGTTACTCCTTTGCCATACGCTGCGCCCAGCGAAAAAACTTGAAATCCACCCGAATCTGTCATTGTTGGACCCTGCCAATTCATAAATGAATGAAGCCCTCCAGCTTGCTTAACTAATTCGTCTCCTGGCTCGAGATAGAGATGATATGTGTTTGCAAGAACCACTTGTGATCCGAGATCTTTTACCTGTTCTGGAGAAAGAGCTTTTACAGTAGCCTTTGTTCCTACTGTCACAAAAGCCGGTGTTTGTATATCACCGTGTGGGGTATGAATTATTCCCGCCCGCATTAAACCCTTTCCTTTCTTTTGTATTTTAAAATTAAATTTCGACATGTATTACTAGCAGATTAACTTTGTTTTACTTAAAAAGCAAAACCACCGGCGCGCTTGCGCGCAGGTGGTTTTTTCTTTATTCTCCTAATTTTTTGTATCCTCAAAAATTTTTGCGGGCTAACTCTAACTTCTAAATCCTTAATTCTGGACCGCAGGAGCCTCTTCAACGCCCATAAGTTCAACATCAAATAAAAGTGTTGAATTTGGTGGAATCGGTCCACGAGCCTCTGAACCATAAGCAAGCTCTGGTGGAATTATAAGCTTTCGCTTTCCACCAACCTTCATACCTAAGATTCCTTTTTCCCAACCAGGAATCACATAACCAGCACCTAGTACAAACTGAATTGGCTCTCCTCTATCGTATGAGCTATCAAACTTAACACCGTTAGTAAATGTACCAAGGTAATTTACTGAAACACGAGATCCTTCTAATGCCTCTACACCTGTCCCTACTACAACATCTTCTATTTTTAAATTTTCTAAGTTCATATTTTTTTGATCCACGCCCTCAGTCAATGAAGAATCTTGTGTGGTATCGTTCCAAATAAGCGAACTAAAAATACTATCAAAGCCAAAAAACACAAAGATGACAATGACTGCAATTACAACACCTATCCATTGATATTTTGTAAGCATGGGAATATATCTACGTGAATAATATAACTAGTATAGTTTCTTTTTATTCACATTGCAAAAGAAACGAGAGTCTATACAATTACTATATGGATAAAGAAGAAACATTAAAACATAATGAGAAGCATTTACATATACCAACCTTAACTCTTGAAAAAGTACACGAAGCGATGCATAAACGCATCGAACTTATTCAAAAAGAATTTACTGAAGGTTTTAAATTTCTCGTAAATCACCCAAAATCAGTTACTTTTTTTGGATCAGCACGATTACCCGATACAGACGTGCACTATGAAAAAGCTCGCTCTATAGGAGCCAAGATCGTTCACGCTCTTGGATATTCTGTTGTAACAGGAGGTGGGCCAGGAATAATGGAAGCGGCCAATAAAGGAGCTTTTGAGGCAAAGGGGAAATCTCTTGGTCTCACTATCAAACTTCCACAGGAACAAACTACGAATCCTTACATAACAAACGAAGTAAGTTTTAATTATTTCTTTATTAGAAAGGTCTGTCTTTCTTTTTCAGCTGAAGCTTATCTGTTTTTTCCTGGAGGATTTGGAACACTAGATGAACTTTTTGAGATTCTTACCCTTGTTCAGACACGCAAAATTGAAAAAGTTCCAATTATTCTAGTTGGCAATGATTACTGGACAGCGCTTGATGCGTTCATAAAAGAGCATTTGCTTTCAAAAGAAATGATAGATAGTGAAGATATTACTCTCTATAGTATTTCAGAAAATGAAGATGAAATAATAGAAATTATTCGAAATGCGCCAGTAAGATAGAGGGAGTATCTTTGAGAGATTAAGTCTAATTATCTTCCCTCTTAGACAAAAAATAATCGCACAGCCGTCCAGGCTGTGCGATTTTTAAAATTGCGATGAAATTGAACGCCCCAAGAGACTCAGGCCGCAACACCTCAAACTTCGATGAATTCTGCCAACAAGGTACCGTCCGGCAACAAGTCCAGCACCTTGAAAGTTTTCTTCGGCTTCGCAGGCATTCCAACAAGACTGAAGTTACTCAAACCCCTCACAAGAACTGGAAAGGGATGGTCTTTATGAATGAAGGTAGCTGAGGCCTTGCCGTTACCGGCTGATTGAAAGATAGCCTCTCCACCATCCGGAGGTTCTGGAGGTTTTGAAACATCTGCTTTCTCCTTTCCTCGTCCCTTTTTTCTTGAACCCTGTGAACCCTGAGAAATGTTCGCTGTCATGCTATTCATGACGACCCTTTCGATAAATGAACCCTGACCGGAAACCGTCCGGTTATACGGTCCTACTTAATCCTTAAGTAGAAATTCCATCCATATATAAACTTACACCTTTGAATACAAGATGTAAAGTTACCCTGTGTACAAATAAAACAACAACTATTCAACATCCGATATTGAATAGTACTTAGGAACCTTGCCTCTAGGTTATCTACTTTTTAATTTTTAAAACTTAAACTTCTAAAGCTTCACATCCTTCAAAATAGAAATAGTTATTACATACTCTTCTTCTGGAATCTTGGTATCTGAAATAGTTTCAGGCAACACATCTTTAACTTGAACGAAATACCCTTCAAATGGTTTACCTTCTTCATCAGAGGCAACATTTACCTTAGATGTCTTTGAACTGAGTGTGAGTTCGAGTTCAACAACAACATTTCCTGCCTGAATACAAACAACATCTTTTGGACAACGACTATCAGACACAACCTTCAAAACCTTCACGGTAAGCTCACCCATAGTTCCACTCTCACCAACTTTCAAGAAGAGTGTTTGTTGAGGTGCTTCAAGCCAGATTTTACTATAGATCTCACTTGCTCCTGTAATTGGCAACACTGCCTTGCCAACCAAACGTCCCTCAACATCAAAACCTTTAGCAAAAATTTCAGTTAAAAGGAGTGGGTCTTTTGGTACCGGTATTTCCCATCGCTGTTCTTTACCATCAACAATATCCACCTTAGCAATACCAATCTTTATATAGGAACTTTCAACAACAGCTGTACCAGTTGGAATCCCCCAGACTTCTACATTCGCAAGCCCCCGACTCTTTATAATAAAATTTGGTTTTTCCAAAGTCAGACTCGTAATAGCTGGTTTTAAAGGTTCTACTTTTTTAGTTGAATGATTAACTAAGTAAAATATTCCATAGACAACAATACCTAAAATTATAAGTATAAAAAGTGTTCTAGTAATTGTTTTCATAGGTAGAATATAGCATAAAAATAAGAATTTAGAATCTAGAAAATAGAGTTTGGAATGAAGGAATTAGAAGTTAGAAAGCTGGGTTCGCTCCGCGAACCCAGCTTTTAGAGGCATGAAAAAACCCCACTGGATAGCACACTTGATGTGCGTCTCCAATGGGGTTTTGTGGGCAGTTTGCCCATATGTGATTATTTGCAACCACGACCAGTGCGAGGTTTCGCCTGACTGACACGCTGCTCTCCGAAGAGAGAAAGAATGGTATCGTCCATCCTGAAAGTGATCCGCTCGTTGGTGTCCTTGACGCCAGTCTTGCGGAGCTTCTCTCTGCGTTCCAACTCCTTGTTGGAAATGCCGAAAATCTGTTTCAACTGTGTCTGGCGGGCTTCCCACCCGGTGCCGTAGTAAACATCAACGGACTTTTTCGAATTGTAGGCCTTCGGGTGAAGAACCGACATCCGACCAAGTGGAGAGGTCGCGATCCTGACTATCTTTATGACAGGATTAAAAAAGAAGAACGATCCGGACGCCTCAACATTACCCTTGTCGGTTTCATAAATCGAACCCGATCGGTAGATGCCGTGGTGAATATCTCCATGCATGAAAGTGCGCGGAATGTCCCCACCATTTTTCTCGAGTTCTTCAAGAAGGCGGGGATTCATCCACGGGACGACAATCCAGACACGAGTGAACCTCGCACTATTGGTATCCTGAAGATCTTCCTTGAGCTTCTCGACCTTCTCATCCGCCTCAGTATTGAGACGGACAATCTCCTCTTCCTTGATCTCAGGGCTGTAAAGCTCCGAGTCCATCCCCTCGATCTCGCCGATCTGGCGATCACACTCGCGATTGATCTCGTCAATCCTGTCGTTGATTTCGATTGTGATCTGTCGCTTCTTCGCGAAGCACACACCATCACCATCAAGACCGACGAAGAATTTGACTTCGTCGAGCGTAATCTGCCGCCCAATGACTTTGGCGACCATTACCGCCATACTTTTTGAGAAGTAGTTGATGAAAGGATGAGCCCCTTCACGCTTCTCGACGAGCCAGGCATGCGCCTCCTCGTTCACAGGGTACCAGTTGAGGTTGATGGTCTCCTCAACGACACCGACCTCCTCTTGCCCTTCTTTCGTTCCCTTAGGAAATTCGACGAGCTTGAGGTCCTTTGAAAGGACAATTTTCGAACTCGACATTTTCTTAGCTGGCATAGAACACTATCCTTTCTGTGGCTCCATATTTAGGAGCACTCACGGGGTTTGCGACAACAAGTCGCTGATTGCAGAAAGTTAACCAAGAACATCTTGGTTAACTAAATCACATATTACAAAGATCCTATTATTAAGTGAAATTTGCTACAAGCAAACTCGACCCTGTTCTGCTTGATATTTTAGAACAATATTAATATTTTGTCAATTAAATTTATAGTATTTTTTATACAAAAATCCCGTTAGATGCGCTCCAAAGCACATCTAACGGGATGAATTCAAGAATTAAGAAGAGTCCAGTCAATCTCCTGCCCTGCCCAGAATGGTTCAACAGTCCACGGACCAACCGTATATAAAGACGGGATTCTGAAGGGTTTACGAATAAGCTCTACCTTTCGAGGTGTGGGCAAATTTCCGAAAATCGCACGAGCATTTCTGCTGGTGAAATTCACGAAAACATCACGACTAGTTCCATCTTTCTGGCCAAGCCCCAAAGCATGCGCATACAGAGGCAACAGAAACGGTGAGGTATAAGCACCACACGCACATCTTCCCTGATGAACATGTTTTGCTTGAATTGGGTGAGGCGCATCATCAGGTCCTGCAAGAACCCAAGGGTGATCATCCTTTACCAACAGAACAAGATCATTCCTGTCTTGTTCTGTTTTGAGAGACGGTTTACAGACTTGGCGAACATCACCAAAGGCCTGATCCTCATTAGAAGCTAGATGATGAGCAGTGAGAGTCACGTAAAATCTACGGCTCTTTGCCATATCTATCCAAAATGGAATACACCGCCCGTCAGTACCATGTTCCCAGAAAATTTTTGCTTCAGTCTCGCTGAGAAACATGTCAGCAATTGGCAAGAATACAAATTCCGCATCACGGTTAGAAAATACCTTCCACGGATGCTCAGGATGAAAATGAACTCGAATTCCAAGTTTTCCACATTCTCGAACCTTATCAATAATTTTTCCGTAGTGCCGAACACCCCAATGAGAATTAGTAGTTCGTTCCAGTGGATAAACCTTCACATCGAAAATTCCATGGTCTACAGCCTTTCCTAGCTCATCAACTGAAGTTTCTTCAGTAAGGAGCATGGTGGGAATGAAGTGAACACACTTACCCTCTGGCACAAGTGCCTTGAGTGCAGAAATGTAATTTGTAACTTCCTGAACCGTTCTCAAACCATCTTTCGTATTTGGCATCGGAAGCATTACGTCCGCACCACCTTCAATTCCTTTTTCAATAAGCGGGCCCATGAGCTCCATACCTTCACGTAAATGTGTATGAGTATTCACAAGAGAATCAACTCCTATCACCGCAGTACTTGTATCAGTCATGTGCAACTCCTTTTGTTGAATTGTGGAAATTACTACTAAACAACCGGATGATTTCTTATTTCTTCAAATCGACGAATATACAAGGTAGGCTTTATTGGATTAAGCCATGTTCGAGGACGCCACATATTAGGTATGTGGATAACACCAAACGAAATAGCTTGTACTCCAACTCTATCGAAGAGAAATGGCACGTCGCTATAGTGTGCCACATGACTTCCAATAACAGGAAGTATTTTCATTCCGACCAATTCAGTAAGTATCGGCCAGCTGACTGCTTGAGCAATTTCTCCAGAAACCCCACCTCCATTAAATCTTTGGACGGGGTTACGATTCATAAGTACCATGTTCCAAGGAACACTATTGAGTTCGATCGCCGAAACCATACCGGAAATTTCTTTTGCAATTGCAAAGATATCTTGAACAACCGATCCTTTAAAGATAATTGGGTGTTTACTTCTCTGTCTCACAGCACATACACCTTCAACAACTTGATCAAGTGTGGGCATGTCACCAGTATTGGGACAACTAACATTAACTTCAATAGCTGCAATATCAAATTGGTTGAGCATGTCAGTCATCTCTGCGAGCTCTTCCACAGTTCCAACTATTGAAACAGCAAGATTCAGTCTATCGCGCGACACCTTTGGACCTACTTTTTTGCACCAATATTCAATACCTGGATTACTAAGACCAACAGCATTTACCCAGCCTTTTTTGATTTGTTGGACACAACCAAAACCGAACATGTGGTGCCATCGAAGATTCCCCTTGCGAGGATATCTCGTCAGAGATTTTGTTGTACCCAAAAATAACTCTGGCTTAAGTAAGCCAAACCACCGATAAGGGTGATCCCACCACCAGCCTTTGCCATCATAACCAAGTGCTCCACTTGCAATCTTCCATCGAAAAGAAACACGGTTTGGTAAATCAATCATGATATGACTCTTTCTATTCTTGAATTGTGAGGAACAAAAAAACTCCTTATTAGGGAGTACACTCTATCGGCAATAGTGTCACACTATATAGAGAATTACAATTTAACATCTCCTGCGCCGTGACGTAGCACATCAAACTTGCCATTTTCTATTTCAATAAGTGTTGAGTGTTCTCCCGCAAGCACACCTTCATCAACATATTCGTTAATAGAGTCACCAAAATACTCTTTGGCTTGCTCTATCGTTTCTGCTGGATTTTTACCTTCTGGATTAGCGCTTGGCGCAATAAGTGGACCGGTCTGTATAAGTAATTCATGTAAATTTTTTTTGTCTGGAACTCTAAAAGCAAGAGTATTAATTCCACGATGTAAATAAGTAAACTTATTTCGCACAGCCAAGTCACCAGGAAGAGCTAATGTCACACTTACCTTTCCTGGCCAAACCTTTTCCAAAATATGAAGTGTCTCTGTGTTCGGCTCTATGCCAAAAGTTTTCAAATCATTAATTGATGCCAAAAGAATAATAAATGGTTTAGTTGGAGTACGTTTTTTTATTTTATACACCTTTTCTACAGCTTGTTCGTCCAAAGCAAGAGCAACAAGCCCATACAATGTATCCGTAGGAACAACAGCAACACCTCCTTCTTTTAATATTTTTACTATGTCTTTCATGTGTAATTACTATAAAACAAAAAGGCTCAATATGAAATACAAAAAATGTATTTCATATTGAGCCTTGGAAACCCCTCAATGGTTCCTATGGCGATGATTTGGTGGACAATACGGTGCCACGTAATATACCCTTGGTGGCGGATAATAGTGACGGTACTCAACTCGTTCGTAGTAAACGTCTGAGTATTCCCACGTTTCAATCCCATGACAACCGACTGACAAAAGAGCAAAGATAAAAAGAAGCGAACCAAGAACAAACATCAGTAAACGTTCTTTAGTCTTAGACATACTGAACCTCCTTGTGTTAGAGAACTTCTAAATAATATAGTACCACATTAAATATATAAAAGCAAAAATCCCCTTAAGGGGATTTTTGCTTTTATATTTATTAACTCAACAAATTACTGAGCTCTAAATGTAGAAACCAATGTACTTCCATCAGATTCTATAAGAGTATCTACCTTATGATCAAACATACCATCACCATCATCCTTAAAGAGAACTACGTAGTACTTCATACCAGCAACTGTTGGTCGAAGTAATTCAATTACAACATCCTGACTAGTACCAGCTCCAACTCTTTTAGCTCCAAGAATATTTCCTATAAGTCCTCCAACATCTTCACGGACAGTAGCCCAGATTTCTGTATTTGAAACAACCTTAGTTACCACAACTCTATCCCCTGCTTTTTGATTTGGTGTTGTAATTATACTTGTATCAAGAACAGTTGAAACTATAGTGGTTTTAGGAATTTCTAATTTCGCAGATTCCTTTGTTTCTATTTTTGTACCAGTCTTTGTGGTTTCATTATCAACCACTGTTTTTGTGTCTGTTTTTTTATCATCTGTACTACTAAGTTTTCCTTTATACCAATATGCACCTCCGGCAAAACCGATAATAAGACCGATAATAAGAGCAACGATTGCTGAATTTGTAATTCTGCTTTGTTCCATAACGAGTAGTAATGATTAATGTATAACAGATTAAGCCTAGCAATATCACTTTTTCTTTTCAAGTTGACATTTTGTGTTTTTAGTATAAAAAAACCCTCTCTAAAAGAGGGTTAGCTGTGAAGTTTGTGTTTCTTTTTTTGTGAGTTACCAATCCAAGAAAACCTAACCTTTCCTTCTCCTTCCTTCACATAAAGACTAAATCGAATTCCATTTTCTCTAGCAAACTTCTTGAATGCGTTCACAGATATTATTGTTGGCATTTTCCAAAGAAGACATCTCATTTCTTGTTTACCGTCAAAGCAAACAACTTCACCAAAATCATTATAACGATCAACCCCTGGAAGGTCCGCGATAATTCTATTTCCATCGTCTCCTCCTTCCAATCTGATATACCATGTATATAGACGTTTTCTTCGAAATTGATCCGCGAGCTGTGACTTAAAGGACATAAAACCTCCCTAAAAAGATGGTTCAAAAAATTTTTATCTTATACTAAAATACCACAAAAAAATATTTATGTAAACTCTATTACTGCAATCTTAGCAAAATACTCTGAGCAAGACTACGTCTCTCTCAGAAACTCTCTATTTCGTAACTTTACACTCTAAACACATAAAAAGTGGAAATTCCTTACGTGCAGTATCTTCTATTACTTTTTTTGAACCTTCCTCACTTACTTTATGCGAAGTCCACTCCTCAAGACGGTGTATTGTAAAACCAGCATTAGCAAGATTTTTTACATAAACTTGTAGTGGCCTATGAAAAGAAATTGTTTTTATTCCATCTTTCTTACTAGGATTCATAATAATTTCATGTTTTGATTCAGATAAATAAGAGTCTAGCCGACGAAACTGTATTTTCTTTTCTACATCAAAACCCCAACTTGTTTTATGTGGAATTCGCAGTATTGGATGATTAAGAACAAGCACCAACCTTCCACCCTTTTTTAATACGCGATAACACTCCTTAAAAACCTGAGATATTTTTTCTATATTTTGCAAAGCTAGTGTAATTGTAATCACATCAAACTGAGATTCGGAAAAAGCATTTAAATCATCTGCACTAGAAACAAAGTATGCAATATTTGGAGAATTACGTTTTGCGATATTAATTAATTCTTCGGATATATCAATTCCTGAAACTTTCGCACTTGTTTTAGAAAACTCTTGTGTAAAAAAACCTTGCCCACAAGCAACGTCAAGAACTGTGTTATCTGGTTTTAAATCAAGAATCCTTAATATGTTTGGTAAAATAACCTTATTTTGATATGAATCTGGATCACCAACAACATCATCGTACCAATCTGCAACCTTACCCCAAGAAGTATTTTTCATATAGTTATGAGAGCAGAATAGCACGAACCGGAGAACCTTCAATACCAACAAACTTAAGTGGCAAACAAACGAGCGTATATTCCCCTTCTTTAATTTCTTTTAAATCAAGCGCCTCAATTATAGGAATATTTTTTGAAAGAAGAGAAGTATGAGGGCGTTGATCAGGACTCCCCTTTTGTTTAACCGAAAGATAGTCTATACCAAAAAGTGCTATTTCTTTTTCCTTGAGCCAGTCAGCAGCATCTCCATCAAGATAAACATAATCATTATAAAACTCCTTAAAACCTCGAATTGAGTTTGAAGTTTTAACCAAAATCCTCTCGCCCTTTTGAATATTCTTGTCTTTCAAATCTTCTATTTTTATAGAATCTTTTGCACCAGATAAATCAAAAACCCGACAGGTGCCAACAAACACACTGAGTGCTATGTCTTCGAGGTTATACGCACCCTGCACTGCATGAGCTGGAGCATCGACATGTGTTCCAGAGTGCGATCCCATAACAATCTTTGAAAGCTTTGTTTGACTCTGTGGCATATCAGCATGAGTTTCAATACTTACAGGAATATTGTTAGGGTACACAATGGTGTCATTATGGAGTGCAAGTGAAATATCGTATATATTTTTTATGTTCATATTTTTGCAATAAAATCGCCTGGTTTTGAATTTTGTTTATAATGTTTGAGTGGAGTCTTTTTTAGAGCATTTAATACAGGCATTATTATTCCCCACTCTGCCAAAACCTCAGCCGTATTAGTAAAGAGTGTCTGATCACCAATAATTGCATCATACAAAACTCTCTCATATGCATCTGGAATTTTTCTTTGTATCGTATCTCGAGCCTGAGAAAAAGAAAGATTTTGTGGCTCAAGACCAAAGTTAAACCCAGGTGCTTTTGCCCAAAATAAAAGTGAGATTGCTTCATTCGGCTGAATCGAAAAAGTTAAAATATTTTGATGACCCTCTTTGTGTTCAATTGGACACACACAAAATTCCTTCGGTGCTTTAAAGTGAATAGTGACCTCAACCTTCGACTCATTTAAAGCCTTTCCGCTTTCAATATAAAAAGGTACTCCACGAAAACGAGAATTCTTAACTTCCAAAGCTAGTCTAAAATAACTTTCTGTTTGAGAGCTTGAGACAACCCCTTTTTCTTGTCGATAACCTTCATATTGAGCACGAACCATTTTTGAACCTTTATAAATCCGAACTTTTTTCAAAACTCGCGCCCGCTCAGTACGAATAAGTTCTGATTCAAGTCTATCGGGATTTTCCATTGAAATAAGCGCTAAAATTTGCAAAATATGATTTTGTCCCACATCACGAAGTGCTCCGACATCATCATATGAAGACCCTCGATTTCCAACAACATTTGATTCCAAGAATTTTATTTCAATTTGTTCGATAAACTTTCGATTCCAAAGTGGCTCAAAGAGTGCATTTGAAAAACGAAAACTCAAAATGTTTTGAATTGTTTCTTTTGCCAAATAGTGATCAATACGAAAAATCTGATTTTCCTCAAAAAGCTTTCCGAGGAGTGTATCAAGGGAACGCGCCTCGATTAAATTATTTCCAAATGGCTTTTCGATAAGCACACGTGTCCAAGCTTGTTTTTCTTGTCGAGTCCCAGGAGCCCTAAAGGATTGCGATTTTCTAAGTCCTACGAACGAAAGTAAATCGGGAATGCACGACATGGTTAATCCTGAGGCGGAAATGTGTTTTAAAATTGTTTTATATAGTATTGGAGGAACAGCAAGATAAAACATTTTGTTTGAACAGACACCAAAGTCAGTATCGTATCTACCGAGAGATTCTGAAAGATCTTTAAAACTTTGTTCCAAAGACATGTCTCCACGCTCATAAAATGCATAAGTAAGAAACATATCTATGCGTGCAAGGTCTTTAGACTTTGTTTGCAGTATCTCCTTTATATATATACGGAAGTCTTCGTGTGAAAGTGGTCGACGAGCAAAGCCAATGAGTTTAAATTGTTTTGGCAAAAAACCTCCCATATATAAATTAAAAAGAGCGAAAATAAGTTTTTTCTGAAACAGATCTCCTGTAGCACCAAACACTACTATTGTTAAAGGTTTTTTTGCTTCCATAGGAATTATCATCTACTCATTACTAAAATACTCAATACTAGTTATCTTTTTTTTCCTCAAGCTCCAAACACACTGAATTAATACAGTATCTTGCACCTGTTTCTGTTGGACCGTCAGGAAATACATGACCTAAATGCGAACCGCATTTTGCACATTGTACTTCGACACGCTTCATACCGTACTCAAAATCCTCTACAATTTTTATATTTTCATTAGACATAACCCTGTCGAATGAAGGCCAACCTGTTCCTGAATCAAATTTTGTATCAGAAGAAAAAAGTTCGTTTCCACATACCTTACATTTATATACACCCTCTTTTTTAGTATCAACATATTCGCCAGTAAAAGGTGCTTCTGTTCCTTTTTCACGTAACACTTTATATTCTTCAGGCGTAAGCTTTTCTTTCAAGTTTTCTTCTGTGTTAAGAGTGTCTTTCATGATAGGCTGATTGTAACATATCGAATTATGGAAACACTCCAAAAACAAATCGAAAAAACTGGCATTATATTAAGTGACGAACAACTCACTCAATTTAATACTCTCCTCCAAGAACTTCAAAATAAAAACAAAGAGTTTAATTTAACAGCTATTGTTGAGACAGAAGATATTATATTGAAACACTTTGTAGATTCACTTTCTGTAACACCCTACATTCCAAAAAATACAACAACATTTATTGATGTTGGAACTGGCGCTGGTTTCCCTGGACTACCAATTAAAATAGTTCGGCCCGAAATTAATATGACTCTTCTTGAGTCAATTTTAAAGAAAACTTCTTTTGTAAACCAAGTAATCAAAACTCTTAATTTATCTAAAATCAAAGCAATTAATGGCCGAGCCGAAGAAGCGGGACAAGACCTCCGTTATAGAGAACAGTTTGATGTTGCTGTTGCACGTGCAGTTGCAGAACTCAGCGTACTTGTTGAGTACACATTACCTTTTGTAAAAATTGGAGGAATATTCATTGCACAGAAAAAAACAGCTCAGGAAGAAATCGACAAAGCAGGTAAGGCAATAGAAACACTTGGAGGACAGATCAAAGATATCATTCCAGTGACCATTCTGGGATTAGAACATCGTCAAATAGTTATTATTGAAAAAATAAAAGAAACTCCCGAAAAATATCCTCGACGCCCCGGCATGGCCCTCAAAAAACCTATTTAAAAGAAAAGCCCAGCGTGCAAGCACGCTGGGCTTGAAATTTAAACATTAGTAGGTTTTGAATTTCTAGTCTTTTTTCCACATCAAGAGTCTAGTCCCCTTCTCAAGCAAAACCTGTCTTGAACCAATTAGTCTTTCAATACCCAGCGAAACACTCGCCTTAGCATCACTGGAAAAAACAAAAAGACCACCGGAAGGTGGTCTTTTTGTTTATTTTTTACTTTCTACAACTACTTCGTTTATACAACGAATGCAGACCTTTTGGCGGTCGCGAGTTTTAATGTATTTATTTCCACAAGAACATACCACAATTTCTGCACGACGAGCGTAATCAATCCATTTTCCGGGTTGGTTTTTATTCTTATTTGGTATTGGTTTCTTTTCTACCTTTTTCATATTATTTTAATGCGAAGTAGTATTATATAATATTATACAACACCATGTCAAGAACAGGCTCGATTTAGTCTATAAACGTAAGAGCCTTACCTTTCTTGTTTCCACGGCCAGTTCTGCCGATTCTATGAACGTAATCATCATATGTTGCAGGAACATCGTAGTTGATAACATGAGTAATATCAGAAATATCCAATCCTCGAGCAGCAACATCTGTTGCAACAAGTATCTTGACCTGATTTTTCTTAAATGCACCAAGCGCTTGTTGTCTTCGAGAATGATTTTTATTTCCGTGAATTGATTCTGCCTTAAGACCTTTTTGAGAAAGTATCTTTGAGAGTTTTTCTACGCCATGCTTTGTTCTTCCGAACACAAGTACTTTAGTAAATTCTTTTTGAGAAAGTAACTCATGTAGAATCTCTAACTTGTCTTTACCACCAACTCTTACAACATCCTGATCAACATTTTTAGATGTATCTTGTGTCTTAACAGAAATGCGAACAGGTTCATTTAAAAATTCACCGATAAGTCTCTCTATATCAGACGAAAGTGTTGCTGAGAAGAAAAGTGTATGGCGACCCTGTGGCATGCCTGCCATAACAAAGCGCATATCATTCACAAAGCCCATATCGAGCATTCGATCAGCCTCATCAAGAACTACACTCTTAAACTCATTAAGCCTAATGTGTTTCTTTTCTATAAGATCCTTGAGACGTCCTGGAGTTCCAATAATAAAGTGATTTATATTTCTAAGTGCAAAAATCTGTTTACCTATTGGAGCACCTCCAACGCAACATACTGAGAATACCTTTAGACCCTTCGTAAAACCACGGAGCTCATCTTCAATCTGAATAGCAAGCTCTCGAGTAGGAACAATAACAAGTACCTTTTCTTTTCTATCAAGAAGAACCTTGTTAATGAGTGGAATAAGGAAAGCACCAGTTTTTCCTGTACCAGTATTTGCAATACCTACAATGTCTGAACCTTTTAATATATGAGGAATAGACCTGTCTTGAATTGGAGTAGGTTCTGTATAACCCTTTTCAATAATAGCTTGTTTTAATTCTGGTTGAATTAAAAAATCTTGAAAAGTATGTTCTGGAACAAAATGTTCAACCTCTTCTGTGATAACTGCTTTATTAATAAACCTTCCTGGGTTTATATATTGACCCTTACCAAAACCACCTCCTCGTCCACCACGATTTCCACCACCAGAAAAACTCCTCTTAAATGGAGGTTTTTTAGAAAAAGTTTTTGCTTTAAATTTTGCTTTATACATAAATGATATAAAAACAGTGCATAAAAAATGCATGTTTACGGGAACATTCCCTTAAATCCCATTTAAAAATCTACTTTCGAGCCGAGGAAACTAATTTTGGAGAAAAAAATCAAGTTGGAGGTCGAGGAATATCAAGATATTTCAAGACCGAAACGAAGATTTTTAACCCAAAACTAGTTTTCACAGAGCTGGAATGAGATTTTGAAATGGGGTTTTATTAATGTGTAAGAAACCTGGTCTCTATGGAGTTTCAAAATAGTCACTTAAGCCTTCCTGCTGACTTTCTTGTCAGTAAAGACCTGGTCTCTATACTCTAAAAAAATTCTAGAGCAAAACTTGGAGAGATATTTAACTTACCCTATAAGTATATACCTAAAACGTGTTTGTGTCAACCCCGTTAGATAACCTAATTTATAATCAGGTAAAATCCTTACACACCCACCTTCTGTGAGAGCTTTTGTGAAATATGAGAACAATTATCTAACGGGGTCAAATATATGCTACTATACGCCTTTATGGAAAAAGTCTACGAAATAGTTTGGGATGTAGCTGTTATTGGCGGAGGACCCGCCGGAATGATGGCTGCTGGACGCGCTGCAGAGCGTGGACTTAAGGTATTACTTATTGAGAAAAACGATACCTTAGGTAAAAAACTTCTTATCACAGGCGGAGGAAGATGTAACGTCACAAATAATCAACCAGATGTCCGAGAACTCCTTAAACGCTTTAAAGAAAAGGATAAATTTCTCTTTTCTGCATTTTCACAATGGAGCGTGACTGAAACACTCGGTTTTTTTAATAGTCGTCGCATGGACACAAAAGTCGAAGCTGAACGACGAGTATTTCCTAAAAGTGAAAAAGCTCAATCTGTTTGGAATGTACTTGTTGAATATATGAAAGAAGGAGGTGTGAATATTCTTTCAAACTCACCTGTTATAGAACTCAAAGAAGAGGATGGAAAAATTACTTCTATAGTCCTTAAGAATAAAAAAGAAATTAAAGCAAAATCATACATCCTTGCAACTGGTGGAAAATCACGACCAGAGACAGGCTCAACGGGAGACGGCTTTGCTTGGCTCAGTAATCTTAAACATAGAGTTTCGGAACCTGTTCCAGCACTTGTGCCAATAGCAGTTCACGATACGTGGGTCAAACGCCTACAAGGAGTATCTTTATCTCAAGTAAAAATAAATGTTTTACAAAATAATACTAAACAGGTATCCGTAAAAGGTAAAATCTTGTTCACCCATTTTGGTGTCAGTGGCCCGACAATTTTAAATATAAGCAAAGAAGTAAGTGAACTCCTCAAATACGGAGAGGTGTATATTTCCCTCGACATACTTCCCCAATTTGACTACGGACAGCTTAATACAAAACTTCAAGAAATTTTCAAAGAGCACAGTAATAAAAAATTTAAAAATGCCTTGCACAATTTAGTACCAAGTGCATTTGCCCCTATCGTAGTTGAGTTATCTCAAATATCTGGAGATACACAAAACAATAGTATAACTCGAGAACAGCGACTTAATCTTGTTAAGATTCTTAAAGATATGCGCATGAAGGTTTTCCATCTTCTCGGTATAGAGAAAGCGGTTGTAACATCTGGAGGAGTCTCACTCGACCAAGTTGATTTCAAAACAATGCAATCACGTAAAATTCCCAACCTCTATCTCGTTGGCGACATACTCGATATTGACCGACCATCTGGAGGTTATAGCTTACAGCTCTGCTGGACAACTGGATTTGTTGCAGGAAATTCTGTAAAGAATTAAGGGAATAAAAAAAAGCGGCAACTTGTTACAGTTGCCGCTCGTCTAAATATTCCTACTAGAAACCCTCTCTCCCTTCACTTTTCAGCCCTTGCCACCGTTCGTGTCATGGGTGAAAATGATTGCGCTCTTGACCTGTAATTGCGACTGGTCAAAATTGGTCGGCACGGTGATGTAATTTTCGCCACCCATACCGTTAAAAACAATCTTGCCAGTAAACGGCGGACCCGCTTCGTAGAAAGTCCCGTTCCAAACAGGACCGATACTGACGAGCACGTAATCCATCCCGGAACCTCCGACGATCTTCTTGTTTCCAGAACCTTCGATACGGAAACTGGTGTGGTTGCCAAAACCCTTTGCGATGTCGTTTCCACTCCCTGTGACGATAGTGGAACCAAACATGCTTTTTGAAATCAGCCTGTCGTTTCCAGCACCTCCGGAAAGGTAACCTCCGGTATGAGTGACAAGCCTGTCGTTTCCAGCATCACCATAAAACCAGTGATGAACCTGGAAAGAGAGAGTCTGGGTGGTGGTGATAAAGTCCCGACCGACACCACCAAACACACTTACAGAGGTGTCAGAATTGACATATATCTTGTCATTCCCGGCATCACCATTAAGGTACACCCTTAACGAATTGTCGTGAGACAGTCCAACTGCCTCGAATCGAATAACGTCATTTCCATCACCGGCATTAACAGTGATCGGGACCAGTTGATCTGGCGCAATTAGCGACATTTTCAAATTGTCCTTGCCAGCACCGAGGTTGACACGCATAGCTTTGACGTCCATAAAAACTGACGTCATATTGCCAACTGTCACGCTGGTAACATCCCCATTCGGACCGCCACGCACTTCAATGGCGACTTTGTCGCCACGTTCCGTACCATGCACCTGTAGAGTACCCCATGCATCAACACCAACCGAAATTGGCGCTGCCGACATCAGAGTCTTCGGCTCGAGAGACTCGAAGCATGGACCTGACACATCATCAACATCAGACTTGAAGCCAAAGATGTGTGCAAAAAACGCAAGAATCATTTTCAACATAACAACCTCCCTATCAAAGAATTCAAAACCAAACGGCCAAGCAACATAGCTCGGCCTCTTATTAAATTATATCATATATAAAATATGTGTCAATATCTTATTTTCTTTTCCTTCCCTATTCTCATTTTTGATGCATTGCTAAAGGTGACCTGAAAATTAAGAGTTTTGTAGAAAATTTCAGCTGTTTGAAGCCGAAGGCTGAGTTCTGAAATTTTCGTAAACAAAACGATTATAATTTTCGAGAACCGAAGCGCTCTGCATCAAAAATGAGAATAAAAAAACTTTATTTCTTTAAATAGTACTGCAACGTATAGATCCAGTCCTCATCATCGCTTTCTGCGGAGAGTTTTTGTTTCAAAAGCCATTCGAGATATCCCTTATCCTCTCTTGCCACATCTTCGAGTTTTTTATCTTTATGTTTTCCAAAGTTGAATATAGAAAATAAAGAAGGCTTACTAGAAATTTCAATCATTTTTTCTACAATCTCCTCGTCTCCCATTCCTTTTCCTTTCATTTTTGACTGTAATCTTTCAAATAGAGCACAAAGTACATTTACATCTCCTTCTGCATCATGAGCATTACCTGCCACATCAAGATCGAGATAGTATCGAAGATACTGAAGATTGTATTCAGGAATTGTATTTTTCTCATCAAGAGCACGTGCAACTCGGAGCGTGCAAATAAATTCAGGTATCACGAGTCCTTCTGCTTCAAGCATGGCTTTATCAAACTTGGCATTATGAGCAACCAAAACTCCTTTTTTAAATAAGTTTTCAAGTTCTTTTTTTGTAACACTTCCCTCAAAAGATTCTTTGTCCTCAAGCATCTTATTCGTAATATGAGTGATACTCATAGACTTCACTGACATTGGAAGAGGTGGTTTAAAATAAGCAGTTTTTAAACCTTGTGATGTTTTATAACAAACTTGTGATAAACGATCTTTCGAGAGATCGTTACCTGTTGTTTCTGTGTCTAAAAATATAAGTTCTTTCATAAGAAAATGATATGTTTGGCGTATCACTGCGTTACTTCGTTCATTTACTTCTGCGCAGTACTATTTATACAGCTTAGTCGTAAGCCTCTCTCGTGCCTTGTGCTACATCCAAACCTATACATTTTCTATTATAGCAGTTTTAACTTATCTATTCGAGACATAGCTTTAATTTCACCCTCTCTTTTTCGAGCTTCAGCATACGAAGTGCATTTTTCTGAATAAACCAAAACAACAGGACGTCTTATTTTTGTATAATGCGCCCCAGATTTTAGATTGTTATGTGCATGCAAACGTTTTTCCAAATCAGACGTAGAACCTACATACAAAGTCTCATCTGCACATTTTAGGATGTAAATAAAATAGATCATACGCTCTTATAGTAACTTCGAGTTAAATAACATGAGTACTTTAATAGTATAATATTAATATATGAATTCTATAGAAAAAAGTACTTCTCAACAAAGATTACCTGAAAATATTGCATATATTGACGCAACAAATCTTGATAAAGCACTTAAGGGATTGAAATGGAAACTTGATTATAAAAAATTTCGAGTATAGCTTTCTGAAAAATACAAAATTCAAACTGCTTTATTTCTCAAGATCAAGAGTTTCATCAATACGAATTTGTGAGACGAATTCGGGTACGTGACTTACTAAAATCATCGCCCCTTCATACGCACTTAGAGCCTCAGCGATAATGGGTAAATGTCTGAAATTTATGTGGTTCGTCGGCTCATCCAAAATAAGAAGACCTGGCTTTTGAAGTACCAGACGCGCAAAAGCAACAAGTCCCTTTTGTCCTTCAGAAAGACTTCCAATCTTTATATTAATAAGCTCACTCGTAATAAGAAAACCTGCAGCAACTGCACGAAGCTCCTGTTCAACAGGTTTGTCCATAACAGCCTTGAGTGACTCATAAACTGTATCCTCAAAATTAAGTGTTGAAAAATCTTGTCGATAGTATCCGACGCGAATTCCAGAAGTTATTGTCTCCCCTTCTGCTTCGCCTTTTGCAAGCGATTCAAGAAGTGTTGTTTTTCCAATACCATTAGGACCCTGAAGAAGAAGATGTCTATTTCTCTTTAAAGAAATATCTGCCTTACGTTTTACAGGTTTGTGTGTTTTTGGATTCATCACTGTAAATGAAGAAAGCTTCACAATCTCACCTGTAAATTCTGGTTGATTTGGAATTATGAAAGATCGAATCGCTTTATCTTCTCTGCGCACATCAACCTTTTCTTCTTCAAGTTCTTCTGCAAGTAAACGCATTCGTTTTGCAACGAGTCGCAACTGACCTCCTTTCATAGCAAAAAAGTTTGCTTTGTCTTTTTTTTCTTGAATCGTCTTTGAAAGCTGAGCGTTCTTACGATTTTCTTTTTCTAAACGAACTTTTATCTGCAGAACCACATCAACGTAGTTTCCAACATATTGTTCTATTTTTCGAGTAAACACATCAAGATAGAGAACGCTATCGGTAAAAGAATTCAAAAAATCTGCATCATGGGAAATAACAATACAAGTTTTTGTATAGTTAATAAGAAAATCTGTTAAGTGTTTAATTCCTGCTTTATCTAAATTATTTGTTGGCTCATCTAAAAGTAATAGGTCAGGGTCGAGAATAAGAGCAGAAGCTAAGAGAAGTCGTGCTTGCTGGCCACCTGAAAATGACTTGATAAGTCTATCGTGTGGAGCTTTTAAATTAACAACCTCAAGCACATTATCGATGCGAGGATCGATATCATACACTGTGCCCGGGCGTCCTTCAAAACACTTGAGAAAAAATTCACGAACAGTTAGTTCAAGATCAGCTCTTGGAATTACCTGTTTTGCAATAGCAATAGAGATGCCATTTATAATATGCACCTGCCCTGACTCTGGTTTGTTATCTCCAGTAATCAAACCAAAAAGAGTGCTCTTTCCAGCACCATTTTGACCCATGAGAGTAATCTTCATCCCTCTTCGAATTGGAAAACTAACCTCATCTAATATGGGCTTATTGTGTCCAAACTCAAAGGATACGTCCTCAAAACGTACTATGGTATCTTTATTCGACATTATGACAGACTAACAGACCTTGATTAAAATATAAAGAACTAAATTCTAAAAGCGGAGTCTTGAACACACAAGAAGTACATTTATCTGCAACAAGTCACTAAGTATTAAATCTTACATTACCTTCCTCGGCTCAAAAATAAAGTTTTACCTCGTCCTGTCCCCGTAGCAGATCTGACGGGGTATTAGGCGAGGTAACAGGGAAAATTTTGTTGCAGAAGTATCAGCTCCGCTGATGCTTTCTGTACATGCGGATTCATCCTCCAATCAGAACTTCAAGGTATTCTCCGCAATCGCAATAAAAAAACTTTTTCATTTTCTCGCTCTACGTCGGCGATAAAGTTTGTTGTTATAACTTTGATCGTTTATACAAAATTCTCCCGAGACGAATATCATTAAATGATACATTTGCACCAACCTTATTTTTAACCGGAGAAAGCAAAATTTCTCCCTTACCAGTGTCAAGTTCCTCAAGAGCCTGATTTATTTTCTTTAATTTAGTGGGCGAAACTTCTTTACGCAAATAAGAGATATCGCAATCCATATCTTCTTCTGATATTTTTTCAATATGAGCTAAAGCTGTCTCTTTTGTAAACCCTCTTTCTTTTGCAATTTCAGCCAGTGAATATTTTTCTTCAAGCAGTTTCTTTGTCGCATCATAGGTAGATACTTTTTCTACAATTTTTCCACCATGAACTTCAATAAAATCATCTGCTCTACGTTTTGCTCCAGCTTCGTCTTTTTTAAAAGATTCGAGGGAATCTTCTGATAACTCTCGCAATCTCTTATCTGCTCGAAGCGCTTCGTCATTAACCTGAAGTGCAGTTTCATTAAAACCACGCAGTACCAACCCTTCAAGTGTCCGCACTCGAGAAAGTGCAACATAGCCCATACCTTGCTCAAAGGCTTGTGATAAATCTGCCTCAACAGCATCCAGACTCATTCCCTGACTTTTATGTACTGTAATCGCCCATGCCAAACGAAGCGGGAACTGAATAATTTCTGCTTTAGTTTTTCCATCCTCTTCTATTGCCCACGACATTGATTCCATTACGATTCTCTTTCCACCAACAAGTCGAACTGTGGGACCACTTTCATCAAGAGACTCAATAATACCAAGCGACCCATTTACAAAACCTACTTCAAAATTATTTTTAACACACATGACTCTCGCACCTATCTTTAGCTCAAGATCAAATGGTGCTAAACAATTTTTTATAAGTTGTTCAACAAGATTCTTTCTTCCTTTTGTCGTCATAGAAAATTTTACAGATTTACCAGAAAGTCCCTCCAATTCCTTTGAATTAATTCCATCAACGTGAATATTATGAGTATGTAGTCTTGTTGGTTCAATATCGAGTGAAAGAGTGGCGTTTTGTCGAGAACGCAAAATCTCTCGTATCTCTTCGGTCACTCGAGCTTCTCGTATAGCGGAAAGAATTTCCAAAAACTTACCATCTTCTTGACGGTATTGTGTTTCTAAATAACAAATCTCAAATCCTACCTGATTCCATACTCGAGCATGATATGCAAAACGAGGCCCTTCGTATCCTGAACCCCGACCAACAGGAGGAAGTTGAAAAAAATCTCCACATAAAATAACTTGTAGTCCTCCAAATGGCTTAGCATTTTTTCTAAAAAACTTTAAAACCTTATCAACTAAATCAAGTTGAAAATCATGAAGCATTGATATTTCATCAATAACCAGAACAACCGCCTCAGTAAGTCTCCTGCGAAGTTGTGACTTTTCTTCAAGACCTTCTAGGTCGTACTCTGTTAAATCTTCTTGAATTCCAATACCTGACCATGAGTGAATAGTTTGTCCTCCTAAATGAGTCGAAGCAATACCTGTTGAAGCAGTTATTGCAACAGGCACAGAGTGTTTTTTTAAATATTCTACATATCTATTTAAAAGATAGGTCTTACCACTTCCAGCAGGTCCAGTGATAACACAACTTGCCCCTGTCTTTAAAACATTAAAAGCTTCTTCGTGAGTCATGTTTATAGTATAACGCCTCTCTCTAATACTTTTTATTGACATTAACAAAATCGGAGGGTAGCCTTATCTTGGAAAATCCTTTATAAGGAGACTCTCATGGCGACACTACGTGACGTAATAGAAAATCTTCACACAATTTATGGAAGGAGAAATGCGACATACATGCCTGATCGCAACCATAGAGCAATTTTCCTTGGTGATGCAGTAAGGCACCTTGGAAAACTAATAGAAAGGAAGAGGGGGAAAGCCTTAGCACATGTTCGAGCAAGCATATTTGCTCGAACATGTGCTTTTGCAGAAGGTTTTGTAGATTTATCGATCATGCGAAGTCTATCTGAAAAGTATCCTGAGAAATACTGTGCGTACTGCAAATCTAAACCCTGTTACCGTGAGACGAACAGACTGCGATAGATTCGTGTCTCTGAGACATCAAAAAACCAGCTGGACTGGAGTATGATCAGATGGTCTCTACACTTCGACGCAATGTATGGTTCAAACAACAGACAGCGAGGTTTGAACTTTGCGTATCACAGACTAATAGAGGAAGTCTTGAAAGCTCAAGGGACACAGCTTGTTGATCTGTTTGATCAGTCATTAAGTCAACTAGAATTACGTCAACGAATAGCGCACAAGTTCGCTGATGTAATAGCTTGGACGCTTTCCGTAGCAAACCTTCTAGAGATTAATCTGGAAGAAGTAATCAAATCATACTATGGAACCATTTGTAGGAGGTGTAAAAAACCCTCTTGTGAATGCGGCCCATACTACCGTTATCGTATTCATTCAGATCCGCACTCGCAGGTCAGTGGAAAATAAACCTGATAACAATTACTCCTTTTGGTGGGGAGCTTTTTTAATTAGACTCAATAGAAATTATCTTTCCATCATCAAGTCTTACTATTTTTTCGGCCATCTTTGCATATTCTTCTTCGTGAGTAACCATAATAATAGTCTGACCTTGCTTGTGAAGCTCTATGAAAATACCCATAACAATTTGAGCAGATTCGTTATCAAGATTCGCCGTAGGTTCATCAGCAAATAAAATTTTAGGATTGTGCGCAACTGCTCGAGCAATACTTACACGCTGTTGTTCACCTCCAGAAAGCTGACTCGGTAAATTATTGAAACGAGTACTGAGACCAACTCTTATGAGAGCTTCTTCTGCTTTTTTATAAGCTCGATTTTTATTTCCATCCTGCATAAGTAAAGGCAGTGCAACATTCTCAAGAGCAGTAAGCTCTGGAAGTAGCGCATAGTCCTGAAACACATACCCAAACATATTTAAACGAAAAATTGTTTTTTCTTCAGCTGAAAGTGTGTAGGTATTCCGATTATCAATAATAATTTCACCACTCGTTGGCTCATCAAGTAAACTCATTTGATACAAAAAAGTACTTTTTCCTGCACCTGAGCGACCCATAATCGCGATAAAATTTCCATTTTCTGCCTTAAAATCAACACCTTTCAAAACACGTGTTTCAACACTTCCGTTTTTAAATGCCTTTACAAGATTTTTAGTTTCTATCATGGTTTTAGTTTCTACCTAAAATTGAATCTAGAGTGTTTCTTCGCACAATCATTCGTGCAGGAATATAACCTGCAATAAGTGTTGAAATAATAAGCAGACTAATGCGAAACAGAGTCCCACCAAGAGGTGCGACGAGAATACCGTCACTAAATGGAAAATCTATTGGATGAGCAGCTATAAATGGCTGAAGAATTCCATACAAAAGCACCAGTCCAATAAGCGAACCGCAGACAGCATAAAAAATAGACTGAAACATATAAGATATTTCTATAACCTTTCCATTAATACCTATACCCTTGAGGATTCCGATAAATTTCTTTCGCGTAATTGCATTGATAAAAATAACAATAAAAATTGTTATTGAAGAAACCACCAAACCAACCGAACTGAACACATTTCCAAGCATGCTAAATGTGGTAATTATATCCTTCAAAAACTGTGGTTGAGCATCAGCATATGTTTGAACTTTAGCATGCTGATCTACCCCACTTCGAACAAGCGCCTCACGAACTTTGATTGGATCAACACCTTCTTTAAGTTGAATTGCAATCTGATCTACATTTCCATCATTGCGTCCAATAATACTTCGAAGTTGAGAATCAACCATGTATGCGCTCCGAGTTACCTCGTCAACCTTACTTTTTAAAATACCCTTAACAGTTAGTTCCCGAGTTACCTCGCCCACAGTCATTCTAATTTTTGTACCAATCACAACATTATCAAGAGCACTAAACCCCGGAGAATCCACAGGAACGTACTGCTTCAGTAAGTACTGACCGAGCACAACCTTGTCATAGTCGCCTGGTTCAAGATATGAGCCTTCTGCAATCGAACCTGCAAGACCTGTTACTGCATTTTCATCACCAGGAGAAATGCCTACAATCTGAGCAGAAGCTGTATTTGGTTTATCTGTTGCTTTACGTGTTTTATAGTTTGCTTCGAATAATGCACCCTCTTGATATCGAGCGCTTATTTTAGAAACTTCCGGTAAGGTTTTTATGAGTGCAACAATATTCTGACTATTTTCTATATATTTCTTATCATTTAAAGAAGAAAGAATCACATCACTTGTGTATTGTGTGCGCGCAGCATCAACAGAGCCTTGTATGAGTCCAACCAAGATTCCCGACACAACAACAAGATTCAAAAAAGTAAGCACCATCACAAAAATAATGAGCCCTGTGGTCCATAAACTTGCACGTCTAATTTGACGAATAGCAAGAAAAAAACCTATGCGAATATTAAGCTTTAGGGATGAGAACATGGTTACTTTGACTCCGTAAGTACGACAACATCTCCAACCTGAAGACCTGAAATGATCTCTATTTGACCAAGCGAAGAAATCTTCCCTGTGACTACCTCACGATCGGACACAACGCCACCTTCTTTGACTTGTACAATTCGCGTACCGTCAGCTTTGGTCTCTACAACACGCTGAGGAAGAGAAATTACATCTGTTTTCTTTTCTGTGGTGATAATAACATTCGCAGTCATGCCAGATTTAATTCGAGGATCTTGAGTAATAAACTGCAAGACAGTCTTATATGTAGAAACACCATCACGTATAGTTTCAGCTGGATCTATAGAAATTATTTTTGTATCGAATATAACCCCATCTCCATACGCATCGAGTGTTGCGCGAGCCACATCACCCACTTCAACTTCTGCAATATCAACCTCCGGAACATAACTTTCAATCTGAAATGCACCCTCACTTATAAGAGCGATGTCTGACACATTAGAAGAAGCGACTGCCCCAACCTTACTTTCCATTTTTGTTACCACTCCAGTGAAGGGAGCGACAATGAGAGTTTTTAGAAGCTGAGATCTGGCATTTTGAATATCTGCTTGGGCAGCCTTAACTTTAGCAACTTGAGTATCAATATCAGCCTGAGTTGAACCAGCAAGAGCAAGAGTGAGATTTTTACGTGAAATTTCAAGTGTTGATTCGGCACCTTTGTTTCTAGTAACAACATCAGTCAGACTTGAAATTGCAGCATTGAGAGCTGTGCGAGCAGCTGTTATGTCTATAACCCATTCTTTTACAGAAGCTTCTGTGCTTGTTTGATTTGGCACAGCTTGACTTAGAGCAGTGCTCGCTTCTGCAAGTATTGAATTGACTGCGAGTAAATTTTGTTTTGCCTCCAACTGAGCCTTCGTAAGATCACTCTCAATCGTAAGTAGCGTGAGTGATTTTTCCCAAGCACCAAGCTCACTTCCGACTTTTACCCGACCTGTTTCAAGAGCGTTCTCAGCACCAGAATCGAGAACAAAGAATACAATCTGTGGATTATTACTACGCGGATTACTTATAAACTGATCTACCTGATTCCGCAGAGCATCGTCTGAGACGTCAAAAACATCTCGAATTACGTTTACAAGCTCTTGTCTTGTCTGCTCAAGAGCAGCTTCATTTTTTGCAACTTCAGACTGACTCACTGAAACTTCTTCAGGACGAGTACCTTGTTTGAGCGACAAAAG
>Ga0163148_10001755_pt1 | contig 27558 bp, 22 predicted proteins | sample OliLakLV19MP7P2_FD_148606 | JGI IMG/M metagenome (GOLD analysis project Ga0163148, IMG submission 148606) | Freshwater microbial mat bacterial communities from Lake Vanda, McMurdo Dry Valleys, Antarctica- Oligotrophic Lake LV.19.MP7.P2 | ecosystem: Environmental > Aquatic > Freshwater > Lake >... | reverse complement strand
GAAACAGGTCTTGAAATGCAAAACAACGAAAATAATTAACCAAATTCCTGTAAATTTACCACCCCCCCCCCCCGTGAACGGTTAAAGCATGCTGACCAGTTACATTTTATGAAGCTTAATCACTACGCGCTGCCATTAATAGTCTTACTATATATATGTGCACCAGGGCTTCTAAAGGCCGAGCAGCTCAAAATTGGTGTCATCATACCCTTATCCGGCCCGCCCGCCCTAATGGGCGAGAGCCTGCGGCGAAGTATCAGTTTAGCCAAGCTAGCTAATATTGAGACCCATTTTGAGGACGATCGCTGCGAAGGTAAGACTGCTTTGGCTGCGTATCTGAAGTTGCGAGAGCAGGGAGTTAGAATCTTCTACCTTGCGTGTAGCGGGAGTATCCTTGCACTTGCGCCCCACGTTAAGCGCAATGGCGATCTGGTTCTGACAACGTATGCTGGGTCGAGCCGCATTCGAGAGACCGGGGATGAGGTGATACGTGTCAATCCCGATGCGATCTCCGTAGCGGAGGGGGTTGAGAAGTTGATTGGGAAGGCCGAGCGGCCAGTAGCGATACTTTACGAGGAGCAGGAGTATGCGTCGTCGCTGGCTGATAAACTGGAGAGCTTGCTCGGTAAGGATTTAATTAAGCGGGTGGCCTACCGCCCTGATGCAGCTCTGTTTTCAGCTGAGATCTTAAGTATCAAGGGTGCAAAACCAAGAAGCATATTTCTAATTCCGGTTGCCGATGGACCGGCTAAGACAATTCTCAAGCAGATGGCCGAGTACAAGATAGATGTCCCAGTATTGGGTGAAGTTAATCTTTGCGATTACTCCTTTAAGCCAGCAGAGTATGGTTTGCACGGCTTATGTGTGGCGGCGAAGTTTCAGGGTGAGGCTTATGCGAAATTTAACTCGGATTCCGTAGCGATATTTGGTCATCCTCCGGCATACCCTTTCTACGATGCGATGGCGTATGATCTATTCAAGTTCATCGATCGCCAAGTAGCAGTAAGCTCCAGCCTCGGAGTTCCCGAGCTCAAAACTAAGATCTTGGCTGGATTTAAAGGTGAATTTGCTGAGTATCAGTTTAGTGCCGATGGCGAGATCACTAACGCGTCAGATTATCTTGTAACAGTTCGATATTAGCTAAAGTGCAGGCACCAGATGGCATCTGTATTTACCACTGATCAACTTCAGCTTTTGCAGAGCGTTCAGGCGCATGGCAACCTGGTCGGAGTGAAGCTTTACTTAGTTGGTGGCTTTGTACGCGATCTGCTGTTGGGCTGCGATCTCGCCGATCAGGATATCGATATCCTGGTGGATGGAGGTAGTAGCGAAACTGAACCTTCGGTTGCGGCGTATTTTGCACGTTCTTTGGCTACTACGCTGAATGCAGAACACAAGGTGTTCGAAAAATTTTTGACTGCCAAAGTCATTCTTAACGCGACTTCACCAGTCGCAACTTCAATTACTGAGCTTGATTTTGCCTCAGCGCGCACAGAGATATATTCAAAACCTGGAGCACTACCAACGGTGCACGCTGCCGACCTAAGCGCTGATCTCAAACGGCGTGATTTTACCATTAACGCCCTGGCGCTACCCCTTGACGCCAATTTGGCAGCGCCCCACTTTAAAGATTTCGTTATTGATCAGTTCGGTGGATTAGATGATCTAACGACACGCGTAGTTCGTACCCTGCATCCGCAAAGCTTTATTGATGACCCAACCCGAGCATTTCGCGCCTGTCGTTATGCGGCGCGACTTGATGGAAAACTGGAGTTGGGTACAGAGCAAGAGCTGCGCAAGATGGTGCAATCCGGGGGGCTTGATTCTGTTTCACGCTTTCGAGTGCTCTCCGAGCTGCGGCATATATTTGCGGAAGCTAGGCCGGCATCCGTTTTTCGCTGGTTAAACGACCTGGGGATTCTGACCGGAATTCGACTGACAACCGTAGGGGCACTTGCAGAACTTCTTGCGCAGCTTGAAGCGGTGTGGAGTATGCCCGAGATGGCTCTGGTAGGGGGCGACACAAAGTTCGAGCTTGGAATGGCTACCATGCAACGGTTTGCGAGTGCGTCTAGCGGGACAGAATGGCAGAATCTGCCGTTCTCTCGCGTTCAGCGCCGCTCGATTACGCGATTGGCTAAGCTGAGCAATGATCAGCTGCGTGTTGAGCTTGCAGAAACCGCGAGCGCAGCATGAACTCCTTGGTGGTCGAGCCCGAGATCGTCGATCTGTTGCGGCAATGTGTGACTGAGCTCTTTCCTCATTCTGTACAGTTAGATCACGACCTTGAACTCCGCGCTCTTGCCGATCGAGAGCTCGGTGATCTGACTAGCACCTGTGCTATCACTCTTAGTCGTAAGGTATCGATTACATCCGAGCAGATCGCTATCCAGATTGCTGAGTACTTGGAGCCGAAACTTGCACTAGCTGGTATCGCGCAAGTTAGCGCCCAGCGCAGCTACGTAAACTTTAGTTTGCAACGGAAGGCCCATCTTCTTGATTCAGGCGTGGCGATCCGTTCGCCCAGGATTATGATCTTTGGACGTCCCAAATGGTTGCCAGCGGTCGGCTATATGCGGATGGTCTCGCTTGGCGTATTGCAGGCGGTGGTGACCGTGGCGACACTTGGTGCCTGGCCCAAGATTAGAGGTGCAGCTAATCGGTCCACACCCGAATCCTCACCATGGGAGATCGTGCGGGGACTACTTTTAACAGCGCTTGATAGTCAGCCCAGTACGCCAGCAGAGTCTAGTAAGCACCTAGATCTGTCCCAAACTTCTGATATTGAGCAGATCTATTTCTGTGCTCCCGAATCCTTGCCGACGCCGGAATTCAAACGTCTGAGTGCCGAGCTTAAGGCCCAACCTGATGGCCTGTTGCGCCTACATGTACCATCCCGTGATTGGCTTGCAATGCAGGATACAGATCTGTGGCGACAGTTGATTCTCGAAGCGAGTGAATCGGAGTTGTCTAGTCTACTTCTCTATCTTGCATCCCCAACCCCCGGAGTTGAGCTGGATTATTCAGTCCCAAGATTGAATGAGCGTGGCAATCTTGGGATTTGGTTGACGGAGTCGTTAATGCGGCTTGAGAGGATCGTCGGGTCATTTTTGCAAGTTCGTCCAACCGCTGACCTCCAAAGCGAATTCGCTGATGATAACTGGCGGTTCCTAGCGATTCGCGCCGATCTACTAAAAGCTCTTTGTGTGCAGGCTGTCCAGGATGGATCGGTTGCAGGGCTAGCGCTTGGAATTCAACAACTGCTTGTTCAGCTATGTGCAACGTTGAACACACCTCAACTGCGCGCCCGAATAACAAAGGAGCAGTTGACAACTGGAGAGGGTGAGATTTTATATGGTGTTTGGCGCGCCTTATCGGCTAGCATTGGGTGGGTTCGGCCATCCAATCCCTTTGCTCGTAATTGAGCGATAAATACTAAGGTAGTATGAATTTCATACTCCGATTTACTGAAGTTTAAGTTTTCGAGGAGCAGATGTTTTCTCAGCTGAAAATTGCTTCAGTAAATCGTAGCACGCATGAGCGCCAGAAACATGATTATGGGCACGGGACCTAATAGTTTGAGAACACATCCAACCGTTAAACAGAGCGTCGCGATGAATATGAAGGGATTACGTAAATGGGAAGTAAAGTTTGGACTTGTTCAAACGTTTATCTTGGTTGGTCTGGTGACGGGCTCAATGGCTGGAGCGTTTTATTTCGGGTTCTATAGTGGGCAGGACGCCGGATATGAAAGAGCCTATTCAAGTGGATTGGGCAATGCGCCCCGTATTCCGATCGCCGTAAGCGAACTGCCGCCATCGGCAAGTCAAGATGCAGTGTCAGAGGTCTATGCTCGACTACACGATAATGTTGCAAAACCAGGGGCAGGCGCAGCTAATGCAGCAGTTGGTGGCGAAGAGTTGGCCGCGATTGCCCAAAGTGAGGCCGTGGATTCGCCCATTGATGTGGAAGCAGGAGCGCTTACTGATCCAATTGACGAAGAAAGCCTGGGACAGATTGAATCACAGCCGATCGTGCCGGGCGGTGCATCCAAAGCGGTTGATTCGGCGGCCCCGACATTGGGAAATGTGATTGATGGTCGGGCGGCAGTTGCAATTAAACCTGATGATAGCGCTAAGAGCACAGGATCCGCAGGAAAGGCTTCATTGAAGAGCCTCGCCCCGGCAGTTATTGCCCCGAATAACGAGACGCAGCAGCAGAAAGTAACTGTTAAGGAGAGAGTTGAGCCGGTAGCCAAGGTTCAGGCAGCAGAGAAAGCGGTAGTCGAAAAGCCTACAAACGATAAGAACCTTGTCCGTTCCATCCTGCCGAAGGGCTGGTTTGCGCAGGTGGCCGCTCCTCGTAAACGGGCCGATGCTGAAGTAATCGCGAAGCGCCTCAAGAGTTCCGGATTTGGTGTGATGATCGAGAGTGCCAACGTGCGTGGGCAGGAGTACTTTAGGGTGGTAGTCGGGCCCGAGCAGTCTCGCACCCAGGTGGACAGGTTGGTAACTCAGCTTAAGCGCGAAACATACATTGAGGGCGAGCCATTTCCGCGTTTGGTGAAGTGAGCGTAAGCGAGTTCTTAGTTGCTTTTAAGCGTTCACACCTAATTTCTTAGTGAGGTTCCTGAGATTAAAAGTGGGGGGATGAGACCTAGGCACGTTTTCGACGATCCTCGGCTTTGGCTAGGTCATAGTACATCTGAAGTTTAAGCCAGATCTCTGGCGAAGTTTTGAGGGCTCGGCCAAGATCTAGTGCACTGTCAGCTGTAACCCCTCGCTTGCCATTAATAAGCTCGTTTAATTTGGCTGGGGTCCAACCAAGCTGCATGGCAAATTCTCGCTGTGATAGTCCTTTTGGGTTTAGGAACTCCTCTATAAGCATCTCTCCCGGATGAATTGGATCTGCTGGTCTCATCTGAATCTCCTAATGATAGTCAATTATCTGTACATCCTGCGGTCCATCTTCCCATCGGAACATTATACGCCATTGATCGTTAATTCGAATTGAAAGGAATCCGCTATGCCTACCCTTCAAACTTTCCAAGCGATTGCCGGGCGGAGATCTTAAATCTGCTAATTGTGATGCAACGTTCAGATACTGCAATTTGCGTTGTGAGACTCTTCTAAGTTCGTTTGGAAATCGTCGTGTGACCGCCGATTGTCGGTCAAAGAATAGATCCTCCGCCAATTGATTTCGAAAGGACCTAATCATTTATAATCATGTTATCGTAACACGATAATTTTGGCAATGTACTAACTACGAAAACCGAAATCATCTGGCCGCCCATCGCTTTAGCAAGGTCTTAGCAAGGTCCCTTAGCAAGGTCCCCTTAGCAAGGTCTCAGAGAACTTGCTATTTGGAACCCCCCCCTTAGCAAGGTCCCCTTAGCAAGGTCTCAGAGAACTTGCTATTTGGAACCCCCCCCTTAGCAAGGTCTCAGAGAACTTGCTATTTGGAACTTGCCTTAGCAAGGTCCCTTAGCAAGGTCTCAGAGAACTTGCTATTTGAACTTGCCCTTAGCAAGGTCTCAGAGAACTTGCTATTTGAACTTGCTATTTGGAACTTGCCCCTTAGCAAGGTCTCAGAGAACTTGCTATTGAACTTGCTATTTGGAACTTGCTATTTGCGACTCCCGTTTTACGACGGCAACTGGTTGAAAATACTAAAATTTACTTAGTGGGACAGGCTGAGTGTAAGTGTTCACGGGGGTCGGCAACTACATTTTTACAACGAGGCCAGCGAGTACAGTGAGGGGGGAATATCTCGCTGCTCGCGCTGAACTCGTATGTGAAAATGTATTTGACGATCTCCAGTGAACGCTTACCACCCGTAATGCTAAAACAACTAAACCCAACAAAATCATATATATAGCTCAAGCTCTAATTCTTGGCCCCTACTATTTCGCTAAAATTTAGCTACAAATTCGCAAGTTCCTCAAGAAATCAGGCAACATGCCGTTCATCCTAGTGAATAACCCTGGTGGATTCTTAGATCGCTTGTCGTTTTGCTTGGGTACGGTGCCCGAAATACGGGTTTTTCGTATCCAGCACAATCGTTGCAAGCATCTGATCATATAGTGCTCTGAGTGCGGTTTAATTCTGAGAATCATTATAAGTGGTGCTCAGATTATTTGGACCTGCGAGGACTGGTTTGGTCGGATAACGTATGACTAATGAGAATCACCAGAGCAAAACCGTGATAATGAGCGACTCAGACACAACCACCACTTCATCCTCTACAACCGGCAATTCGCTAGAGTCGATTCGCTATGCCTACGGCACAGATGTTGGAAAGCGCCGTGAGGAGAATCAGGACTCACTTGGAGTTGTCGAAACAAATGATACTAAGTTTTTCATCGTTGCCGACGGCATGGGTGGGGTTAAGGGCGGAGCGATCGCTTCCAATCTCGCGGTGACCGCTCTGCGCGAGGTGCTTGAGTCAAAGGGGCAGCTGACTGAGGTCGAGATCTGTGAAGCGCTAGGTGAGGCGAACACTAGAATATTTGAGAAGGGCATGGAAGATCCAGCTCTGGCAGGCATGGGCACCACCTTTGTTGGACTCGGGTTTGTCGATACTACGATGTACATCTCTAGCGTCGGAGATTCGCGGGCCTATCGCGTACGCGGAAATACTATTGAGCAGCTCACCGAGGACCATACGCTCGTAATGGAGCTATTGCGCTCCGGAGCGATCTCGCCTGAGCAGGCTGGCAATCATCCAGTTTCACATATGTTAACTCGCTCACTTGGGCCAACCCCTTCTGTTGAGGTGGATTGTTGGAAATGTGTCGACGGCCCAGCTGCAGGTGATATCTACCTGCTCTGCTCCGATGGACTCTATAACTTAGTTGGCTCAGAGGAGTTTCTAGACATCCTGCAGTCCTCATCACTTGATGAAGCGGTGCAGGAGTTGATTGACCTGGCGAATCTGCGCGGAGGTACTGACAACATTACTGTGATGTTGATTAAGGTTGATGAGACCTTTGCTGTTCCTGCTTCACGTTACGCAACGCCGGTAGAGGCGGAGGTACTCGGTGCGCCAGAGGAGAATCTGCATTCCGCAACAGCAAATGGCCATGCTTCTTCGGCAATAGATCCGAGATCAGAATCCTCAACGCATTCGACAGTTGCAGGACCAAATTCCAATGTCACTGCGGACGGTTCAGGTGTTTTAGTTGATTCTAAACAGTTTGGTGAACCAACGGGCGCGGTCAAGAGTACAAGTGCAGCAGTACTAGGTGACGCCAAACTTGAATCAAAGGTGTCACTAGAAGGCGTTAAGGCCCGTCAACGCAGCGGTGAACAGACACGTGCCAGCGCTCGCAAGTCATCTAAGGGGTCAAAAGCCGCAGCGGCCGCGACATCAACCGCAGTGCAAACTGATTCAACAGCTCTTCAGGACTCAAAACCTTCGCAGCCACACTCCCAAGTCACGGTCGCCGAGGCCAGCATAAAAAATAAAGATGCAGCTGCAAAGGTTGTCGAACCGATCAAGTTAGAGAATGTCATCGATCCAGCCAAGAAGGCGCGGGGCGAAGCTGTGACCGAGGCGTTGCAGAAGCCTAAGGTGAGAACAGCGCTTTTCACCGGGCGTACGGGGTTGCTAGTGGCACTTCTTATTGCTGTAGCGTTTGGATACTTTGGGGGAATCTTCGTCGGACGTATTAATGGTAACCGTGATCGGATTGAGCGTGCGGCCGTGGCGCCAGCTCCATTAGCAGCAGAGGTCGCTAAACTAGATAACAAAACTTCGCAATACCTTGGACGCCAGCAGGCCTCAAATTCGCCAGAGTTGATTGCACCAGCAAGCGAGAATCGCGTTGCAAGTACCGTTGCTGCAGCCCGCTACGCAGGTGAGGGTCTAGCAGGAGGAAACTATCACGGACTACCACAGGAGGAGGTTGCACGGATCGTCAGACGCAAGCAGGTTTTACGCGATTCGATTGTTGAACTTGAGACCAAGATCAGCTCGTTTGATAAGCCGTTTAGTGGGCGACCTGGAGAATTGTTGGCTGAAGCCTCCAAGAAACAGGAGGAGTTAAAGACAGAGCTGGACCAGATACGCTCCGAGATCGACGTAGCAACCCGAAAGCTATCAGTTTGGTTCGGCCGGCGTAAGCGCTTGCAGACTGCTGACATTGTGAACCTTTCAACCGAAGTTGCAGTATCCTCTCCAACTGTTCAAGACAAGCAGGAGGCCTTCAATCGGGCGACCTGGGCGTATCTCAAGGAGGCCGAAGCGTTGCGCTATAATCCACGTGATCAGAATCAAGATTCCAAAGTTGATGAACTGATCCGCGCGCGAAAGGAGCGTATGCAGGAGCTCTTTGAAGAGGTGCGTCGGGCAATTGATAAAGAGGTTGCTGAGTCGGACCGAGCAATCACCGAACTGACCCTGAAGCGTGATAGGATCGATGTTGAGTTAGAGCTTCTTCGACGTAACGTTGAGTATGTTCGAGTGCTAACGAGTGGCGATGCGCAGGCGCGCTCAGCCAAGAAGCGGGAACTGGTCCGTGACCGTGAGATCAGCGTCGCTGAGCTAGAAGAGCTTGATCACCTCCTTGCTGAAGCCGACGAGGGATTGGGCGGGCAAGCGATGCAGTAAGACCTACCAGCAGCACTTGATCCGGCATCACGGCAGGCATATTCTCCTACCTGTGTATATCCCAGGAGGTTTTCATGTCCCCACGTGCAGCTCTACTTAGCGTCTCTGATCGCACAGGAATTATTGAATTTGCTAGGGCGCTGACGGCGCTGGAGTTTACCCTACTCGTGACCTCGGGTACCGGTAAGGCACTTGCCGCGGCGGGGATCGATTCCGTCTCGATAGAGAGCTATACTGGCCAGCCCGAGATCCTTGATGGACGCGTCAAGACACTTCATCCGAAGATCTATGCCGGACTTTTGGCGCGCCGTGATAAGAACGATCATATGACACAGATTGAGCAGAATAAGATCCTGCCGATCTCTGTCGTCGCCGTGAATCTTTATCCGTTTGTACAACAGATTGCGAACGGAGATAAGGAGAAGACTGATGAGGAGATGATCGAGCTAATCGATATTGGTGGACCAACGATGATTCGGGCTGCGGCAAAGAATTTCGCTTCCGTGTATTCAATCGTTGATCCAGCGGATTACAGTGCGGTTATTGAGAGCCTGAAGAGTGGCGCAGAGCGGTCCGGTGGAGTCGCCCTACGACGTAACCTCGCTGCCAAGGTCTTTACAACCTTGGCCAATGATAATCTGCAGGTAGCCCAGTACTTATCGGGTTCTGGCGAGAGTTCCTCGGCCCAGTTTGGCCCCGTATCCGGCATGGTGTTAGAACGCCAACAGAGCCTGCGTTATGGTGAGAATCCGCATCAAAGCGCAGTGTTATACTCTGAGTTTCGCGGCGCTTGCGGTGCGGCAAATTCAGTGACTCGCTCATGGCAGCAGCACCATGGCAAAGAGCTCTCATATAATAACCTGCTAGACCTCGACGCCGCATTAAGGGTGGTTAGGAGTATTCCAAGCCAGTCACCATTTGCTGTAATTTTAAAACATCTCAATCCATGTGGCGCCGCTTACGGTGCTGATCTACAGGCCGCATTGCAGAATGCGAAGTTCTGCGATCCACGCAGCCACTTTGGTGGCATCATAGCAGTTAACGGTACTGTCACCCTTGCTGTAGCTCATGAGATTCGCGAGGATTTTGCTGAGATCGTTGTCGCCCCGAGCTACGAACCTAAAGCGCTAGAGTTTTTACGTGAGAATAAGAATCTTCGGGTGATCGAGTTTGTTCCGGGAGCAGGCTCCAGTTTTGAACTGCGCTCTGTCGAGGGTGGGGTGTTGATGCAGACTATTGATAATTCGGTAAGTGATGTTTCTACTGCTGAAGTAGTTAGTAGTCGTGCTCCTTCACCAAGTGAGATGCGCGATCTAGACCTTGCATGGCGCCTATGTCAGCACGTTAAGTCCAATGCTGTTACTATTGTAAAGGATGGAATGTTGGTAGCTGTCGGCGGGGGACAGATGAGTCGTGTTGATTCCGTAGAGCTTGCACTCGCCAAGGCCAAGACGCATTCACATAATCTTCAGGGCGCTGTGGCGGCGTCCGATGCGTTCTTCCCATTTCCAGATGGCCCGGAGACCTTAGCAAAAGCAGGGATTACCTCGATTATTGCGCCTCGCGGTGCCAAGCGTGACGCGGATGCGGTTGCAGTTTGTAATCAGTTGAAGGTGAGTCTGTTGTTCACTGCCGATCGTCATTTTAGGCATTAGGTAAACATTCAGTACATTAATGAGAAATGCATGCCCACGATAGTGTATCTGGCCCCTCAGGGGCCGATTTGCGGAGCAAATCGGGGGTGACAAAGACTAACTATTCACAGAAAAGCTGTCCCGTTTAGGGGCTGACAAGAAAGTTTAGCAAGCTCACTTTAATGCTTAATTCATGATATTCTAAATCCGTTTATTTATTCAGTACAAAAAGATGGTGAATAGTTACGACCTTAGAGCTAATATGAGAGTCCTAGTTATCGGTTCCGGCGGTCGTGAACATGCGCTGTGTTGGAGACTGCGACAATCTAGATCATTGACTGAGCTATTTTGTGCGCCAGGCAATCCCGGAATCGGTTCGGTTGCCAAGTTAGTACCTCTGCGTGGCGATGACATCCCGGGTCTAGTTGAATTTGCGCGAAACAATAGTATTGATCTGACGATCGTGGGCCCCGAACTACCCTTGAGTCTTGGTGTCACTGATGCCTTTCGCAATCACGGAATGCGAATCTTCGGACCGTCGCATGCAGCCGCGAAGTTAGAGAACTCGAAGGCTTTTGCTAAGGAGATATTACTCGCGGCAAATGTACCAACAGCTGGTGCCGAGCTTTTTAATGACGCGCAATCAGCATGTCTAGCGCTCACAAAGGTGCGTTACCCGATCGTTATTAAAGCTGACGGCCTAGCCGCAGGTAAGGGGGTTTATGTCTGCGAGGATCGTGCAGCGGCATCGGATGCGATTGACGCAGTATTTACTGAATGTAAGAGCAGTGCGGTTCTCTTGGAGGAATTTCTTGATGGAGTTGAGGCCTCATTAATTATCGCTACAGACGGCTCACGTATTATTCCGCTGCCACTTTCGCACGACTATAAACGTATCTTTGATGGCGATCGTGGTCCCAACACTGGCGGTATGGGTTCCGTGTCACCGAGCAACCGCGTGCCCGAGTCTCAGGTACCAGCGTTGATCAATAGAATTATCGTTCCCGTGCTCGCCGAGATGCGTAAGCGCAGAATCCCTTTTTGTGGATTTTTATATGCTGGTCTAATGATAAGCCGTGATGGCACTCCAATGGTGCTAGAGTTTAATACTCGACTTGGCGATCCGGAAACCCAATCTATAATGCGCCGAATAGATGGGGATCTAGTCACGGTATTAAATGATCTCGCACAGCCCGATCACCTGGCGAAGATTACGCAGGACCACTCCGCCTTGGCACTTAGTTCGGATGTGGCGGTGTGTGCCGTGCTTGCGTCAGCGGGCTATCCTGAAAAACCGCGTTACGGTGATGCAATTGAGGGAATTGAGTTTGCCAACTCACTTCCCGAGACCCTTGTATTTCATGCTGGAACGAGCATGAATTCAGCAGGGCAGCTAGTTACCGCCGGTGGGCGTGTCTTATCTGTGACTACCATCGCCGAGACCCTGAACGAAGCCCGCTCGCGCCTCTATCGTTCAGTTGATATGATCCAGTTCGCTGGCGTTCAGGTGCGTCGGGATTTAGCGCTAGAGGAGAACTAATGCGGACTCTATCACTCCGAATATCGTTTATAGCTATAGCTGTGTGTGCTGTAGCATCACAGTTTTTGTCTATGCAGAGTGTCTGGGCCGACGAGCTTAAAATTCTCGACCATAATGGATTGATGCGCCTGTCACTAGAGGCCACTGGCCGGACTAATGTGTTCGTTGAGTTTATCCCCGGCGGTAAGTCTGTTGAGAATGTCGTCCTAGAGAATGTTGATGGCATCCAAGGCGAGATTGATGGCCAGCGCGAAAGCTCCGAGCGGTTTACGTTTTCTCAAGTTGGTGAGGGGACCTGGCGCATTAACGTAGTTCCGGCACGTGAGGTAGCACGGGTAACAACTGACAGATGAGCCAAGCTCGAGAACCGGATCCACTACTGACACCACGCGACCAGATCTTTGATGATCTGCGACGGCTGAAACGTTGTGACGTTCTGATAATTGGTGGTGGAATTCACGGGGCAACCTTTGCGCGCCTAGCGGCTTTTCATGGGCTCTCCACAGTTTTGCTTGAACGTGATGACTACGCGATGGCGACCTCAAGCCGTAGCTCCAAGATGGCTCACGGAGGGTTGCGTTATCTTGAAAGTGGCGATCTACGACAGGTATTAGAGGGAGTTAAGGCCCGTGAAAGTCTATTTCGATCTGCCGCGCACCTTGTCAAACCTACACCATTTCTTATTCCGATCAGGCACGGTGAATTCTGGAAACGACTGAAGTTTTCCCTGGGCCTTACAGTATACGATCTTTCAGTGCCACGTGAACGCCGCCATCACTGGCGAAGTAGCGCAGAGTTAGTTGGAAAAACATCGTTGCCTCTTGAAAATCTCTCTGGCGCAATGGAGTACAGTGATGGCGTTATGAACGACTCGCGGTTGGTACTTGAGACGATCCTTGCGGCACGTCAAGAGGGTGCACGATGCCTGAACTATACTGAGGTCGAGAGCTGCACGTCATTGGGCGAGATGGTCGTTTCATTTAACGATCGATTGACTAAGCAGGCGCATTCGTTGCGCGCTGGAATCGTAGTGAATTGCGCAGGGCCGTGGGTCCCGCGTTTTGGTGGTGGCGCAGTGCGCCTGGCATATAGTCGTGGAAGTCACCTGCTGTTTAATCGAGAGTGGATCGGCCCTGCGTTATTGCTCCCGATGGCGGAGAGTGGCCGGTACTATTTTGTTTGGCCACATGTGGGTGGAACCTTGGTTGGAACAACTGAACGTGAAGTGAGATCCCCTGAATCGGATCCGTTGCCAGCGCAGGATGAGATCCAGGAGATCCTAGACCGCTTGGAACGCGATCTACCTGGATGTGGATTAGATCGTTCGACGTTGTATTACTGTTTCGCCGGGATTCGAACGCTGCCATTACGCGACAAACCAGGATCAGGCGATCGCCTAGTGTGGAAGGTATCACGCCGCCACATCTGGTCATTTGCGAATGGAATACTCTCACTTTGGGGCGGGAAGTATACGACTGCATCTTGGACAACACAGGAGGGTCTGAAGCGAGTATTTGATCTGGCGGGACGCAGCGAGGCCGTTATCTCGCTCGCGGATCGTAAATTGCCGGGGTCCGGACTGTTTGAGGAGAGCGTCACCGAGTTTCGAAAAGTTTGTGATGCTCAGCATATCGACCCAGGAGCAGTTGACCAGGTGCTTCTCAATTATGGCTCTCTCGTAAGGAATTTTGACCTGACGCAGGCTGGCTTGGACTGCGTACCGGGAGTTACGCTTCGTGCTGCGGTGCGCTATGCCGTGAATGTTGAACAGGCACAGAGTATCGAAGATGTGCTGCGACGGAGGTTAGGACTTGAGTATCAGCCCGATCATGGAATAGCTGCGCTCAATATGGTGCGTGAGGAGTTGCAGCGCGCAGGGAGGGGACAAGACCTAGATCGCCAGGAGTGCGAGTACCGTGAGCGGATCGGACGGATTGGCGAGTTGCTCCGTAATTAGGATTTAGAAATCGCTCTATAGCGGTTTGCAAAAGCTATGGCGATTATCAAAAGTCGCGAGCGAAATAATTTAGAACGACCCGTAGCGCCGGCTGATTCCGGATTGCATGGGCGCGCTTACGCATAGCCGAGTCGCTATAGCGATTATCAAAAGTCGGTGCCAATAAAATTGGCAAGCCTTTTGAATCTAATCGCTATAGGTTGTTGTTTTGATTCGCTTTCGCGAATCTATAGCGGTTTGCAAAAGCTATAATATCGCTCGCGACTTTTGCAAACCGCTATATTAAATGCCGCTATCCAGCGCCGTAGGGTGCTTGCTCCAATCTTCGTCATCTCCCCGATATCGGTGCGCGAATAACCACGATAGAGGTATGAAATCGTTTGCAGACGCAGAAAATCATCGTTGGTACGAGTGCAGTTCATAGAGCGCTCAAGCTCCTCCAATGTGCAGTTTTCCGTATTGATCACCAGCGTGTTTCGGTAACCGTTCACGGGGGGTGGTAAATTTGCAGGAATTTAGTTAATTATTTTCGTTGTTTTGTATTTCAAGACCTGTTTCCCTTTCTTGTCGCCCCTAAACGGGGCATTTTTTGTGAACGGTTAAACATATGGTCAGACACTCGCTAGCTCGCGTCAGCAATTTCGGGCCTATTGCGCTGCGCGCGGATGCCCGCCCATCCGGGGGCCGCTTCCAGCGGATAAAAATGCACCCAAATTGTTAGTTTGCGATGATTCTTGCACCCCCCGTGAACGCTTACGTGTTTCGTCGCACGCACAAGTTTATGCCATAAGATCAATAGCTTAGATATAGCCTTTCTTTAATCATAACATTTTTGTTAGCAACACATTCAAAAACAACGCCTGGCTAGCGCGCTCGATCAGATTGCCCTAGTCGCTTTGAATGAACGGCAGGCTAGTGGATCACGACTGGCGTCATGCGGGGACATACTTCAGTGACAGTCATAAAGATAAATACTGAATAGCGACACGGCTATGTGAAAGAGGGTCGACGCGATTGGGTTGAAGAACGCATGGCACCAACACAATTATATCGCTCGCGACTTTTGATAATCGCTATATTATATCGCTCGTGATTTTTGCAAACCTCGCCGCTATAGAATCCCTCTCGCCCAACAAGCTTCAATTCATTCGAAAAAGGAATTCGAAAAAGAAATACGAAAACCGATTGCTACGGCTGCACAATAACCTTACCAAACTGCGCGCCACTCTCAAGATGTTGAAACATCTTGATTCCATCACTGAGTTTAGCAACACGATCAATAGGAACTTTAATCTTATTCGCCCAGATAAACTGGAGCATGTCGATAAAGTCCTGTTTGCTTCCCATTGTGGAGCCTAGGATCGAGATCTGCTTGGCGAAGATAAGACGACTATCTATTGATAGGTTATAGCCGGTGGTATTACCAACAATAACGATACGTCCTCCGCGACATACGGCGCGCAGACTCTTTGGGAGGGTCTGCTCACCGACGTTATCTACAACTACATCGACGCCACGGCCACGGGTTAGCTTTAGGATTTCAACGTGCCAACTGGAGGTTTTCTTGTAATCGATTACATGATCGGCACCCATCTGCTCAGCACGTTTGCTTTTCTCTGGGCCTCCAGCCAAACAGTAAACGGTCGCACCTGCGACTTTAGCAAATGGGATCGTAAGTGAATTCACGCCACCGCCAGCACCAACAACCAATACTGTTTCACCTGCTCGCAGGGCCGCACGCTTGAATAACATTCGCCAGCAGGTTGTGCCTACAAGGAGCGGTGCGCAGGCGTCTTCATCACTCATGCCCTCGGGCATTTTGAAGACATTTGCAATTGGAACTGTTACGTATTCGGCCATTCCTCCGCGAATCTGTTCGCCAAGAATCTTGTAGCCGGGACTAACTGAGTCTTCTCCACGACGGGTCCATTCATCCTCGACGGTGGAGATCCCGGGATTGATCACTACCTTTGTGCCAGGAGTCCAGCTATCAGGAGAACGCAGAGATGTTGTTGCATTAACCGAAACGATCTCACCGGCAACGTCCGTACCAGGAATGTGGGGCATCTCAAGGATTAGTCCGTTCCAACCGCGGCGTACCCAGATATCCAAGTGATTGAGTGCGACCGCCTTAACTTTTATCAGGGCTTCGCCAGGGCGCGGCTCGGGATCCGGTAGGGCAGCGTACTTTAGAACTTCAGGACCGCCGTGCTCTTCAAAAAAAATTGCCTTCATAGTTTAACTCCGAGTAGGTAAGCGGGTTGGATGATACTATAGAGCTTCGATAAACGGCGAAAGAGAATCTGTTGGTCCAGCGATCCTGTCTATAGCGGTTTGACAAAAGGGTTCACTACCTTAATCCCCCTGATACTCTGTCCAGCGTTCAAGTCTTCACTGAGCAAGGTCTTGCATCCTGCTCGCTCGGCAGCGACTACGATCAACCCATCCCAGAAGGAGATTGTATTCAGAATACTGCAATCAATGGCCTCACAAATTAGCTCAACATCGATCGCGACGACCTCGAAGCGCTCCAGGTAGGCAACCCATTTTTTAGCCCGCAGTGGCTCGATGCCTAATTTTTTTACTGCAACAACATAGGACTCCTGGATTACCTGGGTTGAGATAACGCCTTCGCGCTTCCGCAATAGCGCTCCAATGGCCTCAGTCGCGCATCCGCGCTTAGATTTTGAGTGGCGGTCAATTGAATAGGCGAGGATATTCGAGTCGATAAAGGTCTTAGCGGTCATACAGCTCCGATCTCGACCATTTCTTACCTCGAGAGCTACCAGCAACCTCGTCTGTTACCTGGATGAACTCTTTGATCACATCCTCCGATACATCGCTAGTAATCATGATCAGCTGGTCACGAATTAGGGCGTTAAGTGATCTGTTCATCTTTTTTGCCTTAGCCTGGGCTCGTTTTAGCAATCCCTCATCCAGTGCCAATGTTACATTTCGACTCGCCATAGTCCACATTATACACATACACGTGGATATGTGTAAATGGAGAGATCGCAACTTTCTGTTAAGCTCCTCCCCTAGGATACGCGTTGGCACAGCACCCCTGTCCAACTACAATTTAGAGCACTAGCACTCTCGGAAAACTCCTCGCGGTTGAGCTCTTCGCGCCGTAAGAGTTTCCAACGCGGTTCTGAAAATGTGCTAACAACTGAGGGTGCAAGTCCGGTCATTATTCCCGACATTACCAGAAAGCCACCGACTTTGGTCACCGCTCGAATCTCAGCTTCAAGTTTACACAGCACCTCGGCATAGATATTTGCTACCACTAGATCAAACGAACTGTGGACCTCGTTGGAGGAGAAGGGCAGTGTCCCAAGTTCAACTTGAATTCGCTCCTGGCAATTGTTGAGAAGTACGTTATCGCGCGCATTAGTTAATGCTTCGGCGTCGTTATCGAGCGCTAGGATGCCTGCGCATGGCAGATCAGAATAAAGTTTAGATGCTGCAATCGCCAGGATTCCCGATCCTGTGCCAAGGTCGAGTACCGAACGCGGTGCACTCGTTATGATCCGTGCGTCCTGCATAATCGAGAGCATTAATCGGGTACTTTCATGGTGGCCGGTGCCAAAACCGGTACCGGGAATTAATGCGATCGTGTTTGCTACTTGATGCGGGGCTTCGCTCGGTCCAGCTACCGGAACCACAGTTATTTCTCCAGCTGTGACAGGCTTCCAGAGCTCCGCGCACTTCGCAACCCAGTTCTGGTCGGCTACCGGCTCATAACTGCGTAGTGTGAAGCCTAGCTGTTGCGCTTCTCGGATTAGTGATTGGCACTGCGACTCGTCTCCCTTAATGAAACAACGCACAAGTTCCGGCTCAGGAAATTCACAACCTCCAATCGCCAAGTCACCGGCAACTTGGTCAAAAAGCTGATAGGAGAGCTCTTCGGCGACTATGCTATGTAGAGTTATTGCCCAGTAATCCGTCGCCATGCCATTACGCGCCAGGGTTGAGGTTAGTGAATCGGCGCCGAACTTGAGTCGATACGCAATTCTGAAGTCTTAGTATGGGCCTCATTGGGAATACCAGGATCAGTTGAGCGCGCTTCGCGAGTTATCACGCTAACACTTCGTCCCGTCGGACCGCGTCCAACAAGCGACGGACGGCTAAGCTTGGTAAGCTGATCAAGTCCACGGTGTTTTAGAAGCATCGTAAGGTGTCGTGCTGATCGTGATTCAGCCAAGACGGCCTCCTCCTCATTCACTCCAACGATATTTATGTAGTGAAAAGGTTGATCAGATGCTAGCTGCTCGCCGCGTACGGCAGCGAACTCAGTTGTAAAGATCGCATTAATCGAGGAGTGAAAGCGTGGACCAACTCCAACTGTAACCATTTCATGTTCCTGTCTAAGTACGGCAACACTTAATTCAGATTGCACACTTTCCGTGCTGGTACTCGGCACTAAAGGCACATTACATGAAAAGCCAAATCCAGATCGCAATACCTTGTTGGGCGTATGGTGAAGTAGCACCCAGCCCATCGTTAATGCGCGAGCCGGCCACCGTGGTGGGGAGACCTCGGCGCGGGCTACCTCTGCACCAACAATCTCAAGCTGGAAGACTAACTCGCATCCTGCACGCGATCTCTCTGAACCCAATGAGGAACACCGCAAGCCATCAGTACAGTAGATCAATGCGACCTTTGACTCTGGGGCAGTGCTGCGGCGCTCCTGGAGGTTCGCCTGTTTCAGCGGAACACGAAAAACAGCAACTTTTAACTTATTATTCTCAAGTGCCCAGGCCTGCTCCTGAGAATTCAACGAGAAGCCGAGCCCGGTTAACTCTGTTGTTAAGTTGATCTCAAAGGTCTTTACGGGTTTTCCGTGGGCGGCTTCTAAGAGTTCCCACGCATCGAGCAGAATCGGCCTTGGAAACACTCTTGATTGCCCAACATGTATATTCTGTTTGTAACTGGAAACTAGAAAGATATCCGCCCCGGCATACCAGTCCGAGAGGTTCTCCCCCTGGCGGTTATGCAGTGAACAAAATTCGCCGAGTGCAGCCAGGCGCGAGCAATAGCCATCGATTACAACTTCATGTTTAAGCCAGCGAAAGTAGGTGCGCACAAGTCGCGCCAGTTCTCGCTCTGGCCACTGTAATTGAAGCGGCAAGGGCAGGTTGGCGTAGACCTGAGTTACCAATTCTTTGGTCTCTATAACACCGGCATGCTGTTCACGCTGAAATGTAACTAGCTCGGAACATTTTTCAAAACGTACTGAGCGACGTGTTTCACTGCGTACAACTAGATGCTCTCCAACGACGCGCGATCGATCACGGGTCACGATCTCTGGGGCGATGATTCCAAGGGCATCAAGCCAGACAGGGGTGTCGCGCTCTATGTAGTAAATAATTGCGGAAGCAATCGCATCACCGAGCATCGCTCGCTGTTCATCACTGAAGGCTTCAAGAAACTCACGCACTCCCAGAACTGATGTGCGCGACTGATCTGTTGTAGTACGGGGGCGCGGTGTGCGAAACATCGACCCTGATTGACTACGATTCTGAGCAGGGAGATTCAGAGCACTGCCATTCAGAGCACTGCCATTCAGAGCACTGCCATTCAGAGCACTGCCATTCAGAGCACTGCCATTCAGAGCACTGCCATTCGCAGCACTGCTTCGATTTGGCGCGCTCGGTGTTCGCGTCCCTGCTGATCCAGTAGCCCGAACTCCAGATGATAGCTTCCCAGATGAACCCGGAACTAAACAGTCAGCTGCATTTTTAGCAGTGTCAGGCGAGGTGCCGCTCGAATAACGAGCGGAGTCCTTATCCATAGTACAATCCCAATAACCTTATTTTAGTGCCTCATGGGCACCGAAGCAGGAACGAAAAGAGCAATATCGAACTAACCGATCACCTTGTTGATCGCACTCTCAAGCTGATCCTTTGGAACAGCACCAACGACCTGCTCGGCGACTGCACCACCCTTAAAGAACACTAGGTTTGGAATACCACGAACATTGTATTGAGTTGGGGTGCGGGGATTCTCGTCTACGTTCATCTTGACGATCTTGAGCTTGCCAGCAAATTGAGTCGCAATCTGGTCCAATACTGGCGCGATGCTCTTGCAAGGCCCACACCAAGGGGCCCAAAAGTCTACCAATACAGGAATGCTTGACTTCAATACCTCCGCATCAAAATCTGCATCTGAAATCTCTTGAACGTTACCGGCCATTGAATTCCTCCAAAAATACGTAATTTTTCCCCTGCCGCAAAACTGCCACCAAATGGCTAGGTCGAACGGCGCAGGGTAGGGATGCTAACGCCAAACTTTAGTATTCTGCAAACTCAATTTTTGGTAACCGTTCACGTGGGAGCAAGAATAGTCGCAAATTAACAGATAGGGTGCATTTTTACTCGCCGAAGGCGCCCCCAGAGGGATAACAAGTAACCGTTCACAAAAAAATGCCCCGTTTAGGGGCGACAAGAAAGGATAAAAGGTCTTGAAATGCCAAACAATGAAACTATTCACCATAAGTTTTTAAAATTAACCACATCCTGTGAACGGTTATAATTTTCGGCGAAGAGGCTGCCGTTACGACCTGGAGGAAGCCTTTGTTTAAATAGTTTGAACCAAATCTCTGCGAACAGCGTCTTAAGTTTAACTAGGTTGAAGTTGACTGCCCTGCAGTACCTTACAAATCTATGGAGATCGGCGTATGGACACCCAGAATAGAGCTCAGAATACCGAAGATCAGGTCACATTTAGTGTGGATTCCTTCCAAGACGGGATCGCCTTTGGGCAGCACCGCCTTGAGCCCGGCAACGATGCCCGTGATTTTTATGCATTGCGGCTAAATCAGCTTGGCGACCTTGTGGCATTAAGGAGCCGCTACGCTTTTCATAAGGAGAATCCGTTGGCTGAATTGGAGCGCCATCTGGCGCGTCTAGCGCGACAGGGGGTTTTGCACACCTCGCAGGTCTACCTGGGCACTACCACCGACCCGTTCTTCCCATTTGAAGGAAAATTCGACGTAAGTATGAAGTTCTTGGACCTTTTTAGGCGCTATACGCCGGGGATGCTGATAGTTCAAACGCGCTCGCCGTTAATTGTTATTGCGTTGCCAGTTTTCAAGGCCCTTGGGACGCGAGCCGCAGTTACGATCGGTATTGAAACCAATGACGATCAAGCGGTGGCCCGCTATACCCCCGGCTTTCCAAGGGTTGAGGAGCGCCTAAAGGCGGCTACAGCGCTGCGCCGTTTTGGGGTAGAGGTTACACTCCAGGTGGCGCCAGTGCTGCCTTATGGTGACTGGCGAGCGGATGCCGGGAGATTTGCGGAGCTATTGGCAGCCAACGGCGATTATGTCTTTGTAAGGCCGATGAGCGACGGCAGTGAAAAAGTTGAACGACGAATTCGTGCCACTCACCTGGCGCGATCCTTGGCGCGGGATCGCAAGTTCCATTGGTTACGACCGGACACAGCGACGCCACTAATTTCGGCGCTTGAGAGAATTGCGCCCAAAAAGCTCCTTGTCCCTGAGCGCCCAACCCTGGAGAAGCGCCAATTGGAGATGTTTGTGGCCTAGGGCAATTGCACCATTCCCCCTTGGCGCATTCTCTATCGCGTTCAATACTCTCTCTGGTGCTGGGAGATCCTTTCGGCGTTCTATATTGACCTAACTTGGGAAACACCATGGAGAGAGTAGCAATAGTTGGCGGCGTTCGTACGCCGTTTGTGCGTGCTGGCGGAGTATTCGGAAACTATTCCGCGTTAGATCTTGGAATGCATGCAGTGCAATCCTTGGTAAAACGAATGCAGCTCGATCCCGCTACTGTTCAGGAGCTGTCTTACGGCTCTGTGTTGCTTGATCCACGTACCTCAAACTTAGCGCGCGAGATCGTTCTACGTACCGACCTGCCGAAATCTATCGTTGCCCATTCAGTTTCCAACTATTGCATCAGCGGATTGGTAGCGATTAACGCAATCGCCGAGGGGATTCGCTCTGGTCGAATTAATTGCGGTTTGGCGGGCGGTTGCGAGTCGATGTCGCGACCAACTCTGACTCTATCCTACAAAGCTGAAGCTTTCTTCATGGCACTAGCGCGTGCTCGTTCGCTGGGTGAGAAGCTTCAAGCTATCTCAACTTTTCGTCCGGGAATGTTAATGCCTCAACCGCCAAGCCCCAAGGAGCCATCGACGGGTAAGACTATGGGGCAGCACTGCGAGATGACAACTCAAGAGCTTCATATCTCGCGGGAGATACAAGATAAGATCGCGTTTGCAAGCCATCAGAATGCGGCTCGTGCTCAGGAAGCCGGCCACCTAGCTCAGGAGATTGAGGCGCTTGGAAAGGTCGATCGCGATAACCTAATCCGAAAAGACTCGAGCTTGGAGAAGCTAGCAAAACTTCCGCCGGTCTTTGATCGTTCAGGTAAAGGCACGCTTACAGCGGGAAATTCAAGCTCATTGACTGACGGTGCTTCAGCGATCTGCCTAATGTCTGAAGGTGAAGCGCATCGCCAGAATCGCCCGATCCTTGGATATATTGAAGCAGTTGAGTTTGCAGCGATCGCTCACAACGATGGCCTCCTAATGGCACCTGGAGTAGCTGTGCCAAGACTCTTTGCGCGCTACGGACTAACGATCGATTCGGTAGACCTATTCGAGGTGCACGAAGCGTTTGCGGCCCAGGTGGCGGCTAACATGCAGGTTTGGGAGCAGGGCTGGAGCCGGTTTCCAGATCTTAAACCGATCGGACGCATTCCAAGTGAGAAGCTCAATGTAAATGGCGGATCAATCGCGATTGGACATCCGTTTGCAGCTACCGGGGGGCGCTTGGTATTAAGTGTCGTCAACGAGCTTGCGCGACGCAATCAGAATACAGCCGTAGTTAGTGTCTGCGCTGCCGGAGCCATGGCGTGTGCGGTGTTGATTCGGAGGCAGTAGGTCGCAGCAGGATTCAAGATCGTAACCGTTCACCTAGGTGCAAAGAGCGCCGCGAATTAACAGAAAGTATGCCCTTTTATCCGCTGGCTCGCCTCCTCCATGTTAGAGCCGATTGCGCCTCGCCTGAATAGGACAGATGCTCACTGGTTCGCATCAGCTATTGGGGCCTACAGTGCTTCGCACGAAAGCTCGCCTCTCGCGGGGGCCGCCCTCCGGCGGATAAAGACGCACCCAATCTTTTAATTTGTGAGATTTTTGCTCCCCCCGGTGAACGGTTACGGTTTGCAAAATCCATTATATCGCTCGCGACTTTTGCAAACCGCTATGCGCTTCGCTTCAGTCCGCGAGAACGCCATCCACGGCGTTTCTTCAAGCTCCAGGAAGGGTTACCCGGAGATCTCAGAAGCTATGTTACCAGTGGCACAGCAATTGCTCATACACAGTACATGAACAGTTGAGAGATCAGCTCGTTCGGTAAAGATTTTGAAGGTTATTAGTTAGTTAGTTTGCTGGAGGTTGCAATGGAGTACTTAATAGGTATTAAAAGTATGCACAGGGTTGGGAAAGTCGTTTCCTGTCTGTTTCTGAATGCCTGTATTGCATTGTCGGCTATTCCAGCTAAGGCCGATATGACGATCCTAGTTGAAGGGTATGATCCTGTAACGATTGATTTTCCAGCATTAACACAGAATGGTAGCTATGTCGGAGAGCACCTCAGCGGTGATGGCGCCTGGAAGATCAGCTGGAACCTGGCAATTGATCCGACCGCCACAGCGAACGCTATTATTAATGGCAAGACAGATTTTTATAACTTCACTGGCCAGCCCATATCTGTAGATCTAGTCGCCGAGGTTCCAATCGTTGACAATTTGGTTGGAGCAGCCAAAATGTCGATACTCGTTGCTACGCTAGTCACCGATGCAGGCGGCGGATCGCTCCTCTCAAATGCGTCTGGAGAACCGTTGTGGTCGATGCTGATCGATAACGCGAAGGTGAGTAGTGCTTTTTATGCACCTTTCTTAATGACAACAACCGGCTCGGGTAGCTTATCCACGAACTTGACTATTGGTGCACCCATAGGATCATTAGCAGCGCCTAATGTTTCAAGTTCAATCGGATTTGAAGCACACTATAAAGTCACCGCTGGTGACCGTGTCACTCTTACCAACCTAATTGCGGTAACTGGAACTGTCGTAGCCGACGAAATTCCAAGTACTCCGACCCCAACACCGACTCCTGGTGAGGGTGAGGGGAGTGGAGAAGAAGGCGGCGAAATAATTAATCCTGAGGGAGGCAATGGCCAGCCGATTCAGACCCCGACCCCGACCCCAACACCAGAATCGGGTGGTGGCGAAGAAGTAGTGATCGCTCCCCCGAACGTCCCGGAATCTCCTGTAGTTGGAGTACCAGAGGACGGAGATGGCGGAATATCAGACCCTGAACCAGTATTTGAGATCTCTTTTGCTGGAAAGAACAAGAAATCACCTAAGCTCTTCAATGATCGAGGCACGTTAGTGATTAGCTCAAGTGGGTTGTCTTCGGCGATGCCTGTAACGGTTCGCGCTCAGATGGGGAAGCTAGAATGTAATCTGACGACACTGAGCATCAATGGCACCTATCTACGCAGCATGAAGCTGAACAGAAAATCGGTGCTTGCAATCTGGGCTGGAAAAGTGAAATTGGCGCTCCTTGATCCGAATGGCGACGAACTCGTAACAACAGAGGCAAAGGCGCAAAAAACCCGGAGCAAGAAGCCCCTGTCTAAAAAGGAGAAAGCTAAGAAGCCTAGCTGTTCAATGATAAGTTTGAAATAGCTAAGTCAAATGACGGGGCTTGGGCAGTAATGCTCAAGCCCCAGTGATTAATAGCTACTATCCCCATTACGTTTAAATGAGTCTTGGTCGCCGTACTGACTACCACCGCTACCTTGCCCGTAACTGTTCTGTCCTGAATTATTCTGTCCCGAACCATTCGACCGACCGTCATCATAATAACGTCCGCTGTTATTATTGTTATTTCGGTAATTATCATTTCCCGAAGAATTTCGTAGGTCGTCAATCTCGCGCCGTTGACGATCTAGCTCCTCCTGCTGTCTACGTAGGCGCTCGTCCTGCTCGGTCTGCTTTGAGCCTGTTTTATCACTTTCATTACCCAAAATTGCACCTGTCAGTGCACCAAATCCAGCCCCGATGGCTATTCCAGCTCCGGTACTTCCGGTGGCATGACCGACAATCGCCCCCAGTCCAGATCCGATCGCCGCACCGCCAAGTGTTCCCTTCTCGCGGCCGGAGAGCGAGGCGCTATCCGAACACGCTGCCAAAATCAGGCACCCAACAATAAAGGCGACTCTCTGCAGCAAAATATTCATATTTCAACCATTGTAAGCGTTCACGGGGGTGTATAGTTTTATACACTTAAGGTGATTTGTTTCATTGTTAAATATTTCGTAACTAGTCAGTAGGCAATGCAGAATCAGTAAGCAACAACCACCCCTCAGGGGTCGATTTGCGGAGCAAATCAGGGGGTGAAAACAAGTAACTGGTCACAGAAAAGACTGCCCCGATCAGGGGCAGACAAGAAAGGATCCTAGGTAAGCTAAGCATGGATTGTCGCTATAAATTGTGTGAAAAAGTAAAATTAGCAAAAACTCTTGGTGACCAGTTACAATATTTCAAGACCTTTTTATCCTTTCTTGTCGCCCCTAAACGGGGCATCTTTTGTGAACGGTTAAACATATGGTCAGACACTCGCTAGCTCGCGTCAGCAATTTCGGGCCTATTGCGCTGCGCGCGGATGCCCGCCCATCCGGGGGCCGCCCTCCGGCGGATAAAAGCGCACTCAATCTGTATAATTAGCGAAATTTTGCACCCCCCGTGAACGCTTAGCAACCATTAATAGTGAGTGGTTATTAACCCAGGAATATTAGAGATTTTGATGTTTTCGCGCAAGCATAGTTGTGGTTCCAAAATAGTCCTCAAGAGATTTTCGCCCCTCGCCGTAAACAAACCTTAAGAAGTGAGCGTGTAATACAAGCGGTGTTGCAGGCGTTAGTCCTTGAGCCCTCTCTTGGAACGAGCGTCTGCATAGCCGAAAACTAACAGATCTGGCTCTCTGGTGATCTCACTGGAGGGGCCCCCGCTGGTCAAAGGATCGACCGGCGTCCGGATCTGTATTCATGGAGGAATACGGCTATGCCCATTACTATTGGTTCCAATATTGCGTCCTTGCAGGCGCAGCGTCGGTTGAGTAACGCAACTGACTCCCTAGGAAAGACCTTTGAACGACTCAGTTCAGGTCAACGTATTAACAGAGCGAGCGATGATGCCGCCGGACTTGCGATCGCCGATTCGTTGAAAGCGAATCAGCGTATTGCATCTGTGGCGATTCGAAATGCCAATGACGGTATCTCGACGATCGGTATCGCAGACTCAGCGTTAGGTGAGATCGGAAACGTTCTTGCGCGTTTGGCTGAGCTCTCCGAGCAATCCGCAAACGGAGTGTTCTCAACGGTACAGCGCTCTGCGTTGTCTAACGAGTTTATCGCACTAGCGTCTGAAATTGAACGAATTGCATTCACGACTGTCTTTAACGGTGTGCGACTACTTTCCGGTGGTAACACGTTGACGTTACAGGTTGGATTCGATTCAGCTTCGACATCCCAGATTGCATTTACGGGTGTTCAAGGAACACTGCAGTCGCTAGGGCTGGCAGCCGTTGGGGTATCTGCTTTGTCGTACTCAATTAACGGCAACACCATCTTGGATGGTCAATCCGCAGCTCGTGCGGCTCTTGATGCGGTTAACTCCGCGATTGGCTCACTAGCTTCCACTCGTGGAACGCTAGGGGCGGTTGAATCGCGACTCTCGGTAGCTATTAATAACTTGACGGTTGCTCGAGAAAACTTCGCCTCTGCAGAGAGCCGAATCCGTGATGTTGACGTTGCAAGTGAAGCAGCGGAACTCACGCGACTTGGAATCTTGCAGCAAGCTGGTGCAGCGGTGTTGGCGCAGGCCAATCAGCAGCCACAGTTGGCGCTGTCTCTGTTGGGTCGGTAATTGGAAATACGTAGCGCGGTGGTTGCGCGCGTGGTTTAGAGATTGGCAGCAATTGCAATCTTTGCACCCGCCGCATCCCGCCGCCGCCATGACGCAGGTCATTTGGCGACGTCGTTCGATCATTACCAGAGTTACGAGTAGCCTCGGATCATTACAAGTTCAGAGAGGCGAGAGTGATCGGCACGGGGTGCTCGATCCGGTAAAGTTCGTCCGCGCAACGGTAGTATCTTGGATCAAGCGGCTTAATCAGCTTCTTGGTTCAAGCGAAAGGTTCTTTGAAGAACGTAGTATGGCAAGCGCTGCCATCGATTTTTGTGAAGGTACTAAATTTAGTTCCTCGCTACCTTAGTTGTGCGATCCCGGTTTGCCTAACAGTCGTAAGACTAGTAGGCAGGCCGGGATTTTTTGACACCTAACTTATTGAGAAAGTTTGGTGTGCCCTATTGAACCAAGGTTACGTTTAGGGAACATATAGTCATTAGTATAGAGAGGTTACCAATTCTATTGGCACCGACTTGTGATAATCACAATAGATCTCCCCAGCACATTTTCACAAGCAATCTAAGAAACGACTAGGGCGTTAGCGTAAAACTTCCAACCCATTGGTATGCTTTAGGAAAAAGAATTTACCACCGAGCACACCGAGCACACCGAGCACACCGAGAACACAGAGAAAAGCGAAACGGACCAATAAAATCAGCCTTTCTCTGTGTGCTTGTATGTTTCTTGTATGTTTCTTTCCAAGGGTCAGTAAGTGATTAAGACTTACTGAGAAAAGCCTTGCGGATCGGCAGACCGTTCGTGCGCAGTGATTACATCACTTCACCGAGAAAGGTCGCCGGTCCGTTGTTT
>Ga0163148_10001753_pt1 | contig 27570 bp, 30 predicted proteins | sample OliLakLV19MP7P2_FD_148606 | JGI IMG/M metagenome (GOLD analysis project Ga0163148, IMG submission 148606) | Freshwater microbial mat bacterial communities from Lake Vanda, McMurdo Dry Valleys, Antarctica- Oligotrophic Lake LV.19.MP7.P2 | ecosystem: Environmental > Aquatic > Freshwater > Lake >... | reverse complement strand
GGATCGGAGGGGCGAGGCTGGCATGACGGGGCTGGGCGGGGCATGGCAAGGCGCGGAACGGCAGGCAAGGCACCAGGCGTTGGTCGAATTCCGACGAACGGTATAGACAAGGAGGCACACGATGAACCTTAAATCTTCAACACCAGAACTACAGGCCGCACTGGCCGCTGCTCAAGCAGCAGTCGAAAACGCAAGTAAAAACGCGGCAAACCCTCACTTTAAGTCGCGCTACGCTGATCTTGCAGAGGTGCTAAACACCGTGCGCCCTGTTTTTTCTGCGCACGGTCTTGCGATCATTCAAAGCACCGAGTTTGACGGAGCAATGGTTCACGTCACGACGGCAATCTGCCACGCCCTTGGCGGGCACATCACCAGCCGGGCGTCGTGCGTTCCAGGCAAGACGGATGGCCAAGGCGTCGGGGCCGCAACGACGTATTTGCGCAGGTATTCGCTTGCGGCCATGACTGGCGTAGCTCAAGAGGATGACGACGGCAACGCCGCGGCGCATGCCGCAAAACCACGCGCCCGCGACGACGCAGCAGAGAAGGCCGCTGCTGATTGGTGCTCGGCAATGGGAGGCAGCGCCACGCCGGAAGAATTAGCGAAGCACAGGGTTGCCGCTATTGCAGCCTATGGCGACGCAGCCAAAGTGCCGGATAGCGTCAAAAGGGCGCTGTCTGCGCGCAAAGCGCAACTGCCCCCGGCGAAACCAGCATGAACCAAAACACAGACGAATGGCACGCCGCCCGGCTAGGCAAGCTCACCGCAAGCAAAGCCAACGTGATTATGGGCGGCCTAGAAACTAGCGGGCTGGCCAGCTACGTCAAGGCGCTTGCTTGGGAGCGCGTCTACGGCGCGCGCGACGAGGAATACAGGAGCGCTGCGATGGATCGCGGGCATGTGGTGGAGCCGGCCGCATTTGACTGGTACGTATTCTCCACGGACCGCTCGGTGGATAAAGTGGGGTTTATCGAGCACCCGAGTCTAGGCTATGTCGGCGCGTCGCCTGACGGTCTGGCGCATGACCGAACGCTAGAAATCAAGTGCCCGCTTCACGGTGCCTGGATGGATGTCAAATGCAAGGGCGTGGTGCCGTCGGAATACCGCTGGCAGTGCCGCTGGGCGCAGTGGGTTTGCGGTGTCAAAACGACCGACTTTGTTTGCTACCACCCCGTAGCCGGTGGCCTGCTTGTGCCGATCAGCGTCACCGATGCGGAGGTCGCTCAGATGGAGATCCGCGCGGGATTGGTTAACGAAATGGTGGGCACGTGGGTTGCGATCTTGACTGACCAAGGCGAAGCGCAATGACCGCGTTTACGCTCCTTGCAGGCCACCCAGGCACGCCGAACATTCGCGCCAACATGCTGCGCTGGCTGCGCGATTCGCTGCCCGCTGAAAAGTCGTGGCGAATCAGCGTCGCACCGTTTGCAAACACCCGAACAAACCTGCAGAACCGCTATCTGTGGGCTGCGAACAAGGCAATTGGCGACGCGATCGGGTTTGGCGCAGACGACGTGCACGTGTACCTGCTTGGCAGCAAGTACGGATGGCGCGAGCGCGAGCTGCCGGGCGGGCGATTCGAGCAAATCCCGGTGCGCACCACGACGACGGATGAAAACGGCAAGCGAGCGGTGATGAGCCGCGCCGTGTTTGCCGACTATGCCGACTATGTGCTGCGGTACGCGGCCAATCTTGGCGTTTTTGTTGACGCGTGGGTTGAGTTATGAATCACGAAGGAACCGATATGAACGAAACAACCACGTCGCTATTCCACCCGGCGCGGATGCCGGCGCGCGATCCGCATGGATGCGTCGAGCACCCTGATTTTGACCAATTTGAGATGCGAGATGGCGAAGACTCGCGCAGCATCGACCCGCGAGTGTTTCGCGACGAGGGCTTGCAAATCAGGGCCACTTACGGCGACGGCTCTGGCACGGTCGAAGACGGGCACGGCAATGCGGAGGAAGGGTGGAGATTGGCGTGCGTTTGGCTACTAGAAGGTGCGCACGTCGCAATCTACGTGCGCCCGCTGCCCGCAGCAGTGCTTAACGACCTGCGCCGATTGGATTTGATTCTTAGCCGCGAAGGGGGCGAGTGATGCACAAGTTCGAGGTATGGTGCCCTGATTTTGGCGAGACGATAGACGACGCGAAGACGTACAACGCGATTGACAGTGAAGATGCGGCGTGCATTTGGGCTAAGCACCACGACATGTACGGCGATGGCGGTGATAGCTCAATTGAAGGAGGGGCGCAGATGAATGTTTGCGTGCTACGCGATGGCCGCAAAGTCTCAGAATTAATGACCGTTAGCGGCCGGCTGGTGCCCAGGTATACGGCGAGGGCTGCGGAATGACATACCGACCTGACGAACCCACCGGAGCGAAGGCTCGGGACGATGCATCCGCGAAAGTCTTCAAGGACGCAGCGACTTCAACTGCCCTTGAGCTTGCCGTACTACGCGCAGCCGAGTTAGGCGCAGAGATAGCGCGACTTACCGCCTGCCTTGCAAAAGCGAACGCGGAGTTTGAGCACTTTGAGCGCCTTTGGTATTTGAGGGGCCACGAGATAGAAAGGCTTGAGTCAGAGCTGGCAGAGCCGCGGGGTGCACCATGAGCCGCCACGGATTAGAAGACGGCGACGGCGACTATGACGACAATTTGCAGGCGGGCCGTTGGGCTGGTGCGCTCAAATCTGCAATCCGAGGCAAGCGCGGTCAGGCTTTTCTGCGCGAGCTGGCTGCGGCTCTTGATGCGATGCCGGTCAAAGAGTTGATCGAAAGCGAGCTAGTCAGCACGACCGGCGAATGCTGCGCACTTGGAGCCGTGGCAATTTCGCGCGGCATCGATGTTAGCGAAGTGATTCTTGACGACGATGGCGCGAACGCTGCGCATGTGTTTGGCATATCGCAAACGCTCGTGCGGGCGATTGAGTACGAAAACGACGATGCTGAGTGGCCGGTATGGCCGCCTCGGCCCGGAGAAAGGCCGGTCGGATGGACCTATAAGCAGGAGCTTGAGCGCCATAAGTCGCGGCGATGGTTGGTTGCTCGCGAGTGGGTGAGACGAAATATTGCCGAGCCTTCGCCAGCATGAGCGCCTACTACAACGAGATAGACCCACACGCCGCGCAATGGCTGCGCGGCCTGATTTCTGCCGGCCACATTGCGCCGGGCGAAGTTGACGAGCGATCGATCGAGGATGTGACCCCAAATGAGCTACGCGAGTACACGCAGTGCCATTTCTTCGCTGGGATCGGCGGATGGTCTCACGCCCTGCGTATTGCCGGATGGCCGGACGATGAGCCCTGCATTACTGGCAGCTGCCCTTGTCAGCCTTTCTCATCGGCAGGTAAGGGCGCTGGGTTTGACGACGAGCGGCATCTGTGGCCCGCATTCTTTCACATCATCCGAGAACTTCGCCGCGCGGGAATCCCAAGCGCTGGGCGCGCCATGGGTGAGCAGGTTGCGAGCGGAGACGGACTTAAGTGGCTCGACCTTGTATGCGATGACTTGGAAGGCGAGGGTTACACCGTCAGGGCGGCTGATTCCTGCTCTGCGGGCGTCGGCGCGCCGCACATCCGGCAGCGGATGTACTGGATGGCCGACGCCAACGGGGCGAGACTGGAAGGACGGCACGGAGTGCCCGAACGTACCGGTGAATGTGCTGCTGGGTCGGTCCGTTTGGCTGGCGGGATGGCCGACACCGATCGGACCAGCCCGCTTAACGGATTTTGGCGAAATGCAGACTGGCTTGGATGCCGGGATGGCAAGTGGCGGCCAGTTGCACCAGGGTCATTCCCGCTGGCTTTTGGGTTACCCGCCAGCATGGGCAGATGCGGAGCCGAACTATCGCGCATGGCGGAGCTGGCAGGGCTTGATGCTGGATCACTCAAAGCTGCAAAGCGAAGCAGGCACACCCAACTAGTAGGATACGGAAACGCAATAAACCCGCAGCAAGCGGCCGCTTTCATCCAGTCAACACGAGACGCACCATGATCGCCAACCCCAATCCATCACTGCGCCCCGACAAGCCCATCCGCGCCAAGTCGGTTGACCTGCGCGTAGAAAACGTCCGAGTTACAGCGCACACCGTCGGCACGATCGGCCCCGAACTATCGGCTGTCCATGCTGCAACAAAGTGCAGGGCATTTGGCGTGCGCGCGTGGGCCGGGTGTTACGCGGTTTTCGTCAATTCCCACGGCTGCGTTGATGTGATGGCAAACTACACCATTGAGGCAGAGCGGGCGCACAAAAAACGCCCCAAGGATTTCGTAAGGGCTTACAACCACGCGGTAGGGACGAGCAAAAGGGTTATCGCGAGCGACGTGGCCACTATTGCGTGCCACATCGAAGCCCACCTTGCGAATTTTGCCGAGCAAGCCAAATGAAAATCTGCCACTACTGCAACCAGCCGCTTGCGCCCAACGAAACGCACGACCGCGCAGTCAAGCGGCCAGTGCACCGAATTTGCCACGAACGCAGGCTTGCCGATCAAGCGCTCAGCGCCGAATCGTCCGACCTGCGCGCGAGAATGGCAGACGGCCAGTCTAGGCGGCTGCCTGATTCAGTCGCGCGAACTTTGCCGCGGTGGCCTAGAGGCTAGTAGTGCAGCACAACAGCCGCCCGCTCACTCGTCAGCACGCCAGCGCTGACCAGGTAGCCGATGCCCTGTATCGCGGCATCCGAGCCGAGCCGGACGTGCTGGACCGCCCGCAGGTGCGCCAGAATTGACTCGGCAATCGGATCAGTCAGCGCCCGCGTTTGCGCGGCGCCGAACTCGGCAGGCGTGAACCGTTGAACGAATTCGAACACGCCGATGCGATCTAGCTGGCCGATGTTGACCCCGCGGACGCCTCATTTAGCCCAGCCACAAATTGGTCCAGGCTGGCGCTCAAAACTAAATCAACATCACCCGCCATGCGCTACTCCAAATGTGGTGGTTGCGAAAAAGCTCCTCAGACGATAACCCCGGAGCAGTGCCCGTCCTCGATCAACATGCGCAGAACCGCCGCCTTAAGGTCCGCGTGCAGCGCCAACGCAAAGCGCGGACCGTCCGCGCCAATCAGTTTTGACTGAACCAGTCGACGGTTAAGAATAGAGCCGTCTGCGGCTAAATCTGAGACTTCGGTGGTCAGCAGGTAATTAACCGGGTCCACGTGAAACCCGGTAATTTCATGCGACTTAATTGCCGGCCCCGCGACCGGCTCCAGCACATTGATAGGCATTCGATTATCCTCAGTATAGATAGTGGACCGTGCCGCTCGGGTCTTTGTAGGCGAGCTTGCTGCCTGTACTTGAGTAGTACAGACTATTCGCGAGGGCTGCGCTATCAGCCATTGTCGGCGGCGCCCAACTGGCGTCAGCGCGGATTTGGGCAAGCACCGACCCGCCGCTGTTGAGGCACTGCAGAAACCCTGCCGTAGCCGATGCCGCCGTCTGTAGCGCGAGCACTGGAGTATCAGTCACGTGGTTGCGTACCGATAACTTGCCCTGCGACTCCGGCGTGACAGCGATCGGATATCCGATCGCCACTCGGCGCTGCCAGTCGAGCTGCACCAGGTCGTTTTCTGACGCCCGCAGGACCATGTTGAAATGGCCGTTGGCCCAGCCACCCTGTGGAAGCTCGGAGACATCAGGCGTGACGCCAGTCGTCGACTGGTACAGCCCTATGACATTTCCTAGCGCGTTCTGGGCGCTGATTTTGGGCGACCCAACAATGGACGGTGCGCGCAAGTTGCCGTTAGGGTCAAGCGTCAGCAAAGGCGTTTCGCCAATTGCGTTATTCGTGGCGAGAAAAATAACAAACTCGCCGAATCGGCCGTCACTGCTCGACCATCGACGAAAACCGATGCGGCCAAACGGCGAGAGAGCCGCTGTGTTGTCGGCCCATCCCCAAACCTCAAAGCCCGCCCCGGAGTTACCTGCGGCAGCCCGGTTATATAGTTTGATGGTGCCGTCAACCGCGGCGCTCGTCCCTGCGACCGCCTTGTTGATTTCTAGGGTTTTGGTGACATTATTGTATGAAAAACTGGGGCTATCCTGCTCTACGCCACCGCCAGCCCCGCCAAAAAGCACTGCGCCCGTGGTCAGCCCGGATATGCCGCCGCCAGCTGGCGTTTTATATGTTTGGTCGCCGTGCAGTACTGTGGTCGCGTCTGCCGTTCCACTGCCCAGCCGCGCGGGCGCCATTGTGCCGGTTGTAATATCTCCCGCCGCGTGATTGTGAGCTGTTGGCGTGCGCGCGTCTGTGCCTTGCGCTGCTGTTGCGTAGAACGTGTCGAGATAGGTCTTTAGAGTAGTTTTGATATTTGCCCACGAGAGCTTCTTGACAAGATTCTCAGCGGCTGAATCGATGAGCGGAACCAGGTCTGCATCAACGGGTGTTGTCTTAACCGGCGCGGCATTCGTGCCGGGCGCAATTAGCCCGAGTGCTAAATACCGCGCGTCACCGTTCGGCATCGGCGGCGACGGCGTGACGTCGTTCGGCCGCGTGACGTTGATCGGCACAATCGCTGCGCCAGAGTGCGTGATAATCACGTCGTCATCGTCCGCAAGCAGGTAGCTCTCGACGTCAAACACCCAGCGCGCCTGTTCGCGACCGACTAGCCACGCAGCGCTAACCGTTGCGCCAATTACGACAAGCACGCCAGCCCCGCCGGGCGCAAAGCTCACGCGCGCATTTGCAGCGCCGTCGTGCGTCAATACCTGGATCAGCAGCGGCGAGGGTCCAGATGACCGGATGTGGCAGCGCAGACCGCGCCCAACGGTAGCCAGCCCCGTGGCCGGCAGCAGCTGCGAAAACGCCTGCCCGCTTTGAATCGTTAAATCTACATACGTCGTCATTTCCTCGCCTTTTTGTCAACGAGCATTTTTGCCATTTTGGCGCGCGCGGCAGCGATGACTTTGCCGACTATTGCGCAGGGCCGGCACATTGTTAGAATCCCGCAAACGGCAGAACTTGCAGGTCGGTGTAGGCGACCCCGTTTACAGTGCACGTGATGGTCGCTTCTTGGTCAATTATTTGGCCGTTGTAATACGAAAAACTGCACACAGTGCCCATGCCGTCTTCAAAACTGGTCTTAATGTATTGCTCTGGCGGGCCTGTCTCGACGCTACTCCAAACGATGGTGTCCGCCGGAAGCTCGTCAGCCACGCGAACGCCGCGAATCAGGTATCTCAACACCCACGTGGCCTCGCCGCCAGAGCCTGCGCTCGTGAGCACAAGCCTTATCGGCACCGACACCGCAGGCGCGGCAGCAGGCGCGGCAGCCCCAACCCGCACCATAGTCAGCCCAATATTTAGCCCACCCAGCGCAGGACTTCCCGCAACCCCTCTGAATCTTCGACTCATACTGTCACCCTCATTTGCAGCGGCTCCATACCTTCGGCCCGCACGTCGATAACGTGCTCGCCCGGCGGCATCACCGATGCAGGGAAAAAGACCACTCCTGCGCTGTCAGTTGTGCGCGTTATCGAGCCGTTTAGCGTGCAAGAAGCCCCCACGATCGGCGCGCCCGAGTCGTCGCGCAGCTGAATGCGCCGATCGTCAGACTGCGTTGAAACGGTGGCGCTCGCGTACTGCTCGGGCTCGTAGGCATCACTCAGCGCCGACAGCGCAATATCAGGCAGCGAGGCAACGCGCAGCAGCGCCAAAGGCGCCGAACCGTCTTCGGCAATCTCCGAGTGCGTAACTACGGCATGGCCAGCCAGCCCGTAGGCCGGCAGGTTGACGCTCACTATGTCGCCCGGCACGATTCGCGACCGCTGGCGATCAATCGGCACCGAGTAGGCAGGCCGCGCCATGTCTTGCAGCATCCTCTTGGCAACATCCGCAGCCGTCCTGCCATCACGCACTAGCGGCAGCGTGGTTTCTGCCAGCACCGAGCCGCGCATCAGTTCGACCGCGGGCGCCGATGCCTCAAGCGTGGCAAGCGGTGCGTTGTCTTCAAGCGCGTATCGCACCCGCAGCCGCGTCGCAATACTCGACCGACTTGACCCAGCGCTCGCCGTGTAGCGCGGGGCGATCGTCTTGGCGGTCCCGGCGCGCGGCAATAATCGCATGGTGCCGCGCAGCTCGCGCGAAAACACTGCGTAGATCGACTCTGATATGAGCACCATTGATTGCTGCAACGACATAGCGCCAATCGTGCCAGATACCTCGATTGACCGCTCCAGGCACTCCGCCCGAAACTCGGCAACGTGCCCGCGGTCGAGCTCTACGCCAGCCCGATAGCAAAGGCTGTAGAGCATGTCGGCAGGGTTGGTGATCAGGTGCCCGCCCGTGTCGTCAAGCGCGCCATCGCCCACAGCCGTCATGGTCACGCCATCGTCGACACCATCAGTCAAAATCAGCGTGACCGGCGAACCGTAGCCTGATGCATCGTTGCGCCACTCAAAACCGTCGAAGTCCTGCCCGTCAATTTTCACCGACCGGATGCGATCCGACGCGTGATCAGCCCACAGCCATGTGCGCCCCGAAGCGTCCAGCCGAACGCACTTACCGGGCACGGACCGGCCGTAGCGCCACGGCAAAACCTCAACGGTGCGAAACCGCGCGATATCCGCATTCGTGCGATGCGGCAGCAGTTTCGCCCAGCCATCGGCTTCGCAGTCGATGCTGATAGCGCTGCCGAACGTCTGCGCGCTTGTCACGCCGCTGCGGGAAACAGTCGCGCCGTCCATCACATCAACCCGCACGCCAAACGGCAGTTGGGCAACCAAGCGCGCCCTGAGCCGCGAGCCCGCGCCGGTCAACGTCAGCGCAAAGGAGTCATTGCGCGCGCCGAGTTGCGCGCGCGTAGGCGTTATATCGAATTGGCACATGTGCGCCGGCAGCGCCGCCGACAGTCGCGTCCTGATCTCGTCCGTGGCGTAAATCTGCGACGGTGGCGAGGTGTGCAGGAATAACCACCGACCGCGGGCAGTGCTCTGAACCTGCGTAAACCCCGACGCCGAAAACTCAGCGCCCCCAGAAAAATACGCGACGTTCTGCACGGCAGAAAACACGCCGGCGGCAGTGAACAGCGCAGTTCCGCTGATCGGCGCGGCTGCTTCGGCTGAAAACGCAGCGCCAGACGCAAAAGCGGCCGTGCCCGTAGTTGGCTGCGCGTCGCCGACCGCCGAAAAGGCAGCGCCCGCAGTTGCAAGCACAACGCCGCCAACCGCGGTAAACCCGGCAGCCGAAAACACCACTCCCGCACCAAACCCAGCGGCTCCGCCCTGCGTCGAGGTTCCGGTAGTCGTGCCAATCGCGCCGGCTGTAAAATGAGCCGTGCCCGCAACCGCAGAAAAACCGACCGCCTCAAATGTGCCACCGGCCGCAAAAGCGGCCGTGCCCGTGGTCACGTGGCAATCGTGATCGGGATGCTAATAGACGATTCCGTCAAGCCAACCGGCAGGCCATTTGTGAATATGGTGTTGCCTAACTTTATGGCGCCGGTGCCCGCGGTGAGTGTGACGTCGCAAGCCCAAGCGCGGTCGCCGTTTCCGTTGAACACGATGGCAAAGGTGCCGGTCCCATCAAACACCGCGTTTGCGCCAGTGATTGCGGCAAAGACTACGGCACGGTTTGCAGACACCCCAGCTTGGATCGGATCAGTAAATGCCAGCGTAGCAAGCAAGACCTGCGCGCCGAGCGCAGTGTCGCCCGTCGCTACCATCGCCCCGTTGTAAAATTTGATGTTCGGCGCACTCGCCCCCGCGTTTAAGTAACCAACCAGCCCGCCCGTGCCGTCGAGCATGGCGTGCGCGGCTGCGGTTGAAAATCGCATAATTGCCATAAAGTGATCCCCTTAAATTAAATTGCGTTGAGTTCAATCGCGATTGAAAGTTTGCGCAGGCTGGTAACCGGCTGATTGCCGTGCCGGTCGATTAAATCAACCTCGTCTTGCAGCGTGCAGATGCCAGCCTCCAGCTCTTCGCTGACAATGCCCACGCGCGCATCCTCGTGCTGCTGCGCGTACTCGAGCGAGTCGATGAGCGAGATAACAGAGTCATACCCGCAAGAGTCGTAGGCAATGCGCCCGCCGATGCCGCGACCGCGCGACGCGCCGGCGAGCCTGATTCTTTGGTCCCAAATGCCTAGACGCGCGCGCGTCGATCCGCTCAGCAATGGCCGCGCCGGCACGCCCAGGTAAAGCAGTCGGATAGTTCCGCCCTCGTTGATCGCCAGCCGCCACTTTGCGCAAGTCACCGAGTCAAACAGCAGACCGATGCTGCCCGCGCGCCAAACTACCGGCAAACTGACGGCTACCGTGCTGAAATCGTCGTTGGAGCCGGTCAGCAGAATGGTCGCCGTGCTTGCGATGGTGTGCGCCCCGATCAGCAAAGTGTCGGCTGCGCCTGACCCTGCAATGTCAATCTGGGTGGATCCGCTCCACGCGAACGATTCATCGTCAGGCGATTGCGCGCGAGCGATGCCGTTTGTCGCTGAGGCGCTGTGCTGGTAAGTGTCGCCATCGACAAAAGACGGTGTTGCGCCCACTGCGAAGTTGGCAAGAATGCCGGCAGTCAAAGCGACCGAGCCGTCAATGTCGGCAGTGGTCCACGACCCGCCGTCACGCCGCCAACGAAACTCGCCGCCCTCAGTCGAGAACGCCCATTGATCGCCCGGAGCGAAACCGATGGCCCCAGGCGTTATTGCAAAACTCATGCCAGCGTTTGTGTAACTTGTAAGTGCAGTTGTAATCAATGAATACTCAGCGAGCGCGCCAATGACCGTGCCGCGCACCGACAGGGTGATTGTGTCGTCGCCAGTCTGCCCGCCACCGAGCGCAACCGGATCGGCTCGAACGATTTGATGAGTTATCGAGTCGCCCTGCTGATAAGTCGCGCGCCCATTTGAAAATGGGTTGGTGACAATTATCAGCTTGTCGCCCGGTTTCAAATTCTCAACGCACCCAATACCGGGGCCGATGCCAAACTGCCTAGTAGACGTTGGCACCGGCGTCCCGTTGCTGTCATTGGCCATGACCGCCGAATGATAATAAACATTAGGCTGTAGCGGCAGGAGCCCATCTAGGCTCACAAACCAGCTTGTACCACCGTGGTCTTGCCAGACTGAATTCCCTGTCAGTCCGGCTACATCAAAAGGGTGCTGTAGCCCTCCCTCGACGTATGCGCCGCCAATTCGCGCCCGACAAAGCGTCAAAAGCGGCTCAAGGTTCTGAGTTAGGTTGCGCGACGAGGCGACCGACATCGCGGTGAACTCAAGAGCAAGCTCGGCAAAGTTTCGCTCCCCGTTCGGCCTGCGCTGATATACCTCCATTACATAAGTTTTCCATGCGGTCGCGCCCGTGGTGTTGAGTAGAACGGTTAGCGGCATTAGGAAGCCCACCATTATGAAAAACTGCTCCTCATAGTAACTGTAAACCAACGGGGGCAATACTGCGGGGCTACCTAACTGCGAGTGCAGCTGCAGCAGGTGCTTTTGGAAAATGTCCGCAACCGCCGTTATGGCGCGAATATCCTGCTCATCGAACACCGCCACCGCCGAGCATCGCTGCTGAAGAGCGGTGAATGACTCTTGTGCGCGCAAAGGCGGATTAGTCGGAGCGGGCAAAGGGTCTGGGAGTAAACTAATGTCGGTTACCTCAGTTACAACGCGCACATATCCATCGCTAAATGCGGGCTGGCCGCCCAAATCCCATTCTGTGTCGCGCCCAGACATAAACGAATTGAGCGCAATCGACCCGATGCGCCATTCTTGAATCGCCTTGTAAATATCTTGGCATGCTGCGGGTAGGGTGCTCACGGCATCATCTTCCTCGCTTATTCCCAATAGAATTTCATTCGGGCCGCCCGAAACTAGGACGGAACTGGAGTCGCAAGCACCGGCGGGACGGGGCCGATACTCAAAGGTGTATGTTTTTGATATTGCTTCAGCGCCGAGCCGGAAGTTTCTTACGCTCAGCGTCGGAAGCACTTCGGTGGCGAGTCGCGGTAATAGCTCAAATTCCGCAGACTTTGTGCCGACCGGCTCAGCGTTTGGCTGTAGCTGCGACGGAACGGTAAACCCGTAGTAATCCGTGTACGCCACGCCGGTGATTGCGTTTTCTAGGTCGCCGGTGACCGACGAACTGACCGCCCAAATTTCAGCGCCAGGAATCGGCGCGGCCACGCAGACGATAGATAGCGACTCAGTTGGCGCCGCAGATGGCACTGTCAGCGGGACCACCGCTTTTTTGATGTAACTCGTCCCAGACCGCACGCTGCCCGCGCTATAGCTGGCTGTGTACACCGCTAGGTCATCGCACGCCATGCCTCCCGGTCGACGGTCAGCGGCAATGACGCCCGCGTAGTCGATCAGTGCGCTGTCGGCTTTCAGAACGGAAAGCAGCGAGTAAAGCGAGGTAATCGCGGTGTATGTCTCGACGACTGCAACACCGTTGAGGACGGTTACGGTGCGCCCGCCGGTGACCGCAAACACCCTCGTCCCAATCGGGATCGAGCGTTGCAGCGCAGGGCTGAGCATGTAGCGGTACCGGCCCTGCCGAAATTCGCGCCAATGCCGGTAGACTGTCACGTCATCGCCGAAGCGCAAGCGCGCAGCGCTGGGCGGGACCGTGCCCTCTGGCTCAACATTCACCGCGCCGAAGTCGAACTCGTCACCAGCAAAATCGCTAGCGCCGGCGCCCATCTCGCGCGTGACCGCGTAGTCGGTTGCCGCCAGCACAAGGGGCGATTGCGAGATGGAAACGGAGTAATCATTCCCAGCCGGGCCGGTTGTCCGTGCAAACAGGTTGCCGGCCTGGAACGGCGCAAATGCAGCACGCGTCGGTGTGCCAAGATCAGTCACCGTGATTTCAAACTGCTGCGCTGCGATTCCACTCGTCGCGCTAATCCCGCCGATCGTGCCATTGCCCACGCCGGAATAAACGGGCGCGCTTATTTGCGGATCGCCGTTGATTACGTTTGACGTTATTTCAACGTCTACAACAGAATCAGCAGCGCCCGTGTAGCTGCCTGATAGCGAAACATTGCCACCGCCCGCCGCGTTGCGCGAAATCAGCTCAAACGCGCTTGATGCTATTGCGTTTGTTGCCGTAACAGCCGCGCTGCGCACAATGTTAGTTAGCCCGGTTGCGTATCTCATGCCTGAAGCCTCTGCAAACGTTCGAGTTCTGGACCGATAAACCTAGTAACTATGTCGCGCCAGTAGGCCTGGGTGTTTTGGTCGCCGCTCACGTTTACGGTCAACTCGATGCGATTCACCGTCCCAGGCTTAACGGTGCCCGCAAATGCCTGCTGCTGGGCCAGCTCCTGCGCGCCGACCGCAAGCCCTGCCTCGCGTTCCTCCCGTTCCATCAGGCGCAAAGCGAGCAGTCGTTCAAGCCCCGGAGCACCCTCGGCAAATTGCGCATTGAGTTGCCGCCGTAGCTGGTTCTCGGCCCGCAGGCTTGGATCGGCCGCCTCAATCTGCGCAATCTGCGCCGCGATTGCCGTCGCCGACTTGTCGCGCTCAGCGGTGAGCGCCGCTTCCTGTTCGATCGCCACGCGCCGCTCGCGCGCGCCCTCGTTTAGCGCCTCGTATGAGTCCCGCGCGGCCAACGCTTGCTTTGACAGCGCGTCTGCGCTCGCGTTGATGATGAACACACCGTCGCGGATCTCGCCGAGCAGCCCAACGGTAAAGCCCTCTAGTTTTTGCGTCTCAATCGCTGCGGATTCAGCGGCGCGGCTGAGTTGGTAATTTGACGCCGCTAGCTTTTCGGTAGCGACCCCCGCCTCGTCAATTTTGCCGGCTAAGTTCTCGGCGGCCGTGGCCACGTTTTGCAGCGCAGGCAGTGCGGTGTCGGCCGATTGTTTGATAGATTCGCCAAGGCCAAGGCCGGCAACCTGCGCAGCGATCAGCGAACTACTGAGCCCGGCAGTTGCGCCGGCTAGCTCAATCTGCGAGGCAACTTGGCGCTTTGTCGAGTCATCCGCGCCTTCGGCAGTCGCCCGCAATCGTGCCGCGTAAACCTCAAACGCCCTAGCCACATCAGCCTGCGCCGCCCCGCCGTCACGCACCGATTCGGCAATCCGGTCGAACGCAAAGCGCGCCTTTTCGGCAGCGTCGATTATTTCCTGTTGGGATTTTAGACCCAGGTCTTTGAATGCGTCGCCAAGGTCGATGGCGCTTTCTTTCGACGCCTCCAGCTCGTCAGACAAGCGCGCAACTTCGTTGGCTGCCTTTTTGACAATCTCAAACGCAGCTTCGGCGCCATCGCTTCCCGCATCAAACGCGGTCGCATAGTCTTTCTGAAAGCCTTTCAGCTTTTCTTGAGCAATTGCGAACTCTTGCGCAACATCCCTCGTTGCTGCAGCAGCCTCCGCGGCCGGAGCCTTCACGCCAGCAAGTTTGTCAGCCGTTTCACCAAAGAGCCTGATTGTGTCAGCAAACCCAGGCGGCGCAATGCCAAGCTCTTGCAGGGGCGCCTTTGCGTCCTTTGCTGCCTGCGCGGTCTCCTCTATTTTAGTTTTCAGCCCACCGGCTTTTTCAGTCGCCAAGCCGAACGACCCAGCTAGCCCATCAAGCCCCTCGTCGCGCAAAGCATTTGCGCGCACCGTCATGTCATCAAAGACAGTCGTAAGTTCGCCCGCGCCATCTGAGAAAAAGCTCAGCGCGCGGAATAGCTCGGCCATTACGCCAGTCCACACCGCAACAAACTGCGCTGCGCCAGCCTTAATCGTGTTAAACACAACAGATACGGTTGTGCCAACGACGCTTACTACCGCAATAATTGCCTCAAAGTTTTCGACTGTAGTTTTAACAAACAGTTCGACCTGCTGAACAGCATCGTCGAAATCAAACGACCCCGCAAAGTCGCCCAACTGTTTAATTGCTTTTTCCGCAAACAGCGTCAACTGTTCGGTTATTCGCGCAAATTGCTCTGATTTAGTGAAATCCTCAATCCGCTTAGAAAACCCCTCGAACTCAGCCGTCAGCGGCGCGAGAATAGGGGTTAGCAGCAAGTCGCGCGTTTGCGTGACTTGATTCGTCAGCTTAATCAGCGCGGAGCTAAAATTCGAGTTAATCTTGTCCGCAGCTTCCTGCGACGCATTGCCAGATTCGCGCACGACCTCAGTAAATGCGCGAAGATCACCGCCGCCCTGCTGCAATAGCAGCCGCAGCGCTTCGCGCGGCTTGTCGCCGACAGTCGCCATCACATCGGCAGCCGCAGCGGTGTCGTCCTGTAGCGCAAGAATTACGTCGGCGAAACTTTTCCCGCTTAATCCAGCGTCTGCAATGGCGCGCGAGAATAGCGAAGCGGGCTCGCTGAAATCCTGGAACAGTTTGTTGAGTCGGGATACTGCGTCGCCAGACTCGACACCCTCAACCGCAAGAACGCCAAGAATTGCCGTGCTCTCTGCGACGCTTACGTTTGCGCCTTTTGCAGCCGTGCCAATGCCAGCCAGCCCCCCGGCAATCGCAACGGTGCTTGCTCCGGCAGCCGCAGCAGTTGCCGTGATCGCGTCCGCAATCGCGCCGACCGACGCCGGCGCCTCGCCAAACTTGTCCAGAGCAGTGCCGAGCAGCGCGGCCGCTTGCGCGGAGTCAATCAGCGCGGTATTTGCAAACGCCAGCACCGTGCCCAACTGCTCGGCCGCGTCTTTCGCGGTAAACCCGTCTTCAGTCAGCAGCGCAAGCGCGGCCGCGGCCTCTTGCGCGCTAAACGTAGTCGCGCCCACAGCGTCCTTGACGGCTAGCTGCAGTGCCTTCTGTTCCTCAGCCGTTGCGTTGGTCCGCAGGCTCAGCCGTGTGAACGCGGCCTCGACCTCAGCCGCGCCGGACACTGCATTACCGATTGACTCAGCTGCAGACGACAAACGGCCAAACGCCTTGCCCACCAGCTCTGAGGCTTGGTTAATGGAGCTCAGCCTGGCGCCTACGCCCGTCAGACTCCCCTCAATGCTTTTGAGCGAGCTAGTTACGCCGTCGATGACGCTGAACTTTAATTCCGTGTCGATTCGATTAGCCAACGCCTAACGCCTTTTTTAATCGTTTCGAGAAAATATCGTTGGCACGAAAAACAAAGCGATCGACGATTACACTGTTAACCGCTTCTTTTTCGAGCATGTTTGCAACGGACGGCCCGCGCAGCGCGCGCAGAGGCTGCTTTAGCTGCCCGATGTTTCTGCCTGCCCGCATCCGGCGCTTTTCGCCAGACCGCAGAAACGAAACTGGCTCGCCGCTAAGGCCGGCAGCAACAAACCCGCCTTTGATTGTCTTGCGCCCGTTTGCCTTAATGACTTTCACCACTAAGCCGGCCCGTCGTTGCACTGCGCCGTAGCTCAGCAACAGTGGCCCGCGCTGCCCTCGCGCGCCGGTGACAATTACCGACCCGCCGTCTTTTCGGGATTTGAGATCCTGCGCAATGCGAGCGGACGGCAGGTTGTAAATAGCCTTCGCCGCCCGCTTTGCCTCAGTATTGCCAGCCCGCGCAATATCCGTCAGCGCCCTTTCGAGCGCTAACGGTGCGTCTTTTGCCGCGTCGGCCAATTTCTGCGCCAGCAATTTAACGCTGGTCAAATCCGCCTGAATCACGCCGAGCTTGCCAGCGCTTCAGTTAGTTTCGCGGTAATTGCAGCCGGATCAAGCGCCTTCATAATCGGCGCCGCAGCGGCCTGCACCGCAGCCAATGCGTCTGGCGTGATAATCAGCGGGATCAGCCCCGCCAGGCGCTCGAATGCGTGAGCGGGCGGAAATGCCCACACATTCTCGATCGTCAAGCCTTCCCGCTGCGCATACAGCGGGATGAAAGCCAGGATCGGATTGAGCCCGGCAGCCTTTTCGGGCTGGATGATGGATAAAATGGCGATGAACTCAGCCAGCGTTTGCATTACGCGTTAATCCATTCGTTGACTACGGCAGACATAGTCGCGATGGGGCACAGCGCAGTCACGCGCTGCAACGGAGTAATTACAAGCTGAAGCGTCTGCGGCGCGCTTGCGTTAATCAATTGCGTGTCGCCGGTGCCGCTGATGCTGCAATATGCGGCAATAAAGTCAACGGGCGTGTTCGACGGGGTCTGCCCGTTGAACCTCACGGAAAACTCGTCTTGCGCCGTGAGTGGGATGATGCGCTCGTATGGCGTGCCGGCAGGCGTGTATGCAGCGATGAGGACTAGAGTAAAGCCGGTCGGCATGCGCCCGACAGACGTCATCAGGTCAGTCACTCCAGGCCGAATCTGCACTACGGCAGGGTCCAGCGCTACGCTGTAATCGACTCCGCCGCCCGCGCAAGCAACCGGCCCAAGATGCTTCAAGATTGCGCTTGCGCCGTCGGATACAGTCGCGCCAGCAACCGGGAAAGTGGGTGCGGAGCCTGCAGTGGTCCCGCCCACGGTGTAAACGTAGGCTACTCCTGTGCTGCTTACCACGTCGCCGACCGCCCGAAGCGTGGACGTCGCATGAGCGGCCGCTTTGATTGCCAGCGACGTGAACGCGCTAAGCGTGCGCACGCCGTAAGGCGATGCTGTCGTTTCACCCATGTGGTAAAACCCGCCCGCTGCAGGCTCGGTCAGCTCTTCTCCGGTTACCGGGGTAGTGGACGGCGTGATTGTCTCGGATTGCGCGCCCATCGCCAGAGCGACGTTGCGCATCGTCATATCCATTAGCGTGACGGCGATGCTGTACTCGACAGAGTCCGTGTCCTTCTGGATCGTCTGGCCCGTGCCTGTGCGAGACTCGGTAACAACGCTAAAAGTAGGCGTGCGCGACATTGTCACGGACGACGAGTTGCCCATGTCACGGTAGGGTCCGGGCTTGCCGGTGGTTCGATGGCGGCGCGCAACCTGCAAGATCCCGCCGGCCTTGAGGATGTTGCTTTTGTGTGTCACTAGTGGCAGTGCAGTAGGCATTCCGATCTCCTAAAACGCAAAAAGGCCGCAAAATGCGGCCTTTCGGGTGCCCATGTGGGCGGGGTTGTCGAGGCGTTATTGCAAAAACTGTGCCATGTTTGGCGGTTTTGCGTAAACTATTGTTGCAGACTACTTACGGTCCTATCGCCGGGTTGCCCCAGCGCTCGATGGTGTGAACTTTGATCGTCGTTCTCACAATCAAAAAGCCGGACGCTAAAAACTCAGCGATCAGGACCGAGCCGACTAGCTCAATCTCTCCTATTGAGCCCGTCGCGTCCGCAAGCCCCCCTGTATCTGTGCACAGCGCCTTGCGGTGGTCCGTTTTAATCCGCTGATGCTGCGAGCCTTCATCGCCCGGCACCGCAATCGTTGCGGTGTCAAACACGATGGCCTGCGCCACTTGGATCATCCCGCCGGCGCGCACAACAGGCCCGTTGACCCCGGTCAGCGCCTCCTCGGATTCATAAACCGTAGTCGTGCAGTAAAGTGAGGCATCCAGCGCCACCGGTGTCGGCGTCAGCCGCACCAGCGCGCCGCATTCCGTTGCCCAACCGTTAGAGGTGCGCACCTGCTCCATCAGTTTCGCCGCTGCAATCAACGCGCGTTCGCACAGGGTCATCATAACTCCGGCCCTCGCTCATGCACTGCGAGCCACGTAGTCGAGCCGGAATCGGATTCGACCTGCTCGTGCAGCCGATAGACGCTGGAGCCACTGGCCCAAGTGTCGCCGGCCTTCGGGGTAGGCGCGCTTGCCCGCATCAATGACAGCTCGCGCTGCGATGCGGTGACGACGATGCCAGCCTCCGCGTACCGCGCGAAATCGATATCGTTAATCATCCCGGTCGCGGCGACAGGCAGCCCGTCCTTCGGCGTGTACAGCCCGACCTGCTCGTCTGCCGTGGCCAGCGCAACAAAAAGCACCTGGTCGAGCGCTGTAAGACTTGGAAACATGGCTACCCCAAGAAAAGTTAGGCCCGCGTGTGCGGGCCGTTGGTGCTTAGGTGCGCTTGCCTTTCAGCAAGACCTTGGGACGAGTGCAGTACGACAGCGGGTTGCTCTGCGACTCCAGCTCGATGCGCTTGCCGTTCGCAGACAGGTACTGCCGCGCGTAACGCGGTAGGCCGTTAGTGTTGACGGTCTCAATGTAGTCGGCCGGCGCATAAACCGTGCGGAACAGGCTGGGCACGCCAGTCGGGAAGATATGGCACTTGTCAGTGTGCACCATATCGCTCGTGCCGTTCTTGCCGCGGTAGTTTTCCCACACGATGCCGCCGAACTCAAACACGCCGTAAATTTTATTGCCGTTGCTGTTTGGGATGACGTACCCATTGCGTAGCACCTCCGCCATGCTCGTTCCCTTGTACGACTCAACGACCTCTTTGTGCGAGATCAAGCCATCAAAGAACGCGTTGCCGCAAAATGCGTGCGCCCCGGTAAACCCGACTCCGCCCAGGTTGTCAGCCATTTTGCGCACCGCAGATGCGCACGCCAAGCGCAACGCACCCGAAGCCGGGCTGGCCGCATCAAGGTCGAAATCGATTTCGGTTTCCTGAGTTACGACAAACTCGGAAAAGAGATCGTACAGCGTGGTGCCGTTGGCGTTCAGAATCACACCCTTCACCGCGCCGAGCCGCTGCAATTCAAGCGTGGGATCTAGCAGGCTGGTCACCGCTTCGGACAAGCGCTGGTTGACGATGGTGGTCACGCTTGCGACCTCCGTCTCAGAGCCGAATGCGCGAACGCCCTGCACCTCGTCGGCATTAATGCCGTCATCGTACTGGTAGTGCGGGATCACGAGCGACCGTGCAACCGCTTTGTCTTTCGCCTTTGTTTCGCCAGGACCGCCGCGCGGCGTTGGGTTCAGTAATTTAAGCGTGCCCTCGATCGACTCAATCATGATCGTGGTGGTGGTGACTCCGCGCTCAGCCCAATTGATTACCTGACCAGCGCGACCTGGGACAAACGGGAACGAATTGACGGAATCAGTGAGCGTGATGACGCCAAAAGCGTCCTGCTCGAAAATATTTAACGACGGCATTTTGGCAGTCTCCAGTTTAGAAATGCAAAGGGCCGGCGATTGCCGGCCCTTGGTTCAACGGTTAGTTACTGTAAATTAGCGCGCGGTTACAAACCGCTCAGCCAATTGCGCGTAGGCAGTCGCCCTGCCTGCCGTGCCGATCGTCGCTGGCCAAATCAACTCGTTAATGTTCAGGCTCGTGTTGTTCGTGGTCAGTACGCACTGCTGGTCAGCATCGGTCGCATTTACGGCAGCGTAGAGCACACCTGCCGCAACGTGCGATCCGTTGTAGGTGGTAGGCGCGAGCACCGTCCACTTCAGCGAGCCCTTTGCGACGATGATGTAAAACACGTCGCCGATAGTCATGGTCCCACCGTTGGCCAGCGTGAAATTAACGTGGCTGCTTGTGTATGCAGTTGCAACCTGCCCGCGCCGAAGCTTGCGCCCAAGCGGGGCGATAACTTCAAACTCGCCAGTGGCAGAAGTCGCCAAAAGCTGCACGCGATATGCGCCGTTTTGCGCGTCAGGGCCGAGCGACACGCCCGACACAACGCCCGTACCAGTGCCGACCAGAACAGGAGTTCCGCCAGCAGTGACCGTGAGCGTGTACGCATCGGCAATCGTCATGGTCCCTGCGGATGAGACCAGGAAACTAATGTGCGTCGATACGTAGGCAGTGCCCACAACGCCGTTGGGCAATGCCGTTCCATCGGGCGCCACCACCGAAAACGCAGCGGTCGCGCTGGTAGCGAGCAGGGTGATTACATATGCGCCGACTTGAATATCGGGGCCGAACGTGAGTGCCGTCATGGCGCCCGTACCAGTGCCAACGATCGTCGGGACTGGCGCGGCCGCCAAGGCTTTGGTGATCTGGCCGAGCACCGCGCCTGCGACGCGATTCTGACCAAGGATCAATGTTCCGTTAACCCGGCCCCGAAGCCCGTCAGGCTCAGATAGGATGTGGCCGCCGGCGTGAGTCGTTTCGGTAAGTGTGGTCATTGCTTGATTCCTCTAAGCCGCGATTAGTGGTTCCGACCGGCTGCGGCAGCGCGACGGTCGTAAATGGTTGCCGCTGTGGTTCTGCCAGGAGACGCTGCCGGCGGAATAGATGTAATCAGCTCCTCACCCACACCCGCGCGCAGCGTAAGTAGCTGGGCGCGTGCGCTCTCTGGAGTCGTGCCGCTCTTTGCGTACCCCGCCGCCAAGCCTGGCAGGCCAGCAGAGAAGCACCAATTGCTAATCTCGCGCGCCTCGACAATCCGAGCCGCGACGGTCGCGCGCGTCAGCGCTTCAGTCGATTGCATCAGCGCGACCGCGACTTCAGGCGCAAGGCCAGCCGCGTTAATCGCCGCGCTAACTGCGCCGCGCTCCGCTTCAGCCGCCTGCGTGGCTCGTGCAAGCTCGGCAGCTGCCCGGCCCGCGCCGTTGTCTGGAGCTAGGCCGCTGATTTCGTCGGCAAGGCCCGCGGCAATTGCGGCCGGCCCGTATAGGCATCCGCCCTGCAAAGCGCGGACCGCATCAACATCCAGACCGCGGTTGCGCGCCACCATGCTAATAAAAATATCCGCAAGCCGGTCAACTTCTGCCTGCATGTCGCCGCGCGCCTCGTCAGATAATTTGGCCGTGCTGTCGCCAGCAGCCTTTTTGGAGCCGCTTGTGATCGTGGTTACATCGTACCCGGCCTGATCCAGCGCGCGGGCGATCGATACATGCTGAGAGCGCACGCCAACAGAGCCAGCGCCGCCAGTCACCGGAATCACAAACCGATCGGCTGCGGACGCGATCGCGTAAGCCGCCGAATACGCGGAATCGTCCGCCACCGCAGTGATGGGCTTGATTCCGCGCGATGCGTGGATGTGCTCGGCAAGCTCAAAGCATCCGGTCACCTGCCCGCCACGGCTGTCGATCAGCATCACAATTTCGCTCACCGCATCGTTTGCAATCAGCGAATCGAACGCGGCGCTGATTACGCTGTAGGCGGTGCCGTCGTACATGTAGGTGATCGCGTCGTATTTTGGAAAAAGAGGGCCCTTAATTGTGATGGTCCCAACGTCACCTGCAATGGATGTGATGTGCTCCGGCTTGCTGCCGTGCACACCGTCGACCATGTAAGCCAAGTACGCGCCGAACTCCGGGATGTTCTGCGCCGTGGCGATCAGCGTATCGAGCGCGCCGGCGTGCATCAGCATCGGGCGCCCCGTAAGCGCCGTGATTGCCTGCGCTCGGGTCACAGTCTGGCCGCGCCCGAACAGTTTTGAAAGTAAGCTCATGGAATAATTTCCTTTATTTGGAGGGCCGATTCAGCTTGGGCGCGGCGCCCGTCCGAGTCGTAAGAAAGGCCGAGCTTGTCGGCTCGCTTGTTGTCTTCCGCTTGCTCGGCATCGATTTCCTCTGGATCTTCGCCTTTCGCAAGCGTGACTTTTGTCCGACTGCTAATGCCTCCGCGGATCGCCTGAACGTCCGCCCGGACATCCTGCACCGGGTGAGAATTCGGCCAGCCTTGCGGAACCCACAACGTCTCGCGGTAAAAGTCGGGATCGTCGTAGTAATCCGGCACGCTCAGCGCGCCAGACAACACGGCCATGTTCCACCACTCATCGCGCACACGACCGCAGAACATTGGGATGGTGTACAACCACAGGCTCATCTCGATCAACCGGTGAAACTCAAGCAGCAGCAACTTTAGCGCCCGATCGGTAATCGTTCGCAGGTCTCCGGTCAGCACTTCATACGGGATGCCAACGCGCGCCGCGAATCCCAGCAGGTTAAAACGCATGTACTCCGGGAAGTCCGTGCCAGCACCGGGCGGATCGTTGAATGTGACACCCCACCCCGGCGGCAGCTCGGACATAGTGCCAGGCTCCATGCCTGCGATAGGCGTGCCGTCCGCATCGTCAGTAAGTCGCGCCTCGCCAAGTGGACCCACGTTGGCGGATTCGGGCGGCCGCGTGAACCAGCCTGCATGCAGATTGGCGACCGCCTGCCGCTCCATCACCGAGTCCTGCACCCGGTCCAAGCCGAAGATCAAAGCGATGACTGACGCCATGTCGGGGATGCCGCGCAACTGGCCCGCCCTCAGCGGATGGTAGATATGCATGATTTCGTCGGCCGGAATCCGCACCAGCGTCCCCGCGTCGATTGTAAGTGCGCTCGTGTCGCCGGGATGCGCGCGATACATCCAGTAAGCAGCGGCCTGGCCCCGCTTATTGATCTCAATGCCCTCCTGAATTACGTTCCCGTTCGGCGCATACGCGTTGTAGTGCCTCGGGCACTGCTCAGACTCGATCAACTGAATCTGTAGCGGCACGGGCAGACCGTCGCTAGCGCGACGCCATCGAAACCGCGCAAATGCCTCGCCGGCCTCTTTGACTTCGCGCGAAGCAAGCGCCTGCTGCCCGTAAAAGTCGAGAACCGCTTGAGCGTCCGAAACCTTGATCCAGCGCTTCCAGGTGCGAGTCGCCCGCACCTTGTGCTCGGGCGATCCGTTGACCGGCTTCGCCTGAACACCCGTGCCAATTTCGCTTGCCACCCACTTATCGACCGCAGCCCCTGCCCATGCGTTGCTTCGAACAAGGTGCCGAACGCGGTTAACGATTGTATCAATCTGCGTGCCCTGATTAGGGCCGGTCACCGGTGCTCGGAAAAGTGCCAAGCGCCGCCCCGTGCTAGCGCCCGGATTAGCCGGCAGTGCTGCGACGCTGTCCGCCATCAGTAGCCCTGCCCGGTCTGTGTGATGCGGTACATCATTCGCTTGGGTTTGCCAGTGGTAATCGCAGCCATTTGGTTTTCCAAGTCGGTGATATATGCGTCTAGCTCCGACGCCTTAGCGGCCGTGTAGCTCACCGCGCGACCACGGTAGCTGCCGCTAGCAACCTGCGCGCCAGTACGCAGCGCGTGACGCGCGGCGCATGCCTCAGCGTGCCACTGCGACAGCGTTGCAAGACTTGTTGCCATTTTTAGCGCCTTAGATATGTGCTAGACGAGCGCACCAGCGCGCGGCGCGGTGCGGGTGGTTTTGGTGTTTGCCAGTCGATCACTACGTCCGGGTTCTGGTCCCACGGCGCAGCCCACGACGGCGGCGCGCGCCAGTCTATTTGCTCCGCCCCGATGTGGATCGCCAGCGCGTCGGCGTAAACGCAAAGGTCGAATGTCTCGTTCGCGCGGCCGTGGTCAACCCATCTTTTGCCGCCGCGCGTTTCTGCCGTCAGCTCGTCGTAGAAGCTCGTCGGTAGCCACTGTGGAAAGTGAAAATACCCAGGCCCCGGCGTGTCGCGAAACACTCGCGCTATCACGTCGTCTTTCAGCATCGTCGTATTCAGCATCAGCACCGGCACATCGCCGGCAGCGCCGCTGTTTCTGTCCGCGCGGCCCCGCGCGTCCGGGAATGACTCAATCACCCGCGCTGCGTTCTGGTTGTCCGTACCCTTGACAAGCCGGAACTTGCCGTGCAGGCCGCGTTTGCGCAGCAAGCGCCAAAACTCGTAGGCGCGCGCAGTCACGCCTTCTTTGCCGCCAGAGTCGCACGCAACCGCACGCACCGGCATCGACCGGCCTGAGCCGTCGCCAACTTCGTAGCGCCGATCGATCACCTTGCCGATCAGGCGGTGCCAGTCCTCAACGTAACTCGACGGGTCAATCGGCAGCATTTTTTCAGGGTCGTGTGGGTCCGGCCGCTCGCTCGACCGCAGCGCGTAGCGGTCCACAACCCAGCGCTCAAGCCCGACGCCATAACCCATCACCAGCACTTCAAAGCGCGGCGACTTGCCGGCCTGAATGTCGAGCGACGCCAACAAAAACCGCACACCATGCGGGACCGATCGCGCCGGCCAATGTTCCGCGCGGGCTTGGAGCTCGTGGCCCGATTTCTGTTTGGCAGCAGAAAGCAGAAGGTGTGCCCGGCCTTGGTCTAGGTTGACGGTCGATTTTATTGCCGACTCTAAACCCGTGCGCGCATAGTCCTGAATTGCAACTGCGTATGATTCGAGTATCGCGCGCCATGAATTGTAAGCCGCGGCGACGCTCGACAGGTGAAAAGATATCGTTTGCGAATCGCGCGGCTCGCCGACTACGCGGCCGTCGATGATGCTGCAACCGCTCGGCACCCAAAGCCCGCTCGTGCTCAAGTGCTGCTTGCGCGCCTCGTCGAACTCTCCGTGACACGATGGGCAGGCAATGTGCGCGTGATCGCGTGCCCACTCTGCGGCATCGACCCCGACCAAAGACTCCGCCAGCGTTTCAAGGTCCGGCAGGCCGAACATCACGTGCACGTCAGGGTCGAGCGCCATCCACTCGCCGCAATGCTCGCAGCACCAGTGCAGCCAGCACATCGTGCCACCGTTGTAAACCGCCAATATGCCAGTGGCCGGCGGCGACTCGTGCGGCACCCTCCGGCGCCATGACGCATCAGAGTAGGTTCGTCGCGGCGACGATTCAACCATCACCATTCCGCGGCTCAAATAGGTCTCGACCCGCTTTGACGCAAGCACCAACAGCGTGCCCTCGCCATCGATATCTTCTTCCGCTGCGTCTAGCTCGGTAAGGGCGACATACCGAAAGTCTCGGCTCGATAACTGCGACCCAGACGGCCAGGCGAATGAAACCCGACTGCCAGACCTGAGAACTTTGTCAAACGTGTTGTTATCCCGCTTCCTCGGGCTCATGCGCTCGCGCACTGTGCTCGATTCGTCGATCATCCGCTGAATGCGGAATCTTGAGTAATCACCGGCTAATTTTTGCGTCGACTGAACGATCAGCATATCGCCCGGATCGTCGAGCACATTCCGTGCAACCCATCCGTCAATCAGGGTCACGGTTTTACTTGTTCGAGCCGGTCCAACGAAGCAGAGCGTTTTGTATTTCCTGCTCGCCAGCGCATCAGCAGGCTCGCGCATGTATCCGCTCAGCCCCGCCTGATAAGCGCCCTCCTTTGTCACAAGGTTTTCCGCAATGCACTGGAAAACCGAACGGCGCACTGGCGCCTTTATCAGATCGGCTGCATCGCGTCCGATATCGCGAGCCGTCGTCATCCTGCAACAGCGCCCGCTATCTCGTCGCGCAGTGCGCTCATAACCCCATCGACGTACTCAGACACTTCAGGGGCGACGCGCCTATCTCGCTCCAGGCGGTCGGCCACCGTTGAGATCGAGCGCACGACAATTGTCACGATTCGGTTAATTTCGTCTCGCACCTCCTCGGCGTCTATCAAATTGCCGCGCGTGACCTCATTTTTCATTTCGCAGTCTTCGCGCTGGGCCCGAGCAAGTAGCGCACGCTCTACAACTAAGTCGGGCGCGTCCGCATCCTTGCCGCCCGACTTCCTGCCAGCCGCAACGTCGCGGTAGTGCCGCATCAGCGACTGCATCGTCGCTTTGACGTTCCATCGATCCTTCCCGGCCATATCCACTATTCCACGCTTGCGCAAATCATGCAGCGCGACCTTCGTAATGCAGGACCATGAGCACATTTCTGCCGTAGTCGCGTATGCCGACAGAGTTGAGCCCATCTGCTGCCGCGACAAATGCAGCAGCGCTGCCGTATTTCCGTTGACTGCCTGCGTGTAAAGCTGCTCTTGCAGTTTTGCGCTGGCTTGAATCTGACCCTGTTCGATATCGTCAGCGCAGGCGGCGAGGAACTCTGCCTCGCTGGCCTCGCTATCGACAACCCGCGCAATATCCGCAGCCGGCGTTCCGTAGCCCGACATCGCGCGCACCATCTCGCGCTGCTCGTCTGTCGGTTGCCACTTGTTTGCATATATCTGGGCGCTAACCTTTGCTTTATTGCCCATATCTATGCCATACTCGACAGCTCTAATTCAGGATTGCAACCACTTGACCGGCGAATCTTTTCTTGCTTGGCGATTGCGCCACAGCCACAGCCAGACCGCAGCCGCTCTTGCGCTCGGATGCGCGCGCCAGAGCGTCATCAATTGGGAAAATAAACCAGACCGCACGCTGCCGCTGTACATCGCGCTCGCGTGCGCAGCACTCAGCCACGGAATAGGACCGATGACATGAAAAGCGACTTCGATCAGGCGAAAATTACCGTCCCGACCATTCACCGATCAGCCCCGCGCAAGCGTCGCATCGCTTTCAACCAGACCGAACAAGCGGCGCAAGCAATCGGCCCGCTAGAGCCAAATTGCGAAATATTTGGCCTCACAAAAGGCCAGTTTTCTATTAGCGACGTCATCCAACACTGCCTGACCGAAACCGGCCCGGCCAGCGTTGATATCGCCACATGGACGGCATCGCTAGGCGACATCAAGCGCGCCGAGAACCTTTTGCGCGACGGGCGAATCACCCGCATCCGTTTCGTAGTCGATCCAAGCTTCAAATCACGCAAACCGGAGTTCTGCAAGGCGCTTATCGACACGTTCGGCGATGGATGCATACGCACCATCAACTCGCACGCCAAATTCGCGATAATTCGTAACGAACGCTGGAACCTTGCGGTGCGCACGTCGATGAATCTCAACCCCAATCCTCGCCTGGAGAATTTTGAGATCAGCGACGACAAGGCGCTGGCGTCGTTCTTTACCGGCATCGTTGACCAAGTGTTCGGCGCTTTTGACGACACGACCAACTTTGGAACGCAATCCCGCAAAGAACTCGACCGCGTAGGAGCCAGAAAAGCCCAAGGCTCGCTCGCTTTCGAGTTCAAACCGCTGAATTTCGCAAAAACGGGCGGTTAACCCCTTATGCGCGCGCCAAAAAC
>Ga0163148_10001744_pt1 | contig 27617 bp, 22 predicted proteins | sample OliLakLV19MP7P2_FD_148606 | JGI IMG/M metagenome (GOLD analysis project Ga0163148, IMG submission 148606) | Freshwater microbial mat bacterial communities from Lake Vanda, McMurdo Dry Valleys, Antarctica- Oligotrophic Lake LV.19.MP7.P2 | ecosystem: Environmental > Aquatic > Freshwater > Lake >... | reverse complement strand
CTATTGTTTATTTACCTATTAAAAAACTGTCCGATTTTAGAGAGCGGTTTGCGAATAAATGTAAGCAAGCCTGGATGAAGTCCATTAAGCTCCCAAGCTTTTTTATCCTCTCTGTTTGCCTTTATGCGATTCATGATCGACACATTACTCTTGCCTCCAACTCTCATTTTAACTAACACTTGAGGAATGTATGTTACAGAGCAATTGTGTTTGTATAAAAATCGAAGCATCAATTCATAATCAGCTGCCGATTTTAATGTTGTATTAAACACTCCAAATTTGTCATAACACTCTTTCTTTGCAAAAAAAGAAGGATGTGGTGGCATCCATCCATTTAAAAAGTTGTCTTTCAGGTATTCTCCGGAGCTCCAATTTCGTTTTACAATATTTGTATTTACTCTATCAACATATTGTAAATCGCCATAGACAGCATCTACATTTTTTTGATTGAACTCATTTGCAATAGAAGAAATAACATTTTCATTAGTATAAAAATCATCCGCATGCAAAATTGCAATTATATCACCAGTCGCAAGTAGTATTCCTTTATTGATAGCATCATAAATTCCTTTGTCTTTTTCGGAAATTATTTTTGTTATTTTATTTTTATAACGTTCAGTAATTTTCAAAGTATCATCTGTAGACAATCCATCTACAATTATGTATTCGATGTTGGAGTAATTTTGAGAAATAACCGACTGAATAGTACTTTCAATAGTTTCGGAATTATTGTAGCAAACAGTTATAATGGAGACTTTCATTCTTAAATTATCTTGAAACAATGTAATTTTCAATTACAAGCATATCCATTTTTGTTCTCAAGAAACAATCCAAAGCATTGGCTGGTGAATTTACAATTGGTTCATTTTCATTAAAAGAAGTATTCAACAAAATAGGAACTCCTGTTTTTTTATTGAATGCGGAAATCAAAGCATGGTATTTAGGTTCGTATTCTGAATTTACCGACTGCAATCGTCCCGTTCCATCAACATGTGTTACAGCGGGAATCTTGCTTCTCATTTCTTCTTTTATCAAATATACTTTTTCCATAAAAGGAACATCATCTGCATCAGCAAAATAATCGGGTACAAATTCTTTTAAGATGGATGGTGCAAAAGGACGAAAAGACTCACGTCTCTTAATTTTCAGGTTCAAAATTTCTTTTGCATCTGCTCTGCGGGGATCGGCAATAATAGAACGATGTCCCAATGCACGCGGACCGAATTCGGCTCTTCCCTGAAACCAACCAACTACTCCGGCATCAATAATACAATCAGTAACTTTATCATACAACTCTTCATCGCTGTATTTCGAAAATTTCACTTTTTGAGCTATTAAATATTCTTCGATCTCTTGATCTGTAAAATGACTTCCTAATGCTCCAGAATAAGTGGGCTCAACACGTTTTTGCTTTAGAATATGGTTATATAAAAATAAAGCCGAACCCATAGATGTACCTGCATCGTGACCAGCAGGTGGAATGTAAACATTCTTAAAGGGAGTATTTTTTAATACCTTACCGTTTGCTACCGAATTTTGTGCTACACCACCGGCAATGCATAAATTATCTGTACCACAGCGCTTGTGTAAATGTGTTAAGATGTGAAATATTAATTCTTCGCATATGCGTTGAACCGATGAAGCCAGATCTTTGTGGTATTGTGTAAGTTCATCTTCACGCTTTCTAGCCGGCCCGAACTTCTCTACCATGTATTCACTAAAAATACTTTCGATATCAGGCTCTCCTCCTTCCCAACTCATTTTCACTCCATCTTTGTGATGTTTGAAATATTTTAAGTTGAGCTTAAATAAACCATCAGAAGTAAATTCAATTACATCTTTTAATTTGTCAACGTAAAGTGGTTTTCCATACGGAGCCAATCCCATTACCTTGTATTCATCACCATACTTAGGGAAACCCAGATATTGCGTAAACGATGTATAAAAAATTCCTGCAGAATGCGGAAAATGAACTGCATCTAATATTTCTATTTGATTACCATTTCCTATAGCTGTCATTGTAGAAGTAAAATCTCCAAACCCATCAATGGAAAGCAAAGCTGATTTTTCAAAAGGAGAAGCAAAAAATGAACTTCCTAAATGTGAACGATGATGTTCCACATTATGGATCTCTGCTTTAATTTCTGCTTCAGCTATTCCAAACTCTTCCGCTAACATAGCTTTCACCGATTTTACTTTTTTAGAGTTCGTATAACGATCGAGAATTGTTGAAAAAGAAATCTTATTTTTAAGAGTATGCTTAATTTTTTTAATAACATTAGCTGAAGGGTCACGAGAAATTGTAATGTGATCAATATCTTTAATGGAAATACCGGCATCTTTTAAGCAATACTTTATTGCTTCAGTAGGAAATCCTGCCCAGTGTTTGATCCTTCTAATACGCTCTTCTTCCAAAGCCACAATAACTTTTCCATCTTTTAAAATGCAAGCAGATGAATCACCATGAAAAGCATTTAATCCTAGTATATACATATAAAAAATTATAAGTGATAAATGATGAGTGAAAGATGGAAAGTGATCCACATTTTAACTCATTCACAAAGTTAATGAAGATTGGGAAAGTAGCAAGAAGAAACGCTAGATGAAAAGAGAGCGGTTTTCCTCTTTAATTTTGGGGTCATTCATGTATTGTTGAGCATGATCAAATGCTGCTTTCGACATGCTATTGTACTTGAATTGATCCATACTAGCAGTAAGATCAATTGTTTCCGAATACTTATCTAAATTATTTAAGGGGATTTCCCATCCTATATTTTTCTCTTGAAGTTGTTTCCATGGAGTTTGATCACTAATTATCACAGGACATCCAACCGATAATGATTGTAGAATAATATGTCCAAAATTCTCTCCTGTTGTGGGCATAAACATAAAATGATAGGAGTTTAGTACATCCGAAACTTTATTGCTTTCAACACTTCCTTTATACTGTGCTTTTACATTTTCCGGCAATTCATCAAGCACCAACTTGCACTCGTTCCAATATTCCTGATTGTAAACAGGACCGTAAAAATCAAATACAACATCCGCCTTTATGTTTTTCAAGATCTTTAAAGCAACCAAAAGATTTTTTTCAGGAGCAATGCGGGCAATGTTAACTATGCGGACAAAAGCATTTCCTTTTTCTCTTTCAGGAAAATTAATATTGTTGTTAACCTGAGGCAAATTAGCCGCAATTTTAATAAGTGTATTACTACCAAATACAGAAACAATTTCCGTTCTTTCTATTTCAGTAGTTGCATGAAAAATAACATTGTCAAACAATCGAAGTGTTTTTACTGCTCGAATAAAAAATTGTTTTTTTGTCTTTTTAACTCCCAACGAACCTTTTGACAGCATTCCTCGAGTGGCGATAACAACCTTAATGTTTTTCTTTCTGCGAAGCAATAACAAAGGAATCAATGTAAAATATAAAGAATACATTCCATTCAAATAAACCACATCAAATTCTGTTTTTCTGATCAATGAACGAATAGCAGAGCGGGTTAAATTATTCTTAGAAAAATAATATACTTTTGTTCCATCCGGTAAACTATTCCATTTATTGCTTATTACTGAAGAATAAGGCTGTTGTTCGCAATAATCAGTATCTCTGGTAATGATTGAAAACTCAAACTCCTCTTTAAAGTGCGCTACCAGGTTGGCAACAGACTGAATTGGGCCGCCTGCTTTATACCCGGGCAAATACCAATCAATAAAAATAAGAATTTTCTTTTTCAACATTAGTCTTCAATATTATTCTCCAGCAGCCAATTTTCCAACACAACCAAATACCAGATCCGTGACCAGGTTACTTTGGGATCATCCGACAAAAAATCTTTCCACAACTTCATTACCCCCTGCTCATTAAACAGTTTCCTTTTTGACAAGGAAATCATTTTTTGTTCGCAGAAATTTTTCAATTCATTTTTCATCCAATTTTTCCAGGGAAATGTGAATCCCATTTTTGGACGATTTACAATTTCGGGCGGCAAAAGATCACCAAGAGCATCAATCAATAATTTTTTAGGCGAACTTGTACTTTTATATTTATCAGGAAGTCCTAAAACGTATTCTACTAAGGTATAATCAATAAAAGGAACACGAATTTCCAGAGCAAGTGCCATACTCATTTGATCCGCATCTCCAAGCAATACATTTTGCATGTATGTAGACATCTCAGCTATAGAAGTCTGTGAAATTTGAAATTTAGAATCTTCAATTATTGAATCCTTAATAATTACAGAAACACTATTTTCAGCCAACTCTTTTTTAGTTAGAATCGACACTATTTCTTTATCCATCAATACTTGTCGTGATAAAGGATAAAAGGTTTTAAAATTAACAGCATCTAGTTTTAATAATGCTGCAATTTTTTCAGACGCAATTCCCGGTTTTACCCTTGTTAAGATAGATCCAGCCACTCCACGCATAAACTTTGGAACTATATTTAACCAGGCTTTTTTATTAATTTCAAGTGAACGTTTAAAAACATCATAGCCGGCAAATAATTCATCACCACCCAAACCAGACAATGCCATTGTAATTCCGGCATTTTTGGTAGCTTTTGAAACAATATAAGTATTCGGTCCGTCACCACTTGGATGATCCATTGCTTTTAAAGCATTGGGTAACTCTTTTAAGAAGTCGGATGGTTTTAAAACTATCTCATGATGATCGGTATTGAATTTTTTTGCGATCAACTGTGCATATTTTGATTCGGAAAAATCACTTTCATCAAATGTTACTGAAAAGGTTTTTATTTTTTCGGAAGACACTTTACTCATTAAGCCTACAATTGCACTAGAGTCAATTCCACCGGAAAGAAATGCTCCGAAAGGAACATCTGCAACCAATCTTCTTTCAACTGCCTTCGTTAGTAAGTTATTTACATCTTTACAAACTTCTTCATAAGACTTACCCTTCGATGAAGTGTTGATGTTTTTTTTAAGATCCCAATAGTTATGAATGGTGATCTTAGTGTTGCTCGACTTTAAATAATGTCCCGGCATGAGCATTTTAACTCCTTTTAAAATAGTATTAGGAGCATGAACCGTTTGATACCGTAAATAATCTACCAAATTATTTTCATCTACTTTTTTAGGGATGAGATCACTTGCTAGGAGCGAACGCAGTTCTGATGAGAAAGCAAGAACATTGTTGGTGTACAAATAATAAAGCGGCTTGATACCCAGTCGATCCCGAGCAATGAACAATTCCTTTTTCTGTACATCCCAGATTGCGAAAGCATACATTCCATTAAAATGGTTCACGCACTCTTCCCCCCAACGGGCATACGCTGCAATAATAACTTCTGTATCGGTATCCGTTTGAAAAAAGTAAGCTTGGTCTTTTGAGCCCGAAACAACGCGCTTCAATTCAAATTTCAGTTCCTTATAATTGTATAATTCTCCATTGTAAACAATTTGAAATCTGCCATCATACGATTGCATGGGCTGATGTCCTGCTTGCGAAAGATCAATGATAGAAAGTCTCCTATGGCCTAAAACAATGTCCTCATCAACAAAAACTCCTTCATCATCGGGTCCACGGTGTTTCATTCTAAAATTCATCGCTTGCACTTTTTGCTTCGCGAGTATTTTATCTGTTATTCCTAGTATTCCATTAATTCCGCACATTTCTATTGGAATAAAATTCAATTATTTTCGAACAAATGTGATCTTGCTCCTGACTTTTTAAACCATAAAACAAAGGCAAACGAACCAAACATTCACTATATCGATCTGCATTACTTAAAACCCTACCATCATGTTTTAATTGATAGTAAGGGCTACAATGCAATGACTGATAATGAAACACGGCCTGAATATTAGTTGACTTTAAAAAACCGATCAAACTATTTCTTTCATCGGAAGAAGCACACACAAAATAGAACATGTGTGCATTATTAGAAGCATAATCAGGAATTACCGGTAATTGAATTTGTTTTGTTTTCTGAAGTCCTTTTAATTTTTTGAAATAGTTCTTCCATAGTTTCACTCTTTTTTTCTGAACCAGATCTATTTTTTCTAATTGAGAAAAAAGAAAAGCTGCAGAAATACCACTGGGCATTGAAGAGTATCCCAAATCTGTCCATTCATACTTCGTAACTTCTCCCTTGGTAAAAGCAGTTCTATTCGTTCCTTTGTTGCGGACAACTTCTGCTTTGTTTAACAAACTCATATTATTAATGGCAATAAATCCGCCTTCACCACAATGAATGTTTTTAGTTTCATGAAAAGAAAAACAAGCAATATCTCCAATTGTTCCAAGCGGGATATTATTATAATAAGAGTCAATACATTGTGCTGCATCTTCAATGATCAACAAATCATATTTTTTTGCAAGTGCTTGAATAATTGTAAAATCATTAGAAACACCTGCATAATGAACAACAACAATTGCTTTAGTATTATCAGTAATTAGGCTTTCAATCTGATTTTCATCCATATTCGGATGTTCTTTCTTGCTATCAATGAAAACCAATTTAGCTCCACGCAACGCAAAAGCATTCGCAGTTGAAACATAAGTATAGGAAGGCATAATGATTTCGTCACCCGGTTGAATGCCAACAATTAAAGCCGACATCTCCAATGCCATCGTACAAGAATTGGTGAGAAATACTTTTGGGAACTTATATTTTTGTTCTAAAAAAGATTCACAATTTCTAAGCATTTCAATATCCCCGGTAAGAATTTTTGTTTCCATTGCTTTCGCGATGAAATTTTTTTCTTTTCCTGAATAGTATGGCTTATTAAATGGTATCATTATAGTCCTATGGATGAAAGGAAATATTTTGAAGCTATCATCTTTCTTAATCCTTCTTCTAAGGTTATTAATGGACGATCTAAAACTATTTTCATGTTTGAATTATCGGGTTGCCTTCTTGTCATATCACCATCTTTTAAAGGCGGAAGATGAATAATTTTTGAATTTGAATTAGTTATATTAATAATAAGTTTAGCCAGATCCAATATAGTATAGAGCTGATCGCTACCTATATTTATTACATCGTTTACGTACTGATCAGTATATAAACAAGCCAAACATGCATCTATTGTATCGTCTACATAAGTAAAAGTTCTGGTTTGAGAACCATCACCATAAATGGTAATATCCTGATTTTTCAATGCAAGAGCGAGGAATCGCGCTATAACAAAGTCAATGCTTTGATTAGGTCCGTATGTATTAAAGAATCGAAAAATCGTGTAATTCAGGTTATATTCCTGGTAATAACTTTTACAAAAAGATTCTCCAACATTTTTCACAACAGCATAAGGCACTCTTGAATTTAAAGGAGTGGTATGCTCATGCTGCGGCAGCACTACCGGCTCGCCATATACTTCTGAAGAGGAAGAAAAGAACACACGCTTAACCGAAGTGTTTTTTGAAATATTAAGCACATTTTTGATACCATTGATATCATTCAGCACTCTCACAGGGTTTTCCTGAGTTCTTATAACACCCACTACAGCTGCAAAATGAAACACATAATCAAATTTATGCGAATACATTATTGAGGAGATATCATCATAATTATTCACATCTGCTTTAATGAATTTCCAACTGTTGGTATTTTCCTTTGGTAATTTGGAAAGATTACCGGTAGAAAGATCATCAACAATAACAATATGATTATCAGGATTTGAGATTAGCTTTTCAGCCAATGCACTCCCTACGTTGCCGGCACCGCCTGTAATTAATATCTTATTCATGAAGTAGTAAATCTAATTGTTTAGCCCATTTTTCAGGGGTGATTTGTTTTGCTTTATTGACACTGCGATTCCCCATTATAAACAGATCCGCATCGGTTGAATTCGTTATCTTTTTTAATGCTCTTTTTAATGCTGTAATATCTTTCGACTTGTAAATATAACCATTATAATCATTCTCAACAAACGCTGTTCTGGCTCCCACTTCATTGGAGCAAATGACCGGAAATCCGGCTGTCGCAAATTCATGTACTACCACTCCCCAAGGCTCAAAATGACTGGGTAATACAAAAACACCGGTTTCTTTCAGGAATGAAGGAAGATCTTTGGGTTGCACAAATCCAAAATGTTTGATTTTAGGATGAATGATCGGTTCAATATCACCAGCACCTATGCACCATAGCTCCCAATCATTCGGAGCATCTTCCTGCAATGCAACAAATGCTTTCCATAGATCTTGAATCCCCTTGAATTCATAATACCGACCCACATAGATAAAACGTTTTGGAAATTGTTTCAATTTCGACTCTTTATTGGCAATGTACTGAGCATAAAAAAAATCAAAATCGCAGGAATAGAAACCTGTCAGGATATTTCCTTTTTTAAATCCTAAACGCATTGCATATTCTTCTTGTAATTTGCCGGGTACCCAGCAATGAGAAAAATGATTTAAAATTTTGAACGGGCTGACTATTCTTGCTACTTGTTGTTTCAAGCTTCCCGTCCACTGATTATCAAATCCAACTATTACCGGGATTCTATTTTTATAGACCTTGCAAATTTTTAAATATCCCTTATCCACCCAACCACTGGAATAAATTATAGATGGATTTATGACAGAAACATATTCAAATAATTTTTCGTCTGATTCAAAACTATTTCTTTCTTTAAAAGTGATGGAAGAAGAAAAATTAAAACGAAAAGGTGCTTCTTGATTTAAGGGCCAGCGAATAACGACAATTTCAACAGTGGGATCTAAAGCCAATTTCTCAATACATGCCAAAAAATAAGCTGCAATTTCTGTGTATAAAAAAACTATCTTCTTTTTTTCCATTTTACGTATAAGAATCTGACAATAAGGAGCATCAAAAGAGAGGAAACAAAACCAATCCAAAAATAATAATGTCCTAACATTTGTTTAGTTAAGTAGGGAATCATCCTAAAATTGAATTTCTCCTCGGCAGCTACTGTATGAGACCAATAATCTATATTGTAACTTTCTATAGGATTCAGCTTTTGTCCGGTTAATGAAATGCCATTAAGCGCAACAGCTCCATCTTTTACATTAACCTGCAATACAGCGTCTCTCGGCAAATCACGAATGGCCGTTTGAATAAAATGTATATTACTTTCAGGCTCTTTATCATAAAAGAAAGAAGCGGGTCCACCTCCTAATGATCCTGACATCCAAAAAATATTTTTTGTTTTTGCTAATTCAAACAGCAAAGGTTTTACATCCGTTTCAAAATTGTTTTTACCTATAGATGTACGAGTGTTACCAAGAAACAACCGATTATACCTTTCGTTATTTTCTGCCCATACCGGTCGGTGAGAAAAAATGAAAATATTTTTAAATTGAAGATTATTTTTTAAAGTTTGCTCCAATAAATTTTTCAAAAACGCTAGCTGAGAACCTTTAATACTTCCATCATCAATTTCTGTATTTAAAATAATAAATAGGTTATCGTTAATGGATAGTTTAAAATAAGTGTTCCCATACACCTTCTCATACATATTCCCATTGGATATATCGTGATTACCAACAGCATTATACAAAGGCATCTTTAACTTATCGAAAAAACTTTTTTGATAATGTTCCATATAAGACGCATTAACATCTATAAAAAGATCTCCAAGACTAATAAGAAAAACAGGTTTCAGATTGTTCAATGTATCTATGCCGGCTAAAATAGTTGCAGCCGGATAAGTGGATTGATTGCTTGAAGAACCATGAAAATGACCACTTACAATAAATGAAAAATTTCCTGTAGAATCACTTGTCGTTGTTGCTTTATTAAAAACAGAGTTGAACTGTCCGTAAGTATAACAGCTAAACAATTGCAGGATTGCAACAAGAATTATTTTATTTCTTTTTCTCACCTTTAATAATTGCTTCTACATTTTTAGTATCATCTGTAGCTTCTACTCCATCGAAAATCAGAGAGGCTTTTTTATCTTTTAAATATTTCTGGTTCACATTAGCAAAAGAACCGGAATTTATTTGTATTACCGGGTATCCGGCTCCTGACTTATTATTATAGGCAACTATTCCTGTTTTAGAATCAGAAATGTTCAGCTTTTGAATCACAATATCAGCATTATCTTCTCCTGAAACAGCGATAGTTGAATTTTTAATACGGATATCATTCCCATTTAACTGAGTACCAGCTTTTGCATTTATTCCTTTATTTCCAGAACCTTCTATGTAGATCGATTGGATTGTTACTTTTCCCATTGTAATATCAAGTGCATTTTCTTTAGAATTCTCAAACACGCAATTAGTAACTGTGCCTTCTGAAAAGTCAATGTCAAGCGCATCGTTATGCATATCCTTAAACAAACATTTCTTAAATGAAAAAGGAGAACGAATCAAATTGATCGCATCTTCGGCTTTGCATTTATAAAAACTACAATTATCGAATTCAACGGCTGACTCATAAAACGTTAGCGCACCTGTTCTAAAAAAATGCTTATCTAAAACTTTTGGGAGATTTAAAAATGTTACATTTTTAAACAGTGATTTTTCAGCATTAATAAAAATTATTCCAGAAGAAGAAGAATCACTTGATTTAAACACAAATTGCTCATCCTCCTCTGCAACAATAAAAAACGAGGAATAGGAAATGATCTTAGCATTTTTAATCATATCAATTGTAGCAGCTGATCCAATCAATCTATAACCAAAAGGTATCACCAGATCCTTATCTAAGGAATGAATTCCGGGTTTTATATGAATTAATTTTTCATCTTCATTCACAGTCAAAAAGGAGAATTCAGAAATATTGCTTTCTGTTTTTTTTAATTCAACAGCAATGAATTCATTATCAGTATGCGGGAAAGGAAACACCTTTGCCTCTTTTTTTTCTGAGGAACCCAAGATTGAGTATTCAATCATTAAGGAATCAATCAACTTGTTATTCCACTTAAAATTATCCGGCATGATACATTTAATATCAGAATAATTTAAAAATTCTCTTGCTTGTTTAGCTGGAAGCACCAAAGGCTTGGCGACAACTCTAAAACCATTAACAAGTAATGCATTAATTTGAACGGGCAATGCATCTATTGGAGCTACTTGCAATGTAACAACATTGCTATCTACAGATCTTAAGTATGCATGAAGCGCTTTGGGTGGTGATAAAATTCTTAAAATATTCTGTTGTCTTTTAAAATAATCACTTTTATCAAATTTTTTATATGGAAATTCTTTATAGATAATTGCCAAATTTTTTTGAAGATCAGTATTGGATTCAGCAAAAAATTCATCAAGGTATTTAGAGGATGCCATACGTTCTAGCTGTTTTACGTATTCTGCAAAAAATAATTTGTCACTAAATATCATAGAGTGCCAATCTATAAAATTCACAGTAGAGTCCAACATTACAAATTTATATTGTCCCGAAATATCTCTTGAATTCAAATTTGTAAAACTTTCATAAGCAACCGGCTCTAATTTTGATGTTAAAGGGTTGTAATAATATTTTATGTCACTCCAGTCTATACTATGAACGCCACCAACCAAATCAATTATCGCATGAAATTTTGCTAACCGTGTTAGATCAAACGCTTGAGCAACGCTGATTTTTTTATTCCTTAGCCCTTCTACCAATGCTAATGCATTTAAATAATACTGCTTTTGCACACTATCAGCCAACACATTGCTTTCCCGATAAGCTTCAGGATTTGCAGAATAATAAGAAGCGAATTCATCAAAAGAATTATGATAGGTGTATTCATTATACCTGTTTACCCAATACAAATCAGGATTGAAACGGATGATCGGTCCTTTTTTTCTGTTGTTGTTTTCGATTAATTCATTTTCGAAATTTTCTTCAACCGCATATATCCCCCAATCATTACCATTTACTGTTACATTAATAAACTTGTAACGCAAAGCGATAACACCCTCACGCTTCATCAATTCATGATAGATCCATTCATAAATATACCCCCGTGTTCCTGGGTGTTGTATTGTAAAGCGTTTCATTCCCATAAAGGAATCTTTTCCTTTTGTTTTGATACGAAACGACCATTTATTATCCTGCAAATGATCGGTCATGTGTCCTTTCAAACGGAGCTTTACTTTTATTTTAGTACCACTATAATCGATTGTCGCGGGCACATAATCTCCATCCAAATCATTTACTATTACTCCGCGTTCAAGAGCCTGGTTTCTGTTCTTTTCAAGCTTTTTGAAATCCTCATCTTTTATTTCAATGGACATTGATTCCGGCTTCGCGTCCATTCCTTTCCAATAATTTGAAGAAACACTTGAGATGAAATCCCACAAACCTGAATAGCCTTTTGCTTGCACTAGAGAAGATCCTTTATATGCTCCAACAATTAATGCAATAAAAAAAATAAATAAAACAAATCGCTTGTTAAAGTATTTTTCGAACATTGATTTCTCAGATTTTCTATCGTTTGAATTGTTTATCTCCATGGTCATTAATTAGCTTGCACGGCTATTTCGGTTTGCTCTTCAGGCTCAACTTCAATTGTTTCTTTGGATGTAATTTCCTCACTGGTAATAATCGTAAATATAATAATTGCAAAAAATGCATACGCACTTAAAGAACCTACTAACCATGATTCAAAAAAAGCAGTAAAGGAAATTGCAAACATAATTGGAAAGGCATACTTTGTTTTTCTTGAAGCCTCAATAAACATAAGAATATAAGATCTCAAATAAATAAAAAGTCCTATCAATCCCTGATCCATCCAAAATGTCAGAAAGGAATTATGTATTCCTCCTTGATGACCCAATTTAGATAATAAACCGTAATTCTGCCTCATATAAAACTCATTATATGCAAAGCCTTTTCCTATAAAAAAATTATTTTGAATTTGCTGCCAGGCAAATCCCCAGGCAACATATCTTCCACTTCCATCTTCCAGGGTATTCAGCCTGAAGAAGTCCTGCAAACCCAATGATGTAATAATAAGAACTAAATTATTATTGATAATCTCAGCAAGGAAGAGGGTTATCGAAAATAAAACAAATCCCAGAAAAGGAGAAAGACTAAAAAAACGCTGAAAAACATAAAAAATCAGGATCGCAAGAATTGCATTTCTCGAATCCGTTAAAAAAATTGAGATCAAAATGGCTAAATAAATAATCAGTTGCTCTTGTTTTTTAAATAAGTCTGAAAAAAAATCGTTAATGACAAAAAAGATTATAAAAAACAACACACAATAGATTCCTAATCCATTCGGATTTCCCATAACCCCTCTGTACCGACCTCCTTCTAATGAGGCTAAGTCAGGGAAAGAATACTTCAGGATAAAGCCCAGAACAAGGGAGGTAAAAACAAAAAGCACGAAGCGCTTAAAAAACAACTCACCATGCGCCCTGAACAGCCTTGTAACTATATTGGGGATAATCATAAAAGAAATAGCAAAGGAAATTGTTTTCTGAACACTTGTAAAAAAAAAGGAATCATTTACACTAAATAGCATAGTAAATACACTGAACAAGAAAAAAGGAATAAAAATCTTGTACAATTTATTTAAAGGCTGGAAATTATCGGAATCAAAGAAAAAGAAAATTGCCAAAACACTGATGTAAATATTCTTGACATCTTTTGCAAATAGAAGAGCTGGCTCTAAACTGTCCGACAAAATTAAAATGAATAAATAGCCGAAAAGCAACTCTTCAATCATGCCTTTCTTATACATCAGAAACATTGAAACAGGAACTACAATGTAAGATGCAAAAGGAATATACACTCCCACTATCAGCCAGACAAAAAGCAGAATATAAAACTGAATATTTTCTTTGTAATATTCTATCACAAGGCTAAATTATTTAGCTCCAAATATACAGTTTAATAGGCTTTTGGGCTACTTTTTAGGGTAATTTGTTTGTCGCCTTTTAAATTAAAAAAAGCATTGAGCTGGTTGGCCTGGTATTGCGGCCGCTGTTGAGCAAACGTTCGCATAACCTCCACGTTGGAGCGCCATGCCGAATAAGATCCAATTGCCCTCCAGCGGTGAATGTGCTCCTGCATCTCCGGATCAAGCACTCGCTGCATTTCATCAATCTTTGGAATAGTTGCCTCGCTGCTAAAAGTTGTGTTCAAATGGTGCTGAAAACGGGTTAAAAATTCATTAACAAATGCTTCATTCTTTATTAATCCGCTAAACAATACCCCAACACTCCCAACCTTCGTTGTTTTGTCAAGTAAATTAGATCCGGGTGTACTCAGGGAGTTATAACCAAAACCCCAATCGGTATCATATAGCATCCATCTCCACCTTCCGTCTTTGGCAAATAAACTATCTGCTTGGGAATCATACCTCCAAAATTTAACATTATTGTTGGGCCAATCGCTATTACAAAAATAAACATTGGCGATTATAAAATCCGTAAAACTTCTTATGTCTATTTTTGACTTTATCAATTCATAATTCTTATCATCCGAAAGATCATTTTTTTTAACAAAATCAATAAGTTCGGAAAACGATTCCTCATCTTCTTTTTTGCCTTGAAACAGCTTCCCGCTGAGTTCAAGGATAGTAATACTATCTACATTTAAATGATACTTATGGGATAAATAATTTTCATCAAATCGTTCACGGATATTATGAATTCCCCAATATTCACCATTTATAAAAACAATAGAAGGGCGATAATCCTGAATATCTATGAATGAATTTTCCATGAGCGACTGCATGAACGCATCACGAAACATCGTTTTATCCCAATCGTTGCCTGAATTGCGCAAGATGAAGGAACTAAACACTGCTTTTCTTTTATTATCAAACAGGTCGTATACCAATGTCGCCTGCCCGTATTTTTGCCTGAAACAAACCCGCAATGACTTTTGTGCAAATCCCCTGGTTGCATTACCATTAATTCTCAATCCAACTTTGCATTCAAAACCTAACTCTCCATTAGGTTCAAAAAATTCAATATTAGCATCCCGTTCAGCATCCATGCCTCTCATTAAGTAATTTGCAGGAAACTCCCACCAAGGAAGATCCAAAGGAAGATTTTTTCTTGTGTAATTATCTTTATCAACATAATTATTTCCTAAAACATAAATGCCTTTGTTGAATCCAAATAAATCTTTCTGATTTACTGTGATCGAAATAACAGGAAGTGTGTATTTTTTATCAGCATCATCCACAAAAAAAGTGCTGACCAACTCCCGGCTTTTACCATTTTTGTCATCTACTGCAATAGCTCTGAGTACGGTTCCTTTGCATACATCACCAATAGGCGGCTTCCAGCGCGGGGAAGTGGGTATGGCCGACAGATAATTTCTATTTGCAGATCTATTTTCCAACAAGAACGGTTGATCATATACTGTTGATGCTAGAGAAGGTTCAGAACCATCAATTGTATAATATATACGCTCGTGGGCGGAGGAAGAAATCAGTTTAACAGTAACAGAAGTACTATAAAATCCAGCTGATGGCATGCATTCCGGCTTTTCTATTTTTTCCGAAAAATGTAATTTAGGAAAATCATCTTTTGACGTTCCTGAAAATTTTAAACTAAAAAACAATGAAGTAAGTGCAATAAAAATAATCAAAAAGACGAGAATCTTTAATTTAAATGATAATTGCTTCTTGGCATGCAGGATCGCTTTCATTTTAGATCATTAAAATAAAACACGTTCAATACCTTGCAAATATTTTGAATTTTTGGTCATTGCAAAAGGAAAACCGTTACTGATAACATTCGCTTCCTCGTCCAAACTCATTTCATACTTCAATTCCAAAACCACAGCCTGAGGGTTATTCACTTTATTCAAAAATGTATTGTTGTTATAAGATATCCTATAATATATCTGTTCACTATCAATGGTGAGTCTGAATTTTTTATCAGCGGAAAGGAAATATTTACGGATATAGGAGTTTAAAAGAGCCGGCTGCATAGACAGCATCCAATGCCTGATATCAATAGGCGTGTTAGCTATTGCAGCTTCTATTTGCTGTTTCGAAAAATGTTCATCCAATTGAAAAGCATCAAGAGAATAGGATTGTTTTCTACCTAGTAGGCCTTTTTTTATTTTAAACTCCAGCATCGCATTGGTAACCTTACCAAATAAGCCTCCATACCATCGAATCCTTGCTTTGGTTCTATTCGTATCTCCTTCTACATTCCGGTAATAGCTGTCAAACGCCAAGGAATCAAAGTATATATTATTGACTGTGCGTTGATGATGAATTTCCGTAAAACAAGCCGGATTGAATTTAATGATCTGCTCTACTTCTGCAGCAGAATGATCTGTAATTAAAAATTTACGTTCATGACGTAATTCTTCTGATTGACTATTGACTATCTGTCCCATTGAACAGAATTATAGATCACGTGTATTATCCATAAATGTGATGGCTACAGAAGGATGGATTCCTTTTAAGGCATTTTTCGCATTTTCCAACTGCTCTATATCATTAAACTCTACATAAAATGATGCTTCAATGGCTGAGGTATTTTCATCACTTCGTTTTAACTTCAGAGAGGAACAGTGTTTTTTGAGTTCCTCCACAATTTTGCTGAGATCAACTGAGGCTGGAGCGTTGCTTGTTATTGTAAGATACAGACTTTGAGTTTCCATGTCTTTTTTAAATCGGCTATTGAACCAAATCACGGTCACAAAGCCAACAAAGGCAATGAGCGTTAAAATCGTTAATCCGGCTCCGCAGCCCAATCCAATAGCAATTGTTAAGAACAAATACGTAAGCTCTTCGGGTTCCTTGATAGCTGAACGAAAACGAACAATAGATAAAGCACCCACTAAACCAAGGGACAGTGCCAGCGATGATTTTACAATGGAAATAATAAACATTGTGGTAATAGCCAATACAATAAAATTTCGGGAAAACGATTTTCGATTGGAAAGTGAATTGCCATATTTAACATATAATCGTCCTAAGATATAGGCCAATACAGCACAAACAATAAAACTGAATATAAAATTTGGTATTGCCTTGGGAGAAAAGCCCGAAAGATTGTCTGCTATAAAGGTCTTTATTTCGTTCATAAGGTAATGTGTTGCTAATTTTTCAAGATAAAATTACACTTTTTTGGGTTATATGCATAATTATAATAAAAGCCCTGCATTTAAACAAAATGCAGGACTTTTATCATATTGAAAAGAGAGACGATTACTCCAATTATTCTGCTCCGCTTTTATTTGCTGTTATTTTATAATTATTAACTTGTTAGTGATTTTTATGTTATTTGTTATCAATGTACAGAAATACATTCCAGGTAAAAGATTACTTGTTTCTATTTTTTGGCAATTTATATCCTTATTTGTTTTTAAAATAAATATCGATTTGATCTCTTTGCCATCCATTGAAGTGATCGAAATAGTTGCGTCATCATTCGATTTTAAAACATACTTTATGTAGATATAATCATTTGCAGGATTGGGAGAAATACTGAATTCAGAATAGTCTAGAGCATTATTAATGTTTGTTCCTGCCGGTAAAACAGTTACTGAATCCGACAAAGGATTCAAAGGAATAATTGTTCCGGTATTATCTACACCCAAAATATTATTCAAGGAAAAAGTTAAAAGTCCTGTGTTCGTTGTACTTGCCATAAAATTTAAAGTGGCAACAGTTCCGTTCCCGGATTGATTCAAATGATTTATTCTTGAAAAACCAATATCCAGTTGTCCGAAAGCAGAAAAATTCTTTTCCAAATGAACATTATTTGATGACGATACTAACCAGGAACTGTCATAGTCCACATAAATATTTCCATTTTCTATTAAATTTTGGTCATAAATGACAGAAAATGCCAAACCATAAACATTTACGGCAGGAGATATCGAAGTTCCTAATTTTACCGGAACACTCACCATATCACCACTATTGATGCTTGCAGCAGAATAATCAATAAATAAATCTGTTATACTTCTTCCATCTCCTTGATAAATTGGATATGCAGGATGGACGAGAGAGTAATTTAATGCGACAGCAACTGTATCATTTGCATCAACAATTCCATTACCATCACAATCTGCGTGTTTTGTATTTGTAGTGTCAATGAATTGCGAAAGCCAATCCAAGCAAGGTTCTGCTTGCCAGCTTATGGTTGCACCGGGACGAACAAAGCCTGTTTCACCATAGGCTAAACCAATATTTAAAATATCCATATTGTTTGCTACCAAATCATAATTGGCATCTCCCGGCCACACATTTGAAATTGGTTGCTGACAGGTAGTAAAGCTCCAGCCACTGTTGTTTCCCAAATCAAAACTATAATCTCCTGCATAAAAAACAGCACCTCCGTTGCCAACAATATCTTGCAAATAAATATAGTTAACACAAATCGTGTCCAATGCTTTACTCATGGTTGCTTGGATTCCTGGGGACGTACTTTGAATTGTAACAGGAAAACTTCCGTTGCTGTTTACCTGAAAATCGTTATTAACTACCAGCGTATCATTAGCACCAAGCTGAACTATCTTCCCCGGATTATTAAAATATAAACTGTCAAACACATTGCCGCCCCAAACACCAACATCATTAGAGCTGAAGATGTTCACATCTTCCATAAAATCTGCTCGAACAAAAGTATTATTACCATTTATTGTTATTGGAGCATTCCCAACTAATCTTGTTACCACATTATCATAACCATCCATGGTAAAAAGCGAAAAAGAATTTAATACTTCCAGATAGTTTATTGTGTTATTAATCATTACACAATTTTGACCATAAACAATTATCATACTATCTATTGTTGCGTTGCCTACCGTTCCTGAGCCTAGATTTGTTGCAATAATTTTATTGTAAATACTTCCATTGATAAAATATAGCTCCGCCTGTATTATACAACTATCAGCATCTATCAATGCATTGCTTGTAAAAGCGCCACTTGGCTGCGTAGTTTTTTTGTGGTGATTTTATTTTAAGCCTTTGAGAAATCAGAGGCTTTGTTGGATTCGTTACTAAACTGCTCTTATCGGCATTAATGATAAGAAGATTTAATCACCTTTTCAATCTCATAAATTGTCTTCTCAATTACATCTTCCCAAAGAAATTGGTTTTTAATTTTTTGGATGGAGTATTGTTTCATTTCTATAAGCTGGTTCTGGGGCATTTTAATAAATATTACAATACTCTTTTTTAGTAGTAATTTATTCCCCGGTTCCACTAGAATGCCATTTGTATTATCCACCTGCTCGCTCACAGCTCCCACATCACTTGCAATAATTGCTAAGCCTGATGCCATTGCTTCGAGAATTACAGTTGGCATTCCTTCGCTGTAACTCGGACAAACTAATAAATCCGCATCCGAAAGAATGCCTTGAATTTTTTTAAAATCAGAAATGGCACCATGATAAATAATTTTTTCCGAACTTAATTTTTTATCTTCCGGAATAGCGCCAATAAATTCAAAACTAAAATCCTGCTTTAACAATAATTCTTTAATAACCTTTGTTAACTCCTCTACTCCTTTTCTGCGCTCATACCTACCGACAAATACAAATTTTCGTTTTGGGTTCACTTTCAAAGGCTGACTTCTTATCCAACTTTCGTCTATTCCAATCGGGATTTCAATAATTTTGCTTTGTGAAATTCCTTGATTAGTAATTATTTTACTGAGCTTTCCTCCTAATGAAAAAACGACATCCGCATTCCTCATTGATCTTAAAACAGGTCGTTTAAAAAGATATTGCTCCAGTTTTGTTTTAGTGCCGGCCGCTTTTTGAAACATTTCTAAACCATGAAAATTAATACCAACTGGCGTATTTAAATTTTTCATTTCCAGCAATTTCATTCCACACAATCCTTGCACATAAACAAAATCCACCGGTTTGTTTTTTTTCAAGGCATCATAAATAGCAGCAGAATATGCATAGGATTCCCGAATATAATGCCCGGGAAATTTATCTAATTTTGGAAAAGGAATAAGAAAGGAATGAATGTATTTTTTTTCTTCTTCGAAAAAGCAGCTTAAACGGTTTGCTTCTTCAAAGTCAGCTGCGGTATGGTACAGATCCACTTCAATTTTATTCTGAGCAAAATAACGTGCAAGGTAGAATGAATGTTTTTGCATTCCTCCAATAACATAAGGATATATACCATCTGTTAGAAGTGCTATTCTCATTCCTGTTTTTTAGTATTAGGATTAGAGCTTAGTTCATGCTCATTTACCTTTATTTTTAAAGACAGCTTATGAGAAGGCTTTTCTACTAATCGATAAAAAACATAAGAACATATTAGAGTAAATACTATTCCACCGAACACAACTATTATTTTTTCAAAAGTATTGGTACAGATATGAGAAAAGTAATTTACCAATGCCGTCCCGGTTAAACTATGCATTAAATAAACAGAGTATGACATGTTACCAATAAAACTTAATTTTTTATTCTTGTAATCGCTATATAACAATAGCATTGGAATAATAATTATTGAACCAAAAATGACAAGCAAGCCACTTCCTGCACCATAAAATAAATAAATAAGATACAATATTGTAATAGAAAGATATTCTGCTTTACCAATTGTTTTTGTAACGTAGGAACATAAAAGCGTTCCAATTAGCAATACAGGAAAATAGTGCAACAAATATTGATTTACTAAAAAACAAGGAATCAATATCGCGCAGTAAGTAATTAATCTAATGTACATTTTTTTGCTGAAGAATAATGGATACATCAGCCCCATAGTTAAATACCACTGAGCTTCAACAGCTAAGGTCCAATAAGAATCACGAACCCAACGTTCCCCTTCAAAAAATGGAACTAGATATCCTAATTGCAAAAGGATTTGCTTAACAGTAGGAAATGTTTCAACACCATTATAATAAGGACTCAATGTTCTTATGTAGGTATAAGCAATTGCCAAACCCAACGCAATTATAAAAGGTGGTTCTATTCGAATTAATCTTCTGGCACAAAAACGAAAATAATCCTTAATCTCATACTGGCAATGAAATAGCCACCAAGGAATAACAAACCCTGAAATAGTAAAAAAAACAATAACAGCCATATATCCTATATTATGGATATACGGCAAAATAGGACTGTCAAAAAAGCCTGTTATATTACAAGTAAAATGCGCAAAACATACTAATAAAATACCTATCGCTCTGTAAGAGTTTATTACAGAGATGTTTTTTTGTAGCGTAATTTTTTGTGACATAAGCGTTATTGCAATAGTTTATGGTAGAAATCAAAGGTAATACTTTCGGAATACTTTTTCTTTATTTTTACCTGAAGGCTTTCTGCATGTTTCTTCAACAGTTCAAGATCATTGATATAAAAACGAAGTTTTGCTGTTAGATCCTTTTCATCGTCTTGTTTAAAGAGCAGTAATTCTTTACCGTGATCAAACAAGCTTTTAATCGTTGGAGTATCCGGAGCAACAACGGCCATTTTAGCAGCACCGTACTCAAATATCTTGTTGGGTGCCCCATACCAATTTGAACCGGGCATCACACCAATATGTAGTTTTTTTTTATAATTTAAAAGTTGCTGTCCATCCATAAAGCCCGGCATTTCTACAGATGCAGCATATTTATTTTCTTTTACCAATTGTTTTATGTATTCAAAATCCATCCCATTTCCCAATAAAAACAATTTCACATTATGCCCTTCATTTTTTAATGTTGTAAAGGCTTTTAGAAGAAGATCTACTCTGTGCCATTTTAGGAAAGAACCAATAAATCCGATATTAATCTCGCCATCGATGGTTTTATTTTCCACGTACTCAAAACGCGTATAATCAACATTCTGATGAATAAAACAAGGGAGCTGACGATTGAATTTTTTCGTGAGGAAACCCTTCACAGCATCTGAATAAACAACAATGGAACTGGCTTGCAATAAGCTGAGTTGCTCAACTGTTCTTGCTCTTTTTTTAAAGAACAATTGACCGGGATGAAAAAAGGCATGCTCTTCTAATACAGGATTGTCATATACCAGTACCAAAGACTTCTTATATTTTTTCGATAACTTATAGCCTATGTCAGATCCATACGTATAAAATTCTAAAATTTCATCAAAGGGTTTTCCATTGTCAATATTTGTATATAAGCTTTCTAGCCAAGAATACATGCGTTTGTCTTTCACAAATTCCTTAATAAATGCAGGCAGAAATTTTTTGAAAGTGGATGGTCTCATTGCAACCACCGACTTAGTTTGCTGTTCGGGAATAGCATCAAATTCTATATCATTGATTCTTACACCATACCCATTTTTAAATAGAATACCAGCCAGACAATGAATGTAGGAACCTAAAGCCGACTGACGATTAAAAATCTCATCAGTACTTTTTGCATATACAATTAGAATTTGTTTCTTCATTTATTCAAACCTGAACATTGGCATTATCGGGGTGAATTTTAATTTACCGCCTTTTACTATTTTTTTAATAATACGATACAAAAAAACATATATGATATAGGGCGGATTATAAATTAAATTAATCACAAAACTTGCAAGTGTTCGGGGAATTTTATAATGATATACCCATCTTAATTTCATTGTTTCTCTTTTATAATGAAACGCTTCCGGATAGCCGCCTCCGAAGTGCATAATGGCTGGATTTACTTTTTCATCATATTTATAAAATTCGCAATAGCCTTTTAAAGCATCCATTTTAAAAACTCCACTTTGTCCTACGGGGGTGTACATTCCTTTTGCGGAATCATCAATTGGCTGCATATTATTTATTGCCATAGCAATTGACATAGCAGGCTCATCTCCTGCTTGTCCGCTGAATTTCCATAAATTCAATTCATCGTACTTATTATAAAATATGTCTAATGCTTCATTAAAAACCCTTTCTGCCTTCTCTCCTTTTTCAAAATAATAGACTCCACCATTAAATGTCGGTAAATAATTGATGCCAAGTTTTGTTTTTAAAACTTCGACAGTTGTTCCTAATAATGGTCCTGACATCACATTTTTTCCAATGACGCTTACAGGATGATTAATAAAGCGTTCAAAAAGCCAGTCGATAGAATCTATTACCAAACAATCCACATCAATAAACATTGTTTTAGTAAACGGACTGTACTTATTCATGCATAGTTTTTGGCTGTACCCAATACCAAGAGTATTATCAATAGGAATAATGATGTCATAATATTTTTTAAGGTCTTCATCCTGCGAATCAGTAACCAGCGCTCTTGAAATATGAGGATTGCTTAAAGCAAGTGAAACGGCAATTTGGCGGGCCATGTGGATATAGCGTTGTTTCCCTTGAGCAATAATTAATATTCCGCGTTCCTGATCCATAAATATTAATTATTTCCAATCAATATTTTGTTTTACGATTTTCGCAGGATTACCTGCAATCAAACTGTTATCCGCAAAGTCACCTTTTACTATACTTCCGGCAGCGATTACACAGTTGTTTCCTATATGCGTGTTTTTCAATACTGTAACATTGCATCCTATCCACACTTTATTTCCGATAGAAACAATGCTGTTCTTCCGTTCTTTTTTTTCAGTACCAAGTATTTCATGATGATCATCATCAATAATTGTTACTCCCCAACTTATTGCGCAATCTCTTCCGATAGAAAGAGCGTTCACAACCTCTATGTGCATATCGGAGGTAAAATAAGTGTTATTACCAATGCTGAGCTTTGCATTATCTTTTACAATAATATTAACCCCGGGACCAATAGAAACGGAATGACCGATATTTATCTTTGAATTTTCACCAAAGTAAATATTGATCGGCAAAAGTGATACAACCGCACGTCTTTTATCCGGATTTCCTAAATTAATTCTTCCACCCAGCTGTACTTGAGCAGTACTCTTGATTTTTATACCCGATGTATGCCAGATCTTAAAGGGCAAATAAATGCCGCTTAAAGTGGGGTACTTGAGCATAGTTAAAAATTTCATCATTTAATCTTTAGTAATATAAGAAAACCGCTTTTTCAATTTTAAAAAATAGGATTCGAAGAAATGAAAACTAATATAACTGATACCTAAAGTAATCATAAAAATAATAAAGCCTTCAATTAATGAAATTAAAAAAGAATCGTCTCCTGTGTATGCCTTTTTAAAGAAAAAAGTTCCAATTATTGATCCTATAGGATGCAATAAATAAAGCCCGTATGTATATTTCCCCCATTTGGTGAAAAATTTCAAATGAGAAAGCTTTAATGTATCTGTTTTACTAAAGTTTTGATGCGCAATTACAAAACCAAAGAATAAAATATTGGCAAATCTTGATAACGCAATATAATATGGAGTTTTGATATAGTATTCACCTAAGAGGAGAAAAATAATACCAAGCAGATATACTGCATAAATTATCTTTGGTCTCAAATTTTCAAAAAAGAGTTTGAACGTTATCGAATTCAAAGAATAATAGGCTACCAATGCTCCTAAAGCTAAATCACCAACCACTCCCAACGTATGAAAGTAAATATAGGCTGTATCATCATAATTGGCAATACGAAATACTAAAGCGATCAATAAAATAAAATAGAATGCGTATTTATATAAATACTTTGGCAACAACCAAAACAAAAGCGGCCAAACAAAATAAAACTGCTCTTCAATAGCAACCGACCAGGTAACTCCAGCTTGCATAGTGCCTTGTGAAAGACAGTTGTTAGAGATATTAATCAGATCGAAATTACTTAAGAATATGAAATAATAGATGGGCTGAGCACACGAAACTTGATAAATATTCAGTTGATGCTGAACAAAAGGATATAGAAAAAAAACGAAAATCAAAACAGCATAATATAACGGCCAGATTCTTAAAAATCTCCTGATATAAAATGCCTTCACATCAATTTTACCATTCAGTTCAATTTCGAACAAAATCAAATAGGTGATTAAAAAACCACTCAGAACAAAAAAAATAGAAACACCCAAACCGCCATTGCAAAATAATGTATAAAGAATATGTTCCAACAAAGGCTTATCATGCAGTGGCAACTGCTTAAATGCGCCCCATAAAATATGCTCAAAAAACACAAATGAAAAGGCTATAAAACGCAGTGCATCTAAATTGGGGAAAAATATTTTATTCTGTTTTTCTATCATTTTATTTTAATAAAAATTCAGATAATTTTTTCACCCAAAATGAACGGTGCAATTTTTCTTTATTCGTTAATGGTAATTTGGAATAAATTCCTTTTGAGATATTATTCAATATTTTAAAGAATGAATTATCATCTTCACTAATATAAACATTAGAAGAAAGGTCGAGAAATTGCTTTAGGTCTCGTTGAGGATTGGGGCTGGTTATAATAAAGTTTTCAGAAAAAAGATATTCTTGTGTTTTTCCCGAAAAGCCGGTATAGCGTCCGTCCCAAATTGGCAAAAGTAATGCCGAGGCGGATTTCTGAAAAAACAATGCAGTAGCATGATCTACCTTCGGCAAAAAATAGATAAATCCATTCTTCGGCAATTCTTTCATCTTATTTTCTGCCAAACCCAAAAATACAATAGCCACATTTTGATCATTTTGTTCGTTATATCTTGCAACTGCATTTATAAAAAAGGAACTGTTTTGCCCTTCGTACAATGTACCAGTATGAAGCAACAACATTGAATGTTTTCTTTTGATTCTATCAAATTCTATAGAAACAGCATTTTCCACTTTACTTTGACTTACATTCTCTTCAACACCATTATAAACAACGCAAGAAGGAATCGCTGCAATATGCTGGGGCACTTTCGAAAGAAAATAGTCTTTCATACCATCGGTAGAAAAAATAAGTCCAGAGGACTTTTTGAGCATTGCATTCAAAACTTTTTGTTTCATTGTTAAATGAAAAGAAACGTCTCTCTCATCAATGTAACTATCTCTGAAATCAATAAGAAAAGGAATTTTATATTTTTTAAATAGCTTATTGGCTAACAGCATCGAAACAGGAGGGCCATAAGAAGCAATAACAAAATCATATTTATTATGGCTCAACTCGATATCGAACGCTTGCAGGGCATATTTTATCCAGCCATAATGAAATACATCTACATTCAGATAATTGTATAAGCCTTTTATTACCGGAGGAAGTTTATTTGAAAAAGATAATTTTGAATTTACTTTTTCGAAATTGGTATAGAGTATATTCCCATTTCTAACATACTCTTCGGTAAAATCTTTGGCAGTTTCATTTCCCAAAAACATGCTTTGTCCTTTTTGCTGCTCAGGGTCATAATATCTGGTAATCACATCTACTGTAAAGCCGAACTCCGTCAGGTATTTTTCAAATGCCTTTATTCTTTGAGCTGCTATGGTGTTTAGCGGAGGATAATACAGGGAAAGGAGTAAAATGCGCATTTAAAAAATATTTTCTTAAAACTATGCTAGGTTGGGTTCAAAGACAAACCATCTCATCTTACTTCCTCGGCCTTCATGTATTACTTTTTCAAATTGCTTTTTAAGAAGCGATTTCCATAAAGTAGAGATGGTTATATCTTTTATAGTTCGCTCCTCCTGCCATATTTCGGTAAGCTTATGCGATTTTGAAAACCTATCTTTAATCGTATCTCCCAAAGTTGGTGAAACAGTATCGTGTATCTCCACCATAATGTAACATTTTGAAAGTGCAGGAACAATATCAGGATTGAGCAATTCCAACTCCGCTCCTTCTACATCCATAAACACAAGCGTTTTTTTATTGGGATCGATGGTCGCTTTTAAATCCTCAGGAAAACACAATTGAGCTTTTATAGTTAAGCGATTCGCAACATTATTCTTCTCAGCCATCTTCTGCATTAAATAACAGCCATAGAAACCCGGTTCATACGCAATGATATTTGCATTTTTATATTTTAAAGCAAAACCTACCGCAAAATAACCTTCTCCTCCACCAACATTGATAACTTCTTCAAAATCTATCTTTGACAGTTCATTTATTTTACATGTTAATTCTTTTTCATATATGCCTAATAATTTTGGAAAATATGCACCACCTGTGCTATTTTCTATATAATTCAAGTCTTTAAACGGACCATCTAAAACAACTAGATCTGTTTTACGGTAAATCGTATTTGTTGCAATATACGCACCCAATGTCCTTCTTTGAAGAAGGATATTTTTTAACATTATTTTTAGTGTTGATGGTTTCATATCAATTTAAAATTTGATCGCACAATTTAGAGTAATTTATTTCAGCATTAAAATTTTCTTTCCAATATGCTTTTGTCTTATCACGAAATTTCCGAGTATTTCTATCACTAGCTTTAAAGTTATTGATTATTTCCGACACTTCCATCACATTAAAATCTATTGGCACCAATATTCCTGTTTGCGGGGTAACAATCTCTGGAATACCACCGGCATTCGTGCCTATAAGCGGAATTCCAAAGCTTGCGGCTTCCTGCAGAGCAACCGGTGCTCCACCTTCTGTCTCACTTACATGAATAAACAAATTAACTGATTGATTTTTATAAAAATTAAGTATATCGGTATTACTTTGCTGACCTTTAAAATCGACTTCAATATTGGCAGGCAATTGTTTCGAAAGCATCAACAATTCTTTTTTTAAACTCCCTTCACCGAAATGAATCCAATGAAGATCAATAGTTACATTTTTCAATATTTCAATGATTAAATGTACTCTTTTTAATGGAATCAGGTTAGAACAAGATACTAAGGTAAATCTCGAGTTGATATCAAAAGGATTGACTCCATTATCAAAAACCGACAAGTAACTCAGTGTTAGCTTTTCAGGATACATTTTTTTTTGTTTTAAATATTGATAACCATCATTGGAAATACAAAATA
>Ga0163148_10001742_pt1 | contig 27645 bp, 23 predicted proteins | sample OliLakLV19MP7P2_FD_148606 | JGI IMG/M metagenome (GOLD analysis project Ga0163148, IMG submission 148606) | Freshwater microbial mat bacterial communities from Lake Vanda, McMurdo Dry Valleys, Antarctica- Oligotrophic Lake LV.19.MP7.P2 | ecosystem: Environmental > Aquatic > Freshwater > Lake >... | reverse complement strand
GTATCCTCCGCGTGGACGAGGCGACGGTAACCACAACACAGGAAGCCGGGAAGTTCCCGGCTCAGATCGAGTGATTTTAGGCCGCGAAACTATACTTGCGGATTGGGACAAGAATGGGGTCTGGACAGAAGCTTGGGATGAGATAAGGAATACCCCGGGCCTCGAGAAGATTGCAGAAGATCATCCGCTGTACCCAAAGCAACCCACCGATGCCGATCTCTCAATAACACGGCGACTGTGTCTCGCATTCGATGACCTACTTCACCGCAAGATCAAGTCCACGGACGACTTCAAGACTTTTGACCGCGATCGCGCTGAAGCAGTTCTCCTTCTGACCTGGTTGTTTACAGACGAAGACGCACACCAGTACCCTGCCGGGAAGAGATTCGGCACGTGGAAGGCCGACTCCGGTCGAAAGTGGGCACGGTGGGGCAGGCTTGACGCGCCAAAATGCCGTAAAAAGTGGATGGAGCTCGCAGCGGAGGCGTGGAAGTGTGTCGGCGCCACTGGCGATTCGAACGAAGTTCGCCTCGATGATTCGGCGCCAAAGTCAGCCGTCCATGCGATCGTGCATCCCAAGGATGCGGCAGAGTTCGATCGCGATCTTGTGACGCTGAATCAGATCGCGGGGATCGTGAAACGCGGTAAACGAACAATGGTAAAACACCAAAAGGAGCTGGGGGCGCCCCAGGTGAAAGGCGGCGGGGGCAAACCAAGCCTTTGGAGGTGGAAGCAGGTCTTGCCTTACCTTCGAAAGCAATTCAACCCCGGCTTGCCTGACGCCTTTCCCGCCAACCGAAGCTGAGCGCAGCTGAGCGCAGCTGAGCGCAGCTGAGCGCAAACCGCACGCAAGCGTACGTGCATGGTTTATTTGTCTGCAGGTGCATCCGGCACGAATGTTGACGCCGCACGGTGTCACGTGCCGGATTGGCTGGAGATCCTGCAATGGCCGCTCATCATGTCTCGTTGCCTCTGACCGTTCCGACCCGTTTGACCCACGACGCCGCCGAAATCGCCCAATTGCTCGGCGTCGGCACGCGAACGATATGGCGCTGGGTATCGTCCGGCGTCTTCCCCCAACCCGACCTTCGCGTCGGTCCTCGCATCGTGAAATGGCGACGTGAGACCGTCCTGGCGTGGATCGAGCAGCAGGCTGCCGAATCCGCGCGTTAACCTGACGTTTGATCTCCAAACAAACAAACGCCGCCGGCGTCTTTATCACGGATCGCCGACGGCGTGAGGTACTTTGAACATGGAATCATATCCACCCCACTCCAAGTGGCCAACGGCCACGAAATCGCATCCTTGTCCGAAATGCGGGAATCCAAGACGCTGCACGATCGCGCCCGATGGCCAGGCAGGGCGCTGCTGGCGGTTGAATGGCGGCACAACCTGGCACGTAGTCAACGGTAAGCCAGCGGGAGACGGTGCCGGTTACATCGGGAAGACGCACCAAACACCTAAGTCGGCGGTGAAGCCCGGCAGGATATCTCCAACTGCGGAAGCCGCGATGACCGCCGCGGGCGGGAATACCGGCGGACTTCTGGTCAACACATGGACGTATCACGATGCCGACGGCACGGAAGTAATGCGGGTCGGCCGGTTCGATCTTCCCGACGGCAGCAAACAATTCCGACCGGTTCACCTGGCCGGCGACGGATGGAAGATCGGCGATCTGCCGGGAAAGCTGCCGTTGTACCGGCTGCCGGACATCCCCGCCGAAGGCACGATCTGCGTCACCGAAGGCGAGAAATGTGCTGACGCCGCGGCGTCGATTGGCTTGGCGAGCGTCACGTCATCGCACGGATCATCGTCGGCCGGGAAAACAGACTGGACGCGGCTGTCAGGCAGAGACGTTGTGATACTTCCCGACGCCGACGCCGCGGGCGAAAAGTACGGGCGTGACGTGGTGAGGATTCTTGTGGCACTTGATCCGCCGGCGCGTGTCAAAATTCTGTTGCTGCCTGACTTGGCCGACGGCGGGGATATCGCCGACTGGCTGATGATCGACGGGCGCGATTGCCGCGAGCCGGCAGAGCTGAGGGCCGAGATTGAAGCACTCGCCGCGGGCGTGCCGACGCAGGACGCCGCGAGCATCATCGGTGGGCCGGTACTCATCTGCATGGCCGACGTGCAACCGTGCGAAGTTAAATGGCTATGGCCGGGACGCATACCGCTTGGCAGAATCTCGCTGCTGGTGGGCCGGCCGGGGGAAGGCAAGTCATTTGCCACGACCGATGTCGCCGCGAGAGTCTCCACCGGCGCGCCGTGGCCGGACGGAAGCGGCAACGCACCGCGTGGTTCAGTGATTTTCATTTGCGCCGAAGATGATCCGGCCGACACGATTCGGCCGCGGCTGGACGCGCATCATGCCGACGTGTCGCGCGTGAAAGTGCTGGCGATAGTTCGGCGGTTCGATGACGACGGCAAACCGCACGATGTCATGTTCACCCTGGCCGACCTGGCGTCGCTGAAGGCCGCGCTCATCGCAACGCCGGATTGCGTGCTGATCGTGATTGATCCAATTGGATCATTTCTCGGTGGTTCAACCGACGCACACCGGGACAACGCAGTCCGGAGCGTGCTCGCACCCGTGGCGGCGCTGGCCGCAAAATACGGGCCGGCGGTTCTGATCGTAATGCACCGGCGCAAATCCGCCGGCGACACCGCCGACGATACCGCGCTTGGTTCGCGAGCCTTCACCGGAATTGCTCGCGCTGTCTGGCACTTGTCGCGCGATCCGAAAAACAAAAGTCGCCGGCTGCTATTGGCCGGCAAATGCAATCTCTCCGCCGAGGGGAGTGGGCTGGCATTCAGCATCGGGGGCACGCCGCCGGCAATCTGCTGGGAGAAATCGCCGGTGGCAATGAGCGCGGATGACGCGATGGAAGGGGAGCGCGACGAGCGGGGCCGGCCGGCGGATGAACGACGTGACGCCGCGGACTGGCTTCAATCCGAGCTTGCCGATTTGCAGGAGCATCCGGCGGACGATCTTCGCAAGGCCGCGACGGAAGCCGGCATCGTATGGCGCACACTGCAACGCGCAGCCGACGCTCTGGAAGTGAGGCGTCATCGGCCCGGGTTTGGCAAGGGGTTTGTGTGGCGTCTGCCGAAGCCGGGAACGCCGCCGGCGGACGCCGACGCCATACGTGCCACATATACGTGCCAGAATGCTGAGAATGAGAATTCTGGCACGAATGGCACGAATGAAAATTTTCCTAATAAAACCGGTGGTTTCGACGTGCCAGAATCCCATACGTGCCACAATGATTTGTGTGGCACGAATGGAGCGGAAACACCTTCCGAACCGGCCAAAATCGGCGTTGTCTGGGGGCGAGAGCCGGAGTACCCGCCGATCCCGTCCGAGCCGGCGGTGGAAGGGGGCGCCGAATGACCTTGCGGGAACCGTTACTTGTCTGCCGGGAACGTCGCGCCAAGTTGGCGGGCGACCTTGACACCCGTCTGGTCTTCTTGGAAGCGCCGCCGGGGACCGCGACACCGGAGGTCGTCGACGCGATCCGCCACCGAGAGCCCAATTCGATGCTGCTGGCGTGCCTGGTCGAACCCGCGCGGAACAATTCGGGTCGTTCATCGCGACGAGGACACAATGACTGTCATCACCATTGCCGAGCGTCGTTCACTGGAATCTTGCCTCACACCAAAACCAATAGTAACTTGGAGTAACAAATATGCCGTTCACCTTGCTGAACATCTCGGCGTTGGATCGCTTTTCCCGGAAGCACCGCGACGCCGCCAAGCCGCTGGCGGACTGGCTCCACACCATGACCCGTGCCGACTGGCAGAGCATCGCCGACCTGCGGCGGGTTTACCCTTCCGCCGACAGCGTGCCGGTTGGGGGGCTTGGTGGCCACACGATTGTCATGACGGTGTTTGACACCCGCGACCATCATTGCCGGCTGTTGACAGTGATTAACTTCGCTGCCGGATTGTGCCGGGTGGTGGTGGTTTTGACGAAGGACGAGTATTCAACCGACCGATGGAAGGATCGACTTTGAGCCTGACCATACGTAACCGCACCGCCGCAGTAGACCGCCGAATCGTCGCCGATGACTACCTGCGGCTGATCCATGAGTTTCCGCTGCGTCCGATCCGCACCACCGACGACTACGAAGCCGCGGGCAAGCTATTAAATCGGCTGCTGGGCCGGTCGGATGGCAAGCTGACCGCGGGCGAACAGGACTACGTGCAGGCCCTGGCGCTGCTAATTCAAGATTACGACCGCAAGCACTGCCGGTTCGTGCCGTCGAATCGAACACCGCAGGAGGTCTTTCAATACCTCGCAAAAGAGGCCGGCCTGGGGCCGACGGCGTTGGGCAAGATCATGGGCACGACCCATGCAATGGCGTCGCTGATGCTTCATGGCAAGCGCGGTATCAGCAAGGAGAACGCGCGTACGCTCGCCGACTACTTCAAGGTGGACGTGGGGTTGTTCGTCTGAGGATCGCAAGTGAAAGACCGGTGAACCATGAACAAAGTGTTCAAGCTGAAGAATCGCAACGGGTCGGCCAGCAACCGGTACTACGGCAAGGTGAATATCGCCCCCGGCGACTGGCGGCGCGTGCGGCTGTTCGTCGATATGGACGCCAGCAAGCGGGAGCTGCGCCGGCTTCAGACGGAGATCGACCAGAAGGGTGCGGGCGTGATCGACACGCGGAAGCATTCCCGTCAACCGATTGCCGATCATGTGGCGGGCTACTTCACTTGGATGGCCGTGCAGGGGTACGACGCCGACCACATTTCCATCGCCCGCAACGTGCTGAACCGGCTGGTTGCCGCCGCCGGCTGGCGAACGGTGAGCGATATGAACGCCGAAAGCGTTGACGCGGTGCTGCCGGCGCTGGCCGACACACAAGCGTACCGCAACCAGTACGTCAAACGTGCCCGTGCTTTCGCGTCCTGGCTGCGTTGCACGCGGCGCACGTCGTCCGACCTGCTGGCCGGGTTGAAGCGCAAGAGCGAGCGCGGGTGCATCCGCAAGCGTGCCAGACGTTCGGCGTCGGCGGGGCAGTATGTCGCCTTGCTCCAAGCGTCGATACCCGAAGATCGCCGGCTGGCCTATGCATTGGCGTGCTTGAACGGACTGCGCCGCAACGAAGTCGGCAAACTGACTTGGGATCGCGTCCGCCTGCACGCGCCCATTCCGTTCATCGAAGTGCCGCAGAAGAATTCCGCGAACGACACGCTCGATAGCATCCCGCTGCACCCTTACGTCGCGGCGCTGCTGCGTCAGCGTACCGCCGGGATGCCGGGTGTGCGGTTGTTGCGGGCCGTGCCGGATGTGGCCACGCTGAAGAAGGATTGGAACGCCGTGGGTGTAAAGATGATCGACGAACGCGGATTGCGGATCGATTTTCACGGCTTGCGTCACACGTTCACCACGGCGCTCGATTTGGCCGGAGTGTCGCGGGCGACGAAGAAGCGGTTGACGCGCCACGCTGCCGAAGATGTCACCGACGGCTACGCCCATGCCGAACTATCCGACATGCTGGCGGCGTTGGCGAAATTGCATTCACCGCTGAACCCGCCGACCACGGAAGTGACGCCGATGCGGATGACGGGAACCGACTATGTAACTGCTGACCAAATGCTGTACCAAATGAAGGGCCTTTTCCGGCATTCACCGGCTTCGACCGGCAATCGCCACGGCGATACAATCCCGATTCAGGCCGTCGCTAAAACCGTCAATTCACCCAGCAAAGTCTTTGAAAGTCAGGTTGTGGCAACGTGTGGCTTGAACGAAAACGCCGACGCGGATATTCTATCAAAAATGCGGCCAGATGCCCGAGTGGACTAAGGGAGCGGATTGCAAATCCGTTATTCGTGGGTTCGAATCCCACTCTGGCCTTTCATCGCGGCTACTCGCTTCTGCTCGTGATCGATTGCCACTGCTTCTCCAGCCGCTGCACGCTGACCGGCGCACTGGTTTTCAGTTCCTGGGCGAACAGACCTACGCGGAGTTCTTCGATCATCCAGCGGAAATTGATCAGGTCCGGGTGCTGTTTCAATGACGGCTTGCGGGCGATGCGGTCGGCGTAGTGCAGCCAGAACGGGCGCACCTGGCTTGCGAGCTGCGAATCTTTTTCTGCGCCCCACGCCTTGAGCTTGGTGAGGCGCACTTCGGCGGCGCGCAGAAACCGCGGCAGATGCGGGCGCCAGGCGAGCGGGGTGGCGATTGCAAAATCCGGCGGGAGCAGGGCGGCGACTTGTTGGCGCACGTCGCGGATGGCGCCGTGGTGGTGCGCGGGGTGGCGCTGTTCCAACAGTACTGCGACGGCATGATACGCCTGCAGCGTCAACGTCGCCTGCGCCGCGGCGGCATCGGCGGCGGCGTTGAGTTTTTTCCATGCTTTGGCGGCGCGGTCGGCGAATGCGGACTGCGTGCGCACGACGGATGGATCATCATGAAACAGCGCCTCATCCGCCACGGCCAGCAGGATGGATCGCCGAAGCGTTTCCGCCGGCGCGAGCGACGCATAATTCAGCGCCATAGCGCTCCACCCGCGCATGGCCCGCGCGATTTGTTTGAACTCGGGCGCAAGCTGCTGCATGAACAACCGCCGCATGCCGGTGCGCATCTCCCGCGCCGCCGATTCGGGGGAATCGAGCAGGCGCAGGTCGACCCGTTCGCCGTTTTCCACCAGCGTTGGATAGGCCAGCACGGTGATTCCGGGCTTGCGCACGGCGATCGAATCCGGCAGGTCGCCGAAATCCCACCGCGTCACGTTCTTTTTTGCCCATGGCGACGCGGGCAGGTCTTTAAATGCATCGCGCGTTACGTCGGCCAGCTTTTCGCGCAGCTCCGCCAGATCGCGCGACGCGGCAAGCGTTCGGCCGCCTTCGTCAATGACGCGAATGTTCATCTTTAGAAACGGCGCGAGTTCGTTCTGCTTGAACGTGCTGGGCGGGATGATTTCACCGACGATATTCCCACACCGGTCGGCGACGGTCGCCAGAAAGTCGCCTTCACCAAACCGCAGCTCTTTTGCAAGATTCGCCGCGACGGTGGGCGCGGGCACAAGTTTGGTGCGCACGCCGCGCGGAAGCGTGCGGATGAGTGAAACGATTTTTTCAACAAGCCAACCCGGCACCAGCCAATCGAACGCGCCCGCCGGCAGATGGCCCAGCGCCGCGAGCGGGAGGTCGACCGTGATTCCGTCGGCCGCGCTGGCGGGCTCAAACTGATAGTGCAGCTTAAATCGGTTGCCGGCTACGGTCGTGTGATCGGGAAAAGCGCTCGGCGAGATCGAGGGCGCATCGTTGCGGAGAAGGTCGCTGATCGCCATCAGAAGCTGGTGCCGATGGTGCTGTTCGGCCTGCCGGAACCACTTTTCAAAGCTTGGGCCGTCAAAGACATCCGGCGGCAGACGGGCATCGTAAAAGCCGAACAATTGCTGAGCATCCAATGCAAGATCGCGGCGGCGAACCTTTGCCTCCAGTTCACGCACTTCCTCGGACAGCGCCTGATTCTTCTTGAAAAACGGTGCGGCGGTGCGAAATCGGCCGTCGATCAGGCCGTGCAGAATGAACAGTTGCCGCGCCACCTTCGGCTCGATCGGCCCGTAGTTCACGCCGCGCCGCGCGACAATCACCAGGCCGAACAGCGTTACTTTCTCGAACGCATTCACATGGTGCGCCTGATCGTTCCAGTGCGGATCGCTGTACGACCGCTTGAGCAAATGTTCGCCGGCGCGCTCGATCCACTGCGGCTGAATGCGGGCGCAGATGCGGGCGTAGAGCCGTGTCGTTTCCACCAACTCGGCGGCCATGATCCACAGCGGCTGATTCTTGAACAGGCCGGATCCCGGGTGGATCGACGTTTTGACATCTCGCGCCGCGGTGAACTCGTGTTTGTCAGTCTTTGTGGCGATGCTGCCGAGCAACCCGGTGAGCAACGCGCGGTGAATGGAATCGCGCTGGCCGTCGGTTAGCGTCCGGAAGGGGAGTTGTTCGGGGTCATCGGACATCGACTCATACTTTGTCAGCAACATCCGGCGATTCCAGTCCCCTGCGCAGCGTGCCGTGGCAGCTTGGGCAATCGTATCCGTTGTCGTCGCAGAAGGTCGCGCGCTTGGCCAGCAGGTCGAGAATCAGATCATCAATCCCCAGCGGCATGGCGACGTGATAGCGCGTCTGCGGATGCTGCGCGGCGGCGTCGGCGGCGAGGCGGGGAATGTCGGCGGTCCAGTGCTTTCCCGGGCCGAGGAAGAACGGCAACACGACCACGCGGGTCGCGCCGCGCCGCACGCACGTGGTATACGCTGAAGCGATTGACGGCTCGGTGAGTTCCATGTGCGCCGGCTCGACGATCGAAAACTTCTCGTGAAACCGCTTGCCGAATAGAGCGGCCACTTCTTCCAGCATCTGGTTGCTTTCGGCGCGTCGAGAGCCGTGATCGACGATGATGATGCCGGTGCGCATACGCTTGATGGTAGTCGTCGTATTCCGCGGCGGTCGCCATCAATCCTGCGACCGCGGTTTTAAGGTGGCTTCGACGTCGATCGAATCTTTGCCGCGCAGCAGGTGCAGCGTGAGCTTGTCACCCACTTTAGCGCCTTCCAGCAACGCCGTCAGATCTTCCAGCGTGTTCATCTTTTTGCCGTTGATGGCTTGAATGACGTCGCCTTCCTTCAACCCCGCGGCCTCGGCGGCGGTGCCGGGGACGGTGCCGTTGATTTTGATTCCTTCGGGGCCGGCTTCATCTTCGGTGTAAGATGGCACGACGCCAAGCTGCACCCGCGCGCCTTGTGTGGCCGCCGGCCCCGTGGTGGCCCGCCGGGTTAGCGTGGGAAGAAACTTTTGCTTTGGCATGACGGCCAGCGAGCGCACTATTTCCTCGCTGATATCGACCACGGTTGCGATGCCGTCGTAGTTGACTTTTTCAATGTCATCGGTCGGTCGGTGGTAGTCGGAGTGCAGGCCGGAGAACAGGAAGAGCACGGGGATCTTCTTTGCCATGAACGAAGCATGATCGCTCGAACCGAAGGTGATGCCGCTCATCCGGGTGAATTTCAACGGCGTGGCGGCATCGATTTCATTCATCATCGCATCAAATGCCGCCGCGGTCTCTCGGCCGCCGACGGCGATTTCGTTGTTCTTGATGCGGCCGACCATGTCGAGGTTGTACATCGAATGAATCTTGTCGATCGGCACGAGCGGGTTGTTCACAAAGTGCTCCGACCCGAGCAGGCCGCGCTCCTCACCCGTGAAGAACATGAACAGCACGGATCGCTGCAACGGCGTTTTTCGCGCTGCAAGCCGCCGGGCCAGATCGAGCACGGCGGCGGTGCCCGACGCATTGTCGTCGGCGCCGTTGTGCACCGAGCGCGTTGTCGCACCCGCCAGCGAACCGCTGCCGCCGAAGCCCAGGTGATCGTAGTGCGCGCCCACCACAATGTATTCATCCGCATTCCATCCGCGGCCCGGCAAGATTGCCAGCACGTTTTTCACCGGAATCTGCTTCTGCAGAATTTCGACCTTTCCGGCGGCCACCTGCGCATCATCAAGCTGTGCCGAAGCGGGTTTAAACTCCGTGTCGATCAATTCCTGCAGGGTCTTTAAGTCTTTCACGCCGCCGGCGGCCAGCAAGCGGTCGGCCGCGGCGCGGGTGATTTGAATGACCGGAATTGAAGCCAGGTTGCGACTGCTGCGCCGCCCGAAAGCCGAAAGCTCATCGGCTTCATTGTGATGATTCGGCGGGTTGACCACCAGCAACGCCGTCGCGCCGGCTTTTGCCGCCGCCTCGGCTTTGGTGGTGAGCGATGCGGCATCCGACCATGATTCAAATGTGCTGGCCAGCCGGCTCTTGCCTTTCTCATTGTGCGGCTCAAAACGCATCGCCAGCGCCACTCGGCCTTTCAGATCAACGCCCTCAAAGTCGTTGTAGGCCGGCTCGGTCTGATTGATCGCGTAACCCACGAAAGTCACCGGGCCGGTGAACGCGGCGGCCTTGCTGATGGCGTGGGGGCGATAATCTTTGTTAAGTTCGATTGTCGCGCCGGCGAGCGAGACAGTGGTGGCGAGGTCGACCGAAGCATCGCCGCGCACGCTGAAGTGCTGGAAGTAGCCGTCGGCACCCTTGGCCGGCTTCAGGCCGATCGACTTCACCTCGTCGGCGAGGTAGTCGGCGGCGAGATCGATCCCCTTCGTCCCCACGCCGCGGCCTTCGAGCGCATCGGATGCGAGATACGCTACCGATTTGCGGGTGCGTTCGACGCTTACCTGATGCGGCGTAGGCGCATTGGTCGGAACGGTTTGGCAACCGAACAGAACGAAGCCGAGAACGCCGAGAATCATCAACCGGGGCGGATTTTGTAGTTTCATCGGAGTGGGATTGTACGGATTGGCCCGCCGCGGCTCAATTCCTGCACATCTTCGTGAATTCATCTGCGTTTTTCCTTTGCAACTTGCGGGCGATCGATCGACAATACGGCCAACTCATGTCCCAAGACGCGGGTGAAGTTTCTTGGCAGACACTTCGCCGGATCGTGCAACGATGGTCCGGCGACAGTGCGGAACTGGATTCCGTGTCGGCTCTCGACGGCGGGTCGATCAGCACCACCCTCATGCTGCAGACCAAGGCCGGCGACCGGGCGGTGCTCAAGGTTTCTCCGCACCGGGTGGATCGATCGTACGAAGTCGAAGCGCATCAACTTTCACTGCTCCGGTCGATCGGTCTGCCGGCGCCGCAGGTGTATGAGTGTCACACCGGCTCGCTCGATGCGCCCGACAGCTACCTGCTGATCGAACACATGCCCGGGATAAATCTGCACGATGCCAAAGAGCAATGCGCGCCCGAAGCGTTTCAAGCTTTGCAGTCGCAGCTCGGGCAGATGGTGGTGGCGCTGCATCAGCACACGGGCGCGCGTTACGGCAAGGTCGAGCCTGAATCGGCTTTGAAGAAGCCCGCGACGGTCAATGGTGCAACGTGGGGCGAATCCGGGGGAGAATCGGGGGGCGAAACATGGCCGGCGTTCTATCGCGGGTTGTACGACGGCATTTGGCACGAGTGCGAGAAGCATTCGGCCATCGCCAACAAAACACGGAAGCTCATTGGCCGAATTCACGATAAACTCGATCGATTGCTAACGCACACCGATCAGCCGCGGTTGACGCACGGCGACCTCTGGGCCAGCAACGTTCTGGCGGCGGCGGATGAGGATGGCCGGTGGAAAATCACTGCGCTGCTCGACCCCAACTGCCGGTTTGCCCACGCCGAGTGTGAATTGGCGTATCTCGATCTGTTCCACACCATCACGCCGGCGTTTATGAAGGAGTATCAGCGGTCGTTTAAAACCGACGACGACTACCATGCGCGGCGGAAGCACATCTACCAGCTTTACGAACTGGTCAACCACGTCAACCTGTTCGGCGATCGATACATCAAGCCGATGCAGGCCACGCTGGAGAAGCTGTCGGCATTTGTTTAATCGGCGACGACGATGCTTCCTTGATCGTCTTCTCGCAACCTGCGACCAAAACCACAACCGCAACGGCGGCGAACAGAATTTTCTTCATCAATCGCTCCTTAGTTGAACAGGTGAGCTTAATCTAAATCTCCCCCTCCATGTACTCAGAGAGGGGGGAGTTCTGAGGCGCATTTCCATCCTCATGCAACTCATTCCATCCGCCGCTATGATCGGCGGCGAATTATGGTATTGGCAGAGCCGGCGGCGGAAACTCTGAATAAAGCGGCGACGGAAACCACGTCGCAATTGCTGCGCGCGCTGATTCTGCTGGCAGCGCCGGTGCTAATCGAGCAGATGCTGCACGCATTTTCGGGGTTGGCCGACACCTACATTGCCAACCACGTAACGCCGATCACGCCGGGAATGAGCGGCGAACAGGCCGCCGAGGCGCAGCGTCATATGACCGCCGCCGGCGCTGCGGTGGGGACGATCGCGTACCTGCTTTGGTTTATCGGCTTGATCGCCGGCGCCGTCGGTACGGGATCGACCGCCATCATCGCGCGCGCTTCCGGGGCCCGGCATCGCGGCCTGGCCAACAGCATTTGCGGGCAATCGATCGGTTTGGCGGGCCTTGCAGGATTGTTCATGGCGGGTGTCGTCTACGTCCTGGCCGGGCCGATCGCCGGGATGATGGGCCTGCACGGGGAGGCGGTCGAGCTTGCGCGGGTTTTTCTGCGAACGATCGCCTTCGGTTTGCCGTTCATGCTCGTGCTGCTGGTGGCCAACGCGTGCCTGCGCGGCGCGGGCGATACCATTTCGCCGGCGCTGGCCATGATCGCGGTTGATGCGGTCAACATTGGCGTTGGCGTCACGCTCACATTCGGCTGGTTCGGCATGCCGGCGCTGGGCTTTCGGGGGATCGCGATCGGGGCGTTGTGCGGTTACATCGTCGGCGCGTTGATGCAAATGACAGTGCTGCTGATCGGCCGCGGCGGCATTCGACTGCATGTGCACCGGCTGCGCCCGCATTGGCACAACATGCGCCGGTTGCTGCGCATCGGCCTGCCCAACGGCGCCGAAAGCGCGGTGATGTGGGGGGTGAATATCATCCTCATCAAAATCATTAACAACATGGACCCGACTGCGGCGGCGGGGGCGGCGCATGCCATCGCTGTGCGCGTCGAGGCGTTCAGCTACCTTGCGGGTTTTGCGATCGCGATCGCGGCGACGACCATGGTCGGCCAGAGCCTGGGCATGAAGAACCCGCGCCGCGCCGAGCGCGCCGCTTACCTCGCGTACGCGGTCGGCGGGTCGATCATGACCTTCGGCGGGATCATGCTCGTGCTCTTCGGGCATGCCTTCGCCAGCGTCATGAGCACCGACCCGAACGTGGTCGCCATGACTACTCAATGCCTTTTCTACGCCGGTTTCGTTCAAGCCGGCTTCGCCGCCGCGATCATCTTCGGCGGGAGCCTGCGCGGCGCCGGCGACACACTTAGTGTAATGATGATCAACATGATCAGCCTCGTCGGCATACGATTGGTCGGCGTGTTGGTGTTGACGCAGGTTTTTCATGTCACCCTGTCTACGATCTGGATTCTGTTGTGCGCCGATCTGCTGCTGCGTGGCGTTGCGATGTTCGTTCGGTTTCGGCATGGGGGGTGGAAGAGCGTTAAGGTGTAATTTTGAGTTTCCGTTTTGCAGCCGGCGCGCGATAACAACCTCATCAATGTCATTCGACAGGTTTTAAGGATGCTGCGTTACATCGTTTGCCGTAAGAACCCTCACCCCGCCCCGCTCCCGGGGTAACGGTCCAGGGAGTCAAGCATGCAACCACTCGACGCGCGACAACCTCCTGACTTGCACGTACTGACCGGCCAAGTGAAGGCGCTGGCGCGCGGATTAGGGTTCGACCTCGTCGGCATCGCGCCGGCGGCGGCGAGTGCGCGGGGGGCGTTTTTCCGGGAGTGGTTGAGCGACGGCAAAGCCGGCGAGATGACGTTTCTCGCCGACCGCATTGATGAGCGACTCGACCCGGCACAGTTCCTTCCCAACGCACGAACGGTGGTTTGTGTGGCCATGAACTACTTCCATCCGTTGAACGATGAACCCAAGCCGGGTGCTTGCAAGCCGGGTGATTCAGCCCCGGATGAATTCTCGTTCGCACAAGGCAAAATCGCCCGTTACGCCCTCGGCGACGACTACCACGAGCTGATCAAAAATAAGCTCTACGCCATCGCCGACTTTCTTAAAGACGCCGTCCCCGGTTCCTACACACGGTGCGGCGTGGACACCGCGCCCATCAACGAACGGGAACTCGCTTCACGCACCGGTGTCGGGTGGGTGGGCAAGAACACCTGCGTGATCAACGAGCGCATCGGCTCGTGGCTTTTCCTGGGCAGCGTATTGACGACGATCGATCTGCCCATCGATTCGCCGGCGGTCGATCGCTGCGGCACCTGCACGCGGTGCATTGAAGCGTGCCCCACGGCGGCCATCACGCCGTACCAGCTTGACGCGCGAAAATGCATTTCTTACCTCACGATTGAGCACCCGATCGAAATTGATCCCACGGTGCAACTGAAGATGGGCGATTGGCTCTTCGGCTGCGATATTTGCCAGGACGTTTGCCCGTGGAACAGCAAAGCGCCGGCGACGGAAATCCCCGAGCTTCAGCCGCGAATCGCCTCAGGAAGGCTCGTGTTACAGGACGTGCTGAATTGGCACAAGGAAGATTTCGACCGAACCTTCCGTCGTTCGGCGGTGAAGCGAATTCGGCTGCCGCAGTTGCAACGCAATGCGCGCATTGCGGTGGAGAACGGGCGGGGCGGTTTGCGCGAATCTGCGGGTCCTTCTCATAACGATTGACGATTGACGATTAAGAAAAATAAAAGACGCGCGGATTCGCGCGTCTTCTCAATCGTTAATCGTCAATCGTCAATCGTTACGACGCCGCTTCGCCAAAACGCGCAATTACCCGACATTGATCTTCCGCGGTTTCGTTTCCTCGCGTTTATTGAGCGTCACGCGCAACACGCCTTCGGCCAATTTGGCGTCGACCTTGCATTCATCCACCGTCGGCGGAAGGGTGAAGCTTCGGCTGAAGCGGGTATGACGGCGTTCCTTCAGAAGGTATTCGCCGGCTTCGCCGTTCATGTTCGTCTTCTCATCGCTGCGGTCGGCGGTAATGGAGAGGGTCTGGTTTTCCAGCGTGATGGCGACCTGCTCTTTGCTGAAGCCGGGAAGTTCAGCTTCAACGTAAATGTGATCGGCATCTTCACGCACATCGACCGCGTAGGATGCGAATGTTCCGCCTTCGATCACGTCGCGAACGTTGAACAACCGCCCGACGGCGTTGCCGAATTCGCGCGAAACCACATGCATCGGGTCAATGCCCACCGCCCGAGATACGCCAGTAGGAAGTGCCATGATTTGTCTCCTGCGTTTGTGAATAATCGTTCAACACTTCGTCATTCCACATTACAACCTGCGTGCCAAACTCGCTTCTTGCCCCCGTTGAATGTAATTCATTGAATCAAAGACAGTTGCGGCGACGAGAATTTGAGCATCGGTTTATAATCGGCTGCAGGTCTGACAGCCGCTTTGGAAAACGTGCAAAGATGGCAGGAGACCCGCCCATGTTCGCAGTAATTGGACCGACGGCCTCGGGCAAGAGCGCCCTTGCGCTGGCCTTGGCCGAACGTGTGAGCGGCGAGATTTTGTGCGTTGATTCGATGACCGTTTATCGCGGGATGGACATCGGCACCGCCAAACCCACGCCGCAGGAGCGATCGCGCGTGCCGCATCACCTGCTTGATATCGCCGAGCCGACCGAGCACTTCGCCGTTGCCAGGTTTGTCGAGTTGGCCGACCGCGTGATAGCCGACGCCGCCGGGCGGGGCGTTCCACTCGTCGCCGTCGGTGGAACGCCGATGTACTTCAAGGCGTTGTTCGAAGGCATCTTCGAAGGCCCCGGGGCGAACGAGGCCATTCGTGAGCGCCTTCGCGCGATCGAGTCGGCGGAACTGCACGCCCGTCTGAAGCAAGTCGACCCCATCGCCGCCGAGCGGATTCACCTCAATGATCAACGCCGGCTCATTCGCGCGCTGGAAGTATTCGAGCTTACGGGCCGTCCGATCTCGTCGCTTCAAACGCATTGGGAAGACCACTCGCCCAAACGCCACCACGCCACGTGGATCGGCCTCACGTGGGACCGCGAAGAGCTTAGCCGGCGCATCAACGCGCGCGTGAAGGCGATGGTTGCCGCGGGTTGGGTGGATGAGGTGCGATCGCTGCTGGCTCAACACGGCGCGTTAAGCCAGACCGCCGAAGAAGCCGCGGGTTATGGCGACATGATGGCACACGTGCAGAATAAGTGTTCGCTGGATGACGCGATCGAACAAGCGAAGATCGCCACCCGCCAGCTTTCGCGCCGCCAGATCAAGTGGTTCCGCCGATTCCCCGCGGTGAACTGGTTCGACGGTCACCTGCCGCTCGCGGAGATTGTGGACCAGATCGTCCCGACGAACGACCACGAATCTTCACCCGCGCGTGAAGACAAATCCTGTAACGAGCGGCGAACGTAAGCGACCCGAATCCCGCAAGACCGAATCCGGTCGCTTACGCTCGCGGCTCGTAAGTGGACGTCATAAGCACTTTGACGGCTTTTGTCGTACCATGAAATTCCACCATGATGTGGGGGAATTTTATGGTAGGCCTTTGGCATGATCGATCGTCAAATTGAAGGCGATGGGTGCAGTGAATTTGCGAAACCATTAGACTATCGCCCGCGATGGGCCATCCGCTGCCGACAAACCGTGGCGCTACTCCGCCGCTACAATTGTCGAATCGCCCATCGACGAGGCTGTGCAGACTCCCGCACGCAATCAGGAGTTTGGCGCCGAAAAATGGTTCTTGGTCCCTGCCGTCGTCCGTCCCATTCGGGTGGCCTCGCTATAACCCCAGCGCCTCCGCCACCGCCGTCGCCACGTCAAATCTCAACTGTTTCACATCCCCTTTGCCATCAGGGTGGAGGCGGCTGGTGAGCAGGACGATGTACACGCCGCTATCCGGGTCCATCCAGATGCTGCCGCCGGTGTAGCCGGTGTGGCCAAAGCTTTTGCCCTTGGCGAACACCTTGCCGCGCGGGGAATCGTATGGGCTTACGCAATCGAAGCCATATGTGCGCAGGGTTTGATCGTCGGGGGCGGGGCGGGGTTTGATCATTTCAGCAACGGTCTCGGTTTTTAGAATGCGCGCTCCGCCCCGGGCCACGCCGCCGCGTAGGATCATTTGGCCGAATTTAGCCACATCGTCGGCGCTCGAAAAAAGCCCCGCATGGCCGGCTACACCCCCCATTTTGTGGGCGCGGGGGTCGTGAACCTCTCCGGGGGTGAAGACGCCGTCGCGGGCTTCGGTGGGGACGATCGAGGCGCGGTTGGTCGGCGGGTAGGACGTCTGACGCATCAGCAGCGGTTTGCAGATTTCATCCTGCGCGAACGTATCGATCGTCCGACCATCGATCAAACGGACCAGTTCGCCGAGAACGATGTAGCCGACGTCGCTGTACGCAAATGTGGTGCCCGGCGCGTTCTTGAGTGGCGCGACCTTGATGCGCTCGATGGCGATGTTGCCGCCGTCGGCGAAATCGCTCAGCGGATTGTCGGGGACGAATCCGGCGATGTGCAGCAGGCACTGCTCGATCGTCACGGCTTCTTTTCCGTTTTGCGCGAATGTGGGCATGTATTTGGCGATGGGGTCTTTAACGTTCAGTTTGCCGCGTTCGTGCAGGATCATGATCGATGTGGCAGTGGCCATCGGTTTGGTGAGCGAAGCGAGATCGAAAACCAGCCCCGGTGCCATCGGCCTCTCTTCGGGCTTGATGGCCATTTTCCCGTAAAACTTTTGATAGAGGACATCATTGCCCCGGCCGACAAAGAGGTCGGCGTTGGGACATCTGCCGCCCTGGATTGCCTTTTCAATGATTGCGTCGATGGGACTAAAGTCAGGCATTTTTGATTGAGGCAGGCCAACGCGCGGTATTGCGAGCATCGTGAGGATTACAAGCTGAAGCCAAGACAGTCGGCACCACAGATTAACGCAGGTTAACGCAGATTTGGATAAAGACTTTTTTAATCTGCGTTGATCTGCGTTCATCTGCGGATCAACATTCTGCGCCGAACCCAGACGGTAATTTGCTGAAGAGTTGATGCTTGGCATATTTAACCGACGATGATACAACAGTCCAAACAAAGCGCGAACTGCAAATCTGTTTTTCGGAGCAAAGCATGGACGCTTCCTGGCTCGACCAACTCAACCCCCAGCAACGCGCCGCCGCCACCGCGCCTCAGGATGCACCGCTGCTGATCATCGCCGGCGCGGGGACGGGCAAAACCAACACGCTGGCCCATCGCGTCGCGTGGCTGATCGAGCGGGGGGTTGATCCCGGGCGAATTCTGCTGCTGACGTTCACCCGCCGGGCCAGCGTGGAGATGCTCAAGCGGGTCGAAAGCATTCTAAGCAAATGCGCCATGAGTGCTCGCTGCTCGGCGGGAGCCTCGCCTTCTGCGCGCGTCGCGCACGCGGCAGCGCGGATTTGGGGCGGGACGTTTCACGCCATTGCCAACCGGCTTTTGCGCGTGCACTCTGCTTCGGTGGGGTTGAGCGAATCGTTTACTGTGCTCGATCGATCGGACGCCGAAGATGTCATCAACGACGTTCGCGCCCAGCTGGAATTCGATAAAGCCGACGTGCGGTTTCCGAAAAAGGGCACATGCCTCAGCATCTATTCCCGCTGCGTAAACGCTCAAGAACCGGTGGAGGCGGCGCTGAAGGCGCACTTTCCGTGGTGTCAGGCGTTCCCCGATCAACTGAAGAAACTCTTTGCAACGTATACCCAATACAAGCAGCAGCAGAACATCCTCGATTATGACGACCTGCTGTTGTACTGGTACTACCTGATGCAGGATGAGTCGCTGGCCGCGGAGGTTTGCAGGCGGTTTGATGCCGTGCTGGTGGATGAATACCAGGACACCAACGCATTGCAGGCGGAAATCTTAAAGCGTTTGTGCCCCGGCGGGCGGGGGCTGACGGTGGTGGGGGATGACGCGCAGGCCATCTACTCCTTTCGCGCCGCGACGGTCACCAACATTCTCGAATTTTCGCAAACTTATCCCAACGCCCAAACCTGCAAGCTCGAGCAGAACTATCGCAGCGTGCAGCCGATTCTCGATGCGACCAACCGCGTGATCGGGCTTGCGCCAAAGCGGCTGGAAAAGAACCTGTTTTCCGTTCGCAAAAGCGCGCAGAAGCCGCGACTGGTGACGCTGATGGACGAGGATCAGCAGAGCGACTATCTGATCAAGCGCATTCTCGAACATCATGAGGCGGGCATCGATTTGCGCAAACAGGCGGTGCTGTTCCGGGCGGCGCATCACAGCGACGGGCTGGAAATCGAACTCGGGCGGCGCGGGATTCCGTTCGTGAAATACGGCGGGCTGAAGTTCCTTGAAGCGGCGCATGTGAAAGATGTGATCTCGTATCTTCGCGTCGCCGAAAACCCGAAAGACTCCACCAGCGCCTATCGCGTCCTGCAGTTAATGGACGGCTTCGGTCCGGCGTTTGCCAAAAGGGCGATTGAGCACTTAGGCGTGAACAAGTTCGAGCTGAAAGCGTGGAAACACTTCACGCCGCCGGCGGCAGCCGCGGATCAATGGCCGCAGTTTGTTAAAATGATGATCGATCTAGGCGACGGCAAGCAGCCGCTGCCCGACCAGGTTGGGGAAGTGAAGAAGTTCTACAGCCCGATTCTCGATCGCCGCTACGACCAGGCGGAGGTTCGCCGCCGCGATCTCGATCAGTTGGAGCAGATCAGTAATAACTTCGCCAGCCGCCAGCAGATGTTGACCGATCTCACGCTCGACCCGCCCAGTGGCACGCAGGATCTGGCCGGCCCGCCGCTGCGCGAGGAGGATTATCTCATCCTTTCGACGATTCACAGCGCCAAGGGTTGCGAGTGGGATTCGGTGTATGTGATCCACGCCGCCGATGGCAATATTCCCAGCGACATGGCCACCGGCAGCGATGAAGAGATTGAAGAAGAGCGGCGGCTGTTTTACGTAGCCCTCACCCGAGCCAAAGACTTTTTAGAAGTGTGTGTGCCGATGAAATATTACGCCAAGAAATGGGCCACCGGCGACCGGCACACCTATGCCCAGCCCACGCGGTTTCTCACCGAGCCGATCATGACAGATTGCTTCCAGCGGGTAGCCATGCAGCCGAAGATCGCCGCAGCCGTCCACCCATCCACCCTGGCCGCCGCGAGCGACATTAAGCGGAAGATTGCGGCCATGTGGGGCTGAATCAAAAATTCGGCATTGTCACGCCATCACGTGAAGGTATTCGCCAAATCGGCGATGTAAGTCGTCGCGGTTTCGCCTTGAGAGCGGTTGTAGCCGGTCGATTGAATGAGTTTGGTGCCGATCAACCCCGCCACGCCCGCGCGGCGCGGGTTGGGCAGGTTGGTAAGCCTAGCCCAGCGGTCAAGCACGGTGTCGTAGGCGAACACATACGGCTGCGCCACGTTGTGCGGATTTTCTCCGCCGACGGTGATGATGTATCGATCGAACAACACCGTGCTGGCGTTGTAGTGGCTGAGCGCCAGCGGCATGGAGGCAACTTGCGTCCAGGTGTTGGTGGCCGGGTCGTAACGATGGACACGATTGGTGGCGACGCCTTCATCTTCGAGGAGGTATTGCCCGCCGATGGCATAGATTTTTCCGCCGGCGACGATTCCGCCCAAGTGGTTGCGCGGGTTGGGCGTATCGGCGATGCGCTGCCAGCCGGACGATAGGTCGTCCAGGTCGAGCATGTAGCCTTCGGAGCGGTCGAACGTGCGCGATTTGTCGGCGCCGCCGAAGAAATAAAGCTTGCGATCGATGATCCCCGCGCCGCCGCCGGCTTGAGCTTGGGGCAGTGATCGCTGGGTGCTCCAGGTATCGGTTGCGGCGTCGTACTTGTAGACCCTGCCGGTCGCCGGCGGACCTACCGAATGGCCGCCGCTGTGTTGAAAGCTGCCGAGAAATCCGCCCACGAACCAGAACGAACGCCCGTCCGGGTCAGCCGCCACGGCGGCGTGGGTGATGTTGTACGGCATATCGCGCTTACGCGACCACCTATTCGTTGCCGGGTCGTACACATCCACCCGATGCGACGCCTGAAAATTGCCGTCGTACCCGCCGAGTTGATACAGCTTTCCGTTGTAAACCAAGCTCTGCGCTTCTTCACGGCGCAGTGGATTGGTGGCTTTGCTGACCCAGGTGAGCGGCCTGGGGTTGAAGTCGGTCGGATTGCTCGTACTGGTTTTGACAAAGCGAATGAAATCGATGTTTCCTACATCGCCGCCCGACGCACTCGATTCAATCGTCAATCGAACCACATGCGTTCCGCCCGCCAGAGACACGCCGCTCTTGGTGACGAGTTTCCACGTGTGCCATCCGCCGGTGTATGGCAGGGTGAGCGAGCCGGTCTTGTTCACGGCGTCGACGGAAATGCGGAACCGTCCGCCGGAGTTATTGCTGGCCACGCTGGCTTCGATGCGATAGGTGCCAGATTCGACTACGTTGACGGAGAACTCCAGCCATTCGCCCGAACGAATATGGCCGACATTCAGGCTGCCGATAACGCCCTCCACGTCGACGTCATCGCTTCGGTATACTTGGGTGACGTTGCCGGATGTAGTGTCGTGATACGAAATCCCCTCTCCGCCGCGGTCGTAATTTTCCGCCTCGACCGTTCCGGGGATTGCCGCCGGAGTGTCGTTGGGGAAGGGCAGTTGGGCTGCAAGATGGGTTCTGGATTCCAAAGATTCCAGGCGTGCGGGAACATTTGACTGGGATAAACGCTTCATACGGCACGTCCCTCAAACGGCTGGATCAGTTCGGCGAAGAGCGATCCAGCTCGCGAGTAATCGGTCACGGCCACTATACAAAAGTACCCCGGCCGAGGGTACACAAATTTTTGACGAAGCCGGCTTCCGGGATGACGCTGACAGTGCCGGCCCCATCCACGGCTGACGCCGCGGCGTTAGCCGCGGATTCTTGCGCCGATGTACAGGGCGCATAAACGCTACTTACAGGTATTTTTTCATCGCCGCAAACCGGTTGTTCAGGCGGGCTTTGAGCGGGCTGAATTTCAGGTCGATCGTGCCGGCGCGTTCGGCCAGGCGGATGAACAATTTTACTTCGTTCGTCCAGTCGGCCAGGTCAATAAACTCCGGGCCGAGTTTTTTCTTCTCGCGATCCATATTGTGGTAATTCCCCAGCGGCACGCACGTGGCGGAGGCGCAGTAGCGGTGGCTGTCGAAAACCGTGCCTTCGCATGCCCCGCCGGGCATGAGGCATCGCTGGAACTTAAACGTGTTGTCTTCCTTCGCCAGTTCGTCGCATTGCTGATTCATCCAGTAAGTGAACGCCGAGTTAAAGATGCTCAAGCGGTCGCCGACACGCAGAATCACCCCGTTGCCCTGCTGCGCGTATGGCTGAACGGCCGAACACTCGACGCTGATGAGCCGGTCGGTCTTGCGGATGAGCGTTCCGTCTTTCACCGCGCCGATTGCGCCGATAAATCCTTCTTCTTCGGCGCGGGTGATCAGCGCCGCCACCGGTGCCTTGAGGCGCTTGCCACGAAGCTCGTCGAACGCCGCGAGAATCGCGGCAACGCCGGCGAGATCGTCGCATACCCGCGAATAAAACTTGCCGGATTTCGTGCGCCCCACACCCTGATCGAACATGCCCGGCGAACCCGCCGTTACAGGTGACTTTACCGTCACTTCAACTTCAGCCGGGTAATCAGCCCGGTCGCTGGTTTGCGTGACGCGTTTGATGACGCCGCGGACTTCACGCTCGCGCTCAAAGAAAAGAACCTTCTCGCCGAGCGCGTATTCGCTCAGCACGCCGCCGTGAAAGCGGGCGAGGAGCGTGGTTCTGTCGACCATCTTGGTCGCGACCATGCCGGGATGATCGCTGTGCGCGACGAACACCAACCGCGGCTTGGTCGATTTTGGACCAAGCTCAATCAACCGATTGCCGTATTTGTCGGAGGTAATGCGGAGCCGGCGTTTTTTGGCAAACGCATCGATCCAAGCCAACACACGATGTTCGACGAACGGCGCGGTGGGGATGGAGCAAAGTTCGGTGAGGATGTCGAGTGCTTGGTCGTTCATCATTGTTAGGCAAATAATGCGTTGCGCCGTTCCGCCGCCTCCCTAACCCTCCCTTGGCGCACCGAGCGAGGCGATCACTGTCTGCTTGACTCCCATCGCGCCTTTGTAGTCCCATGTATACGCGATCGATGCGAGAATGAGTTCTCCCAGCACCGACCAGAGGCGCAGCAGCAATCCTAATCCCACCAGTACGCCGGTTCGCGCCACATCATCATTGAACGGTGGGTGGCTGCGGACCGATTCGGGCAGCATCACGCTCATCGCCCCGACGAAGATGATTTCGCGGACGCCTATCCCGCCCGGTGCCCAGAACGCCAGGAAACCCGCGCACCAAGCCAGGCTATACGCGCCGGCGATCATCCAGAGCCAATCAATCTTCAGCCCCAGCGGCTTCTCGGCGATAAAGTACACCGCCAGGCTTTGCCACAGCAGCCCAATCATCGTCCACACCAGCACCACCAGCAGATTCTTGCCGCGCAGGCGTTTGACAATCGGCGGCTTCTTCAGCTTGTTTAGAACGTAATTGACGATCGTATAGAACACCCGCGGGTGAAGGATCAGCGCCAGCAGCGGCACGATGCCGATCGCGATATAGAACCACACTTTGGCTTCCCCGGCGATCTTGGCTCCGTAATAGAGCCACGCGGCGCCGGCCACGAGCACGTTGGCCATGAGGAAGATGCACAGTTCAAGAATTTGCGTGGTTGAGCAGATGCTGCCGCTCACGCCGTACGGTTTCACCAACATCACCCGGCCGATCACCTGCCAGATCGCGCCGGGTAGATACCGCGCCAGTTCGCTGGTCGACCAGATCCGCACCGAAGCGCCATACGGCAGCGTATGCCCGAACGATTTAAGAATTTTCCGCCACACCAACGCACGAAACACCAGCAGAAATACAGCAAACATCCCCGCGGCGGCGATGAAGCGGAGCATGCTCATCTGCTTCAGTTGCACCTGGGTCACGTCCCACCGTTCCTGCAATGGGCCGACCATTTTCACTACAATGAATAGCGTGATGCCGACCGTGAGCATTCGCCCGAGCCACGGCTGCAGGATCTTCCACAGGCGCGCCGGCAGCGTGGCATACTCTTTGTGGAATTCGAGGATTTCTTCGTTCTCAACAACCGTGGATTGGCCGTCTTCATCCGCCACGCGCTTGCGGCGGGCAGGGAGAAGGTTGATTCCTTTGGCGCGCAGCCACGGGCGAATTTTGCGGCGAATCCACGGAATGCGGCGAATGATCCAGTTGGCGATCGCCACGGCGGCCTTAAACACCAGCCACGTGACGGGGAACGATAAAATCCCGAACGCCACGATGCCCGCGAACGCGACGGGCAGGTATTGGTCGAATGTTTCGCGATACTGGTCGAAGGTTTCCTTTTTCCAATAGTGCAGCGCCACCAGCGCCAGCGCAATCGTCAGCAAGACCGAGAACAGCGCACAGACGAACGTAAAAGGTCCCGGCCCCGGCCGCAGCCCTCGGCCACTCATCATTCGGCTGGTGAGACGCCGCTTTCCGGGAAACGTGACCAGTGCAAAACCGATGAGAAAAACCGGAATGCCTCCCGGCCCGGGAACCGTCACCCCGAGCACGGGCGAAGCGAGAATCAGCACCCATCCGATCACGTTCTTAAAAATGAACCAGAACGTATCGGCGAAGATCCCGCGGGTTTCGATCGCGGCCTTCTTCTGGCTCATCGGCTTGCTGGGTGGAGTTGGCGGGACGGTGTCTGTCATCAAAGTTAAGGTCGAGGGATTCTAGCCATCGCCGCGCGGTTCGGTAGCCCGCGCTCTTGGCCGGGCGTTGTGACGCGGTACACTTCTGCAATGAAGCTTGACATCGAGCGCGTTTTAATCTCCCAGCATCAGATTGCCCGCCGGGTGAAGGAACTGGCCGATGAGATCGTCCGCGACCATTCCCCGCCGGTTTTGGGGGCCGATGCCGAGATCACCATCGTCCCGATTCTCACCGGCGCGCTCGTATTTTGCAGCGACCTGATCCGCCAGATTCCAATGCAGATGCAGATCGGGCTGCTTACCGTCAGCAGTTATCCCGGCGCCAGCATTCGCACGCAGGGGTCGCAGGTGATCAGCAAACAGTTCGGCGACTTAACCGGCCGGCACGTGCTGATTTTAGATGACATTCTCGACTCCGGCGGAACGCTGCGAACGGTAATTCCGGTGCTCAAGGAGTCGGGCGCGGCCAGCGTGAAGACCTGCGTGCTGCTGCGGAAGGATCGCCCGATCGCCCGCGAAACGCCGGCGGACTATGTGGGTTTTGACATTCCTGACGAGTTTGTGGTGGGCTACGGGCTGGACTACAACAATTATTACCGAAACTTGCCCGATATTGTTACGCTTAAGTCGCACGTAATCGGAAAATCATCATGAGCATGCGACTGCACGAAGAGCCTCCCGAACGCGCCAGCGATTGCGCCCACGCCACCAGCGCCGCCGTGGCCCGGCCGTGGGGCAGTTCGGTACTGGCGGCGCTGCTGGCACGGCACGCGCTGCGCGACGGCGAGATTATTCACATGGCGATCAAGCCTTCGCTGTGGTACGTCGTGCTTTCCAGCCTGCGTTTCATCGCCGCCACGCTCATCTGCACCATTGCCGTCGCCATTGTTGATTCCAAGCTCGATGAGCATCACTTTTACTACTGGGAGGCCGCCGCGTTCATTGCGTGCGGACGGCTGACGTGGGCGGCGCTGAATTGGATGGGCAGGCTTTATGTGCTGACCGATCAGCGCATTATTCGAATTCAGGGCGTGTTTCAGGTGGACGTGTTCGATTGTACTCTGCGCAAAGTGGCGCGTGTGGATATCGTTCGTTGTACGCGAGAGCGCATTTTTCGGCTGGGCACGATGCACATTTCGCCGTTGGATCAATCGATGCACCCGGCGCAGTGGCAGATGGTCGCCAAGCCGAATGAAGTGCAGGCGAGGATTGTCGATGCGATTGAGCGAAACCGAAGCACGGGCGGAACGATGTTCGCGGCGGCATGATTGGGTTGGCCGCGGATGAACGCAGATGAACGCAGATGAAGACGGAGAAGCAGACGAAGACAGTTAAGTTGAGCTTGTCTTTGCGAACGGTACTTCGGCGTTTGTCATCCCGAACGATACTCCGGAGAGACCTACCTGTCGTAATGCGAGACTTCACCAAGTCGGTGTTCATCCGCGTTCATCCGCGTTCATCTGAGGCTATCCCACCTTTCTCCCGGCGATCCATGTTGCCAACGGTAATGTCGAATCGTCTTCCAGCACCGCCGCCAGAGGATCGACGTCGCCCACGAAGCTGAACGCGGTGAAATCGGCAAGTTTGCCCGGGGTGATCGAGCCGATTCGCCCGTCCCACTGCAACGCGCGGGCGGCATTGATCGTAACGAGCGACCAGAGCAGTTCGGAATCGACAGCATGGCCGTGGCGACGCCACAGTAGGCGCAGGTCGTCAACGAGATTGAGATTGGGCGAACTGGCGCAGCTATCAGTACCGATGGCGACATTCGTCCCGCGGGCTAGCATCTCGCGCCAGCGGTGGGGCTTGTGGTCGAAGTAGGCGTGTGTACGCGGGCAATAGACAACGCTGGCCTGCCCGGCGGCGAGCATGGAAAGGTGATCGTCGGCGGCGTAATTCACGTGCGCCAGAATCGTGGGGACATCCAGCAGGCCGATGGCTCGCGCGAAGGCGATGGGTGGCCCGTCGAAAGTCTGCACGTCGTCGGCCCAGGTGCCCAGGCTGTTCCAGAGATCGCGGAACGGGCCTTGTTGCGATCGAAGAAACGTCTCCTCATCCGGCGTTTCGGCAAGGTGCGTGGCGAGCGGAATCTGCTTCTGCTTGGCCAGCCGAACACACTCGTCGTAGCCCTGCAGATCAACCGTGTAAGGCGCGTGCGGCGAGAGGCCGATACGCAGATGATCGCTGGCCATTTCGCCGTCGATCGCTGACGTAAGGGATTTATCAAAGCGATCGCGCGCTTTCGCAAGGCCCAGCGCTTCGCCGAAGCTCACCACGCGCAGCGGGCCGTGGCGCAGCAGCGGGCGCGTGATGTCCGGCTGTGCCGAGATATCGCCCACCGCCGTCACGCCGTAGCGAAGGCATTGCTGCACGCCCACCTCAACGGCGGCGGCGACGCGCTGGGGGTATTCGGGGGTTAACCGGCCGGTGCGTTGCGGCAGGGAGCGAATCCAATCCCCGAACGAATTGCCGCCGGGGCTGTCAGACGAATCGCACCCGCTCAGCTCAAGATGAACGTGCGCGTTGATCAGCCCCGGCAGCAATAACACGTGCCCGAGATGAAGCTCTTCATGCGGCGGAAGCGATCGGCGGATTTCAGAAATCGGGCCGACGGCGATAATCCGGCCGGCGGCGCAAAAGACACCGGCATCGCGGATGATCGGTCGATCCATAGGCGCTACGGCGGCAGCGCTGATGAGGATCGGCCGATCGTTCATGCGTTCACGTCTCCGCGGCTTCCTGTTTGAGCAGGTCGATTACTTGCCTTGCCCGCGCCACGCGCCGGCGGGCCATTTCTCGCAACGGGCCGAAGTGGAAGCCATCCTTCAGCCGGGCCTCAAAATAACCGTAAGCGTCGCGTTTGTCCGCTGCGTCGATCATTTGATCGGTTCCCTGCCCTTTCGCCGCCAGCACGATCGCCTGCGACAAAATGCCGTTGACGCCGAAATCTTCCAGGTTGATCACGTCGGCCAGCAGCTTGGCATCTTCGCTCGACGGCTTGCGCTGCGGCACTTCGCCCAGCAGCGCCACGGCGGCATCCAACGCAGCTTCATCCATGTGATCGGCCAGTTCGCTCACCAGTTCTTCCGCCGCCTGCTCGGCGCGTTCACGCAGGTTGAGCTGCCCGAATTTGCCCACCGAGACCGCGGATATGCGTTTCATGGGCAGGAAGATCGCATGGCAGCCAATTTCCAGCGCCGCCGGATTTGCCGGTGTAACCAGATGCTGACCGACCCATTTCTGCACGTGCTTCCAAAG
>Ga0163148_10001735_pt1 | contig 27734 bp, 23 predicted proteins | sample OliLakLV19MP7P2_FD_148606 | JGI IMG/M metagenome (GOLD analysis project Ga0163148, IMG submission 148606) | Freshwater microbial mat bacterial communities from Lake Vanda, McMurdo Dry Valleys, Antarctica- Oligotrophic Lake LV.19.MP7.P2 | ecosystem: Environmental > Aquatic > Freshwater > Lake >... | reverse complement strand
GCCTTCGCCGCAAAGATTTCAGACGGTTCGACAGGATTCCACTTCGTCCGCCGCTGCGCGGTGGAGTTGATCATCGACGGGCATCCACGGGTTCCGCTCAGGCTCCACCCGTGGCGACAGCCGAGTGCCGCTCTGCGGCGAGGGTGACGCGTCGTTTGGCTTGTATCCATTTTTCTTACCCTCTCAAGTCCTGTCACGGTGATTGCAGCTTCCATCCCGTATTTCTCGACTTTCGCAGCGATTTCTTCAGGCGTAGCGTGGGACGTAATCGGCCCGCCGATCCCGGCGAAATGCAGTGGGCCGATCAAGGCGGCGGCGACGACGAGGCCGCCGATCGTCCTGGCTGTCGCACGCATGACGAGACCGAATTACAGGACGCGATCTCGACCGAAGCTGCATAACGGATCAGCGTTCAATGGCCGGGCGGGCACCGAGCCGCGTTGGAATTAAAAGGACCGTTCCGCCCGGCTGGTCCGTTGCAGTGCGTGGTTATTCGGCAGCCGGTCGCCGTCGTTAAGATGTCTTCAGCATTGCCTTACAAGCCGGGCATTGGACTTCCTTTGGCACCCCATTGGCGATGTTGACCGGAAAAGTATGACCGCACTGGGAGCAAGTACCTTGCGCAGTAGTTGGTCTACTTTGAGGCGCGCCAAAACCAACCATGCCACCGGGACCGAACCCGATGCTTCCGCCTACACCGAAACCGATTGACGATCCCTCGACCGAGATCGGGCCTTGAGTGCGAATCTGATTCATTGACACGGAACCCGACGTGCCATGAAACGAAGAGTTGTCGACGACGTTGCTGCTGCTGTTGTCCGCCAACAACTGGGTTTTCTTCGCGTGAATCCGCGTGTTCTGGACAAAATTACTGCTGTTATTAATCGCAGCGATTTGAGCGTAGTCAGCGTCGACAACCGAGTTTAGCACGGCCTGAAAGCTCCAATTTTTCGTCAACACCTCCCACTCGCTGCGCTCGTTCGCTAACGTAGCAACCAACCGATTCATCAGATGTCGCAGCCGCTCATCAAGCTGCGAGTTGAACTTCACGGTGTTCGCGATCTCGTGAATCTTCTCGACTGATTCTGCTTGGGAGGCGAGCTGCTGATTCGTCTTTGAGATTTCGCCCCAAACCGCGCGAAACTCGTCGCTTGTCGCTTTGTGAGCCGTGATTCGATCCAACACTGACGCTGCTTCCGACAAGACAGGTATCGGGAGCAGGCTCACGAGGAACGCAGTAAAGCTGACGTTCTCAAGCTTCTTTGAACTAGCCACTTTGGACGCGACGAAGTCGTACGCCGCTCGAATCTTCTGTGCGATATCCATGCGCCTCCTGCCGAATAACTATTAATATCTTTGCGTTCCCGGTCATTTATCGTGATCGGTGTTGAGGGCATTTGAGAGTCTTCATCTGCTGGCATGATAACAACTTACCCGACGATCAAGCCAAGTAATTCCGGCGGAAAAACCGGGTGGGCCGTTGAATCTAAAACAACCTGCCGCGGCCGTCAGGTAGCTTTTGGTCGAAAAGCGCACTCGCCATGCAGGGGATCGATTGCGTTGCATCACATTCTATCACCATCACCCGGTTTCTGGCACGGTGATTGCATTGATTAACACGTCGAGCCGTTGAACCGCGGGAATCGTGGGAAATCAGCAGGCGACACGCAGCATCTGCGCGACGTAGGGCGCAAAGGATGCCCAGAGGTTTGGCTGGGCGGCGGGCGATTGGAATCGCCTGAGCCGATGTGGAGTGAGAAGTGCCGGCGGCGGATCACGTGGAGTGCGTGACGCTGCATGAAGGATCGCTCGGGCGAGAGGAATTCGCCCGCAGCCAACACGACCGAGGCGCGTGGAGCGCGAGGTCGACGGCGGGAACGGATGCCCGCCGGTGCCCAGATGGGTCCGCAGGCGGAGCCGACGGACGATGGGCAACACGCGGCCGCAAAAGAGTGGTTGTCACTCGGGTGGTGTTCACTCGAGTGTCGCTCGAAGGGCCGCAACGGCGCCGCTAGGAAATGGCGGCGGCCGGAGCGAAACGAAATAGCTCGAACGACAAGAAGAGAATGGAGTTCTCATGGAGATCCAGACCACGCGTTTCGGAACGCTCTCGGTCGATGATTCGCGCATCATCACCGTGCCCAAAGGCTTGTTGGGCTTTCCCCAACACGCGCGTTACGCGCTAATCCAGACCAGCGAGGAGAATTACTTCTTCTGGCTACAATCGGTGGATGAACCGGGGCTTGCCTTCGTGGTGACCGACCCGGGCATCTTCTTCAAGGATTATGATGTACCGGTCCGGGAAGAAATCAAAGCCGATCTGCACATCGAAGACCCTCAAGCACTGCAGCTTTTTGTCATCTGTAACAAGGTTGACAACTGGCTGACGGGAAACCTGCTCGGGCCCATCGTCGTCAACTCGGTCAACCGGATTGCCGAACAGGTGGTGCTCACCGAGAAAAAGTGGACCACCCGCCAGCCGTTGCTGAAGCTCCAGGCCGAAGTTCCACTTGCTAAATCTGCGTGAACACGCATCGGTCGTCGTCAAGGACGATCGAGGTGTTCGCACAACTGCAGGTGGAAAGTTATCGGTCTCGAAGTGAGTGCGGCGAACCAGCGTTGCGATCTGCAACGCGCTTTGCCGCCCCGCACGGCACGGATGCCGCGCGGCGGCGCGTCGATCCGGCAAGTTGTCGCCGGGTCCGCCAACGCAGGAAGGAGCCTTAGCATGCTGGTGCTGTCACGACAGCGCGACGAGACGATCATGATCGGAGACGACATCGAAGTGACCGTGGTTGATATCCGCGGAGACAAGGTGCGTCTGGGGATCACCGCCCCGAAAGAGATCAGCGTCCATCGCAAGGAAGTCTACGATGCCATCCGGCGCGAAAATCGCGCCGCGGCGCAGGTGAAACCCGAAGACCTTTCGGGACTCGGAAAGGTCAATCCTAAAGCCGCCTCGCAGCCGCCCAAGGAAGAAGGAAAGTGATTGCCAACCGGCAATCGCAGTAACGGGTTCGACGGATTGAACCTGCCCGACCCCTCGCGAGCAATCATGGAGGATTGCCAATGTCACGGATCAATACAAATGTCGCCGCTCTCACCGCTCAGCGTGGGCTGAACCGGTCGCAGAAGGGCCTCAACGATACGCTGCAACGCCTTTCGACCGGCCTGCGTATCAACCGCGGCGCCGATGACCCTGCGGGGCTTATTGCCTCCGAAGGTTTGCGCAGCGAAATCAGCGGCATCGGCCAGGCGATTGATAACAGCCAGCGCGCCGCCAATGTCATCGCCACCGCCGAAGGCGCGCTGGGCGAAGTGGCCTCGTTGCTGCTGAGCATCAAGTCGCTGGTGGTCGAAGCCGCCAACACCGGCGCGCTATCGGATGATGAAATCGCCGCCAACCAGTTGCAGGTCGATTCGGCTATCGAGTCGATCACCCGCATCGCCAACGCCACCACGTTCGCCGGCCTTAAGCTGGTTAACGGTTCGCTGGATTACCTCACCAGCGGTGTGACGACGACGGATATTTCGTCGCTCAAAGTGACGCAGGCCAACTTCGGCACCGCCGATTTTCAGCCGGTGCAAGTGAACGTCATCACCAGCGCCAAGACCGCAGAGCTGCAGTTCCGGACCAGTGCGGTGACGGGGCCGGTGACGCTTGAAGTACGCGGCAGCGAGGGCGTCGAGACGCTCTCGTTCACCGCCAGCGCCGGCGTATCGGCGATCCTTTTCGCGGTGAACCAACTCTCTGATAACACCGGCGTGACGGCCGAATATATCAACAGCGCCGCCCCCACCAGCGGCATCACGTTCAACAGTACCGATTATGGCAGCAAAGAGTTTGTGGCCATTCGGGCGCAGTCGGGAACGTTTAGTACGGTGGATGAAAATGGCAACGCCAGCGCCCGCGAAGTGGGCCAGGACGCCGTCGCCACCATCAACGGGTCGCAGGCCGTGGCGGATGGACGCAGCATCAGCCTCAATACGGTGACGCTGGATGTTGATCTCAAGCTCAACGAAGCCTTCGGCATCGGCCAGACCAGCTTCGCCATCACCGGCGGCGGGGCGTTGTTCCAACTCGGGCCGCAAGTCAGCAGCGCTCAGCAAGTGGGGATTGCGATCCAGTCGATCGCGGCCACGTCACTCGGCGACGACGAAGTGGGCTTCCTCAACAACCTGCGCAGCGGGGGAACATCGGAACTATCCAGCAACCCGCGCGGCGCCAGCGACGTCATCGAAACCGCCATTCGCCAGGTCGCCGTGCTGCGTGGCCGATTGGGCGCGTTCGAGCGCAACACCCTGCAGACAAATGTAAACAGCCTGCAGGTGGCGCTGGAAAATGTGACGAGCAGCGAATCAGCCATCCGCGACGCCGATTTCGCCCAGGAGACCGCCGCCCTCACGCGGGCGCAGATTCTGGTGCAGGCCGGCACATCGGTGCTGGCCACCGCCAACAGCACGCCGCAGAATGTGCTGAGCCTGCTGCAGTAAATGCCCGGTTGAAATTTGTTGCGATGTAAGAATGCCCCGGTCGGTTTGACGGGGCTTTTTCTATTGGGCATGAATTCCAATTTTACGGTTAACGGGAAAGCCGGGGCGGCGCTAAGGCTCTGCCCCGGCGTGGGGTGGTTAATTAAAGCGATTCTTGATTCGCAAATCACGCCGGGACGGAGCCTGGGCGCCGTCCGGGCTACCGCTTAAATGCGCAACACCGTGACGAACGGGCGCAGGACGCTTATCCCAACGTCATCGGCGCGACGCCGATGCTTCGGTTACGCGGTGATGTCTAACTTCGGGGGATCCTCGTCCTGAGCTTGCGTGGCATCTTTGCGGCGTTGTTGCTGCCGGCGCGGCTGCTGTTTCTGATGTTCGTCGGCGATCGGTTCGAGCTCATCCGCCGAGTCGATCGATCGTTCGAACGTGTCGCCGGTGGGCGTGTTTTTTCGGTTACGTTCGATGCGTTTGAGCTGCGCCGTCTTCTCACCCGCCGCCGCCCGCTCGGCAGCGGGGGTGCCCAGGATTGCACCCGTGATGGGATTGATCGGCATCATCGCGCTATTCCCGTTATCGACACGTGGGAACAGCGAAGTTCAGCGAATTACCGGCATACAACGTCCGCAGAAAGTTTTCGACTACAAACCAATGTATATACGGCAGAGTTTGGCACTCCCCCGCCTGGTACTTCGGGAGGGGGCCAGGGGGAGGGTCGAGCGCGAAGTGCGCATGGCACCGTCGACCCTCCCCCCAACCCCCTCCCTGAGTACATGGAAGGGGAGTAAAGCCGACTTGAAATTTCGTAGGTGTCCGTCGTCGGACATCCAAGACGGAGTTTCCACCTTCTCAGCGGTTCACTTCCTCCGCCGAGCTACCCGCCAGCACGCCGCCCGGTTGCAGGCTTGGGGGGACGATACGCGCGGTCACCGAACGGTTCACGCTCTTCTGATCCACCGGTGTGATGTCGGTTGGCGTGATGTACTTCAGCTTCATCTGCACATCGTCGGCGATCGCACCTTGCACGCCGACGAACAGGCCGGTCATGCGCGCCAGGCTAGGATCGTTGCTCTTGATGTACACAACCGTGCGGCCGCTGATCGGATCGGTCAGCCGGTAGAGCGTCTGGTCGGCGCCTTGCAGCATGCTCGGCCGGATGGTGCCGACGGCGGAGTAGAAGATAATGCCGGTGGTCTTAAGCCGTTCCATCAACTCGTCACTTTCGGCTTTCTTGGAAATGAGCGAGGCTGCTTTGTCCTGCAACGACCGCTGATGGGCCAGCGCCAATTCGTGGTTTTCGTTGTGGATTTTCAGCGTCTGCACCCGATGCTCGGCGATGCGGCGCATCGATTCCGGCAGGTTCGCATCGCTTACCAATTGCTGGTAGCCGGCCAATAACTCGGGAACCGGTTGCTGCTCGATCGGGCGCTGCGCGGCTTCCTTCAGACGCGTTTCGAGTTGATCGAATTGCACGTCGGCTGAAACCGTGATGGCCCCGGGCTGGGTGGTCGGGGAGATGCCTTCCTTGATCGGAACGACGGCACTTGGTTGCGTTGCGGGGCCGCCATCGACGGGCGAGTTGTCGATGGGCACGTTGTCGGTGATCGCCACGCCGCTGTTGGCATTGTTGTCGGCGTTTTCAACCGCGGGGAGGTGAGCGGGGGGTTGGGTGCCGCCATCGACTTTGATGGTTTCACGGCCGCCGTCGGTCGGGGGTTGATCGATTTTCGCGACAACCGGCGCTGTCGCGCCGCCGTCGGCGATGGCCGGCGTCGTCGGCGCGCCACCGGCATCGGCGACTTTGGGCGTTTCGTCGGCCGGCTTCTCGGCAACTGGCTTCTCCGCCGGCAGGCCCGGCACTTCAACCCGGCGGATGGGATCGACGAACTGTTTGTTGACAAAGAAAAACACACCCGTCGGCGGCCGTACTTTGAAATACTCGTCCTGTTCGCCGATGATCTGCACGTCTTGCCCGGGTTCGAGCTTGCTGGCGACTTTGGTCTTCATGGGCAGAAGCGTTGAACCCACGCGCACATTCAGCGTGTTGGTGACGCGGCCGAGCGTGCCGTCGCCACGTTTTTCGACGTAGGCCTTGGCTACGTAGCAGAAGCTGCCTTCGGGCGGCAGCACCTTGAGCCAGTCGAACTTGATGCCGACCACGGTCACCTTCGCGCTTTTGTCGAGCTTTGCGGTGGCGTAGTCGTTGTCGCTCGGGCCCGAGCGAACGTAGACTGCGTTGGCATTAATTTCGCCTTCGAACTGAAACTTCGAATTTTCAATCTCCGTTCCCGCGGCGGCATCGGTGATCGAATCGACCGATGGCGCGGCAAACGCAGGTGAAGTTACCGTCCCAGGAATGGCCCAGGTGACGGTCAACGAAGCAGAAAGAACGATAGATGCCGAGAGCGAGCGAGACATGTGCACCTCCTGTGCATCCGGCCCAGTTGGGTTAACCCGATTGGGTCAGTGGAAGGGCCGGCCAACGCGTCCAATGCGTCTGAACTAAACTAAAAAATACCGCATGCGGCTGGAAATGCAAGAATCATCGCGCGTGTTTTTCTCCGGCTTGACAGGCGGAACAGTGTTGTTAGCATATACAAACATCAGGGGCGCAATAAACAGGAGCATGCCATGAACCAATCGATCTCTCCGGCTCGGCGGTGGTATTTTGCGATCGGCGTATCCGTGCTAGCGTTCGCGCTGGCCGGTTGCCTGAAGTTTCCACTGGGCGACCCGGAAACCGCCACGGTTGATCCGGCGCTGGCCGGTTCATGGTTTAAGCGCGCCGACGACGGCGCCGTCACCATCTGGCACGCGCAGGTTTACGACGCCCGCACGTATCTCGTCATGCAATACCAGGCCAAACCCGACGGCAACGCCGGCTGGGAACGCGGCAGCATGACGATCTGCAAAATGTGGCTCACCACCGTCAAGGGCAAATCGTTCGGATGCCTGCAGGTGCTCAGCGAACAGTCTGACAAACCGTACGTCGCCTTCAAGTACGAGCGCAGCGGCGAATCAATCACCATCCAGGGCATCAGCGGCGACTACGTGGATAAGGCCGGCGTCGCCAACGCCGCGGATTTTGTTGCGCTGGTGGACGCCCACGTTGACGACGCGGCGATGTACCTCGACGCCGACAAATACGAAAAAACCGGCGACGCCGACAAGGAAACCGTTGATGCGATTTTGAAAGCGTTTCACTGATTCGTCGCCGCAGAGAACCGCGAAGGCGCGAAGGCGCGAAGAAAAACGCGAAGCAATACCATGGCTCGGAAGTCCGGTCCTCCCTCTCCCGGAGTACCAGGCGGAGGAATTTCAGACCAGATAATCTTTCTTCGCGTTCGCCTTCGCGCCCTCGCGCCTTCGCGGTTAAATTGGAAACGTGGTGAAACGTTGCGCGCAACGGCGATTCAGAAACGCCCTCAGCCGGGCTGCACGCATCGAACAAGCGCCGATCGTGCCGCCGCGAGAGTTTGATCGATCAACGCCTCAGTGTGCGCCAAACTGACAAACCACGACTCAAACGCGCTGGGCGGAAGATTCACGCCGCTGCTCAGCATCGCGTGGAAGAATCTGGCAAATCGCGCCATGTCGCAGGCGGTGGCTTGCAGGTAGTTGGCCACCTGATCGCCGGGGTTTCGCACAAAGAACGGGCAGAGCATCGATCCAACTCGATTCACGCACAGCGGCAAGCCGGATGCTTCAGCTCCGGATCTTAGGCCGTCTTCCACTCGCTTCGATGTCGTTTCCAATTGCTCGTACGTTCCAGTCTCCTGAAGAATTTCCAGCGTCGCGATGCCCGCACTCATCGTCGCGGGGTTGCCGCTGAGCGTGCCGGCCTGATACACCTTGCCGGCGGGACTGATCTGCTCCATGAGATTCCGCGACGCCGTATACGCGCCCACCGGCAGCCCGCCTCCGATGATTTTGCCGAGGCATGTGATATCCGGCCGCACGCCGTAAAGCGTCTGCGCGCCACCCCACGCCACGCGGAAGCCGGTCATCACTTCGTCGAACAGCAGCAGCGCGCCGTGCGCCGTGCAGAGTTCACGCAACCCCTCAAGATATCCGTCACCCGGCGGAATCAGCCCCATGTTGCCCGCGATCGGCTCGACCGCGAAGCACGCGATCTGCCGGGGAAATTTCTCGAACGCCGCCTTCGCGCCCGGCAAGTCGTTGTAATGCACGCTGATCGTCGCCGCCGCCACCGCCTTGGGAACCCCCGGGCTGCTCGGCGTGCCCAGCGTGAGCGCGCCCGAACCCGCATCCACCAGCAGCCCATCAACGTGCCCGTGATAGCAGCCGACGCACTTGATCACCAACTCGCGCCCGGTGGCAGCGCGGGCCAGGCGGAGGGCGCTCATCGCCGCCTCCGTGCCGCTGTTCACGAAGCGAATCATCTCCATCCCCGGCAAGGCGGCGAGGATCGTTTCGGCGAGACGGGTTTCAAGCTCGGTCGGCGCGCCGTAACACGTCCCCCGACCGATCGCCTTAGCCACGGCGGCCACCACGCGATCGTCGGCGTGACCGACAATCATCGGCCCATAACTGCCCACATAGTCGATGTACGCATTCCCATCAATATCCGTAAGCATCGCCCCGCGCGCCTGCTCAATAAATCGCGGCGTGCCCCCCACGCTCTTAAACGACCGCACCGGCGAACTCACCCCGCCGGGCATAACACGCCGCGCCCGCTCGAACGCAGCAACGGAATTGCCGATGGATTGCTCGGACAGATTGCCCATGCCCTGAATAGTACAGCCGCCCCCCGATACAAGCCCGCCGCCGCTTGCGGCTTCGCAGACGAATGACTCATCTTCGTGCATAGGTAAGACAAACCCGCAACAAGCGAGCCCCACACCTGCTGCTTGCGCAAGTAGCCGCTGCCGTTGCGGGTTTCGATGGTGCTGTCGTCGTCGTGATAGAAGACGTAGGTGCAGTCCTGATCGGCGTTGTTGGCGATCGCCTTCTGGATCTGCCGGCCCTTGCCGTCATAACTCATCGTCGCGATCATGGCTGGGCGTCCAACTCGTAGGCTCGGATGAGCCGCTCTGACAGTAGACCTTGACGTTCCTTACGTCGTGGCGGCAACAGTTTTACCCCTTGTAAAATAGGTGGCTGTCCCCGCGCCCTCAGTTCAGTTCACAGTTCAGAGCCAACGCTGTGCTGCCTCAGCCGTGTCGGTAGGCTTAGTGTTGAAGCACAGCTTGGCTTGGGGAGCGTGTGCGTGTACGACGTTTAACAGCCTTTCAAATAGTAGGAAGTTTCCCGGGATTGTTCGAAGACCCGCGCCGATAAGGACACAGTCGAACCGTCTTTGCTCCAACTGGTCGCGAACAACTGCTTCCGCAGTTTCGCCAAAATCGGTCAAGCACATCTGCACGTCGTATCCGAGGTCGGTCAAGCTCTCTTCAGAGGCATTGAGGCCAGCCAAAACCTTCGCCGCGTTCATTCCAGGGTACGCCGCGTAGTCAGGGTTAGAGAAGTCGATGAGTGTTGGCTGTAAGCCAATCACCAGGACACTTTTCTTTTCTGTCATATCTTTCCCGTTGGAGTCTGTGCTTGATGAACCGCGAGCACAGGCAATTATTATGGTACCCGCAGGGCGGGTACGAGCGTGCTTCGGCGCCTAGTTGCCTAACGTCAAAGTTCAGCGGCGCCGGTTCTTGGCGTCCGCTGGAGCGCTTTGTTCGGCGCTCTTGATTTCGCCATCCAAGAGCTTTATCTGATCAATAATGCTGACCAGCTTTTGACCATTCTGTGTCAGAGAATACTCTGTCCTGAGTGGCACTTCTGCGTAAACATGCTTGACTAGCAAATCATAAGCGGTCAGTTTGCGTAGCCGCTCAGATAGAACTTTGGTTGAAATTCCTTGTACGTGACGCTCCAATGCACCAGGACGCGAAACGCCCTCGGCGACGGATCGCAGAACCGAGATAGACCACTTGCAACCAACCACATCTTCGAGTTGCGAATAGGCTGACTTCGCTGATGGTGGCATATTTTTATTTCCTCTATTTTCCGTAAGTTACACCAAAAGGTTACCAGGGCACCGAAAAGTGCCTTCTTTACGGGGACTGACGTTGTTCCTACTATGTACATGTGTCACAGTGGCACTAACGAACCCAGGAGAACAGTTATGAAAACCAAAGCCATTTTCTATCACGCGGGCTGCGCCGTCTGCGTTGCCGCCGAACAGAACGTAGCCAACGCACTTGACCCTCTGAAATACGACGTTGAGATCGTCCATCTCGGCAACGACAAATCGCGCCTGAAAGAAGCGGAGTCTGCCGGTGTAAAGTCCGTGCCCGCCCTCGTGATGGATGGAGCAGCATTCCATATCAATTTCGGTGCAGGCATCGAGGCATTGAAATAACCGCCTCATCACGCATGTAGCACCAAGGGTGTTTGCCTCACGGCAGACGCCCTTTATTGTTGCTGAATGTCCAGACCCCATTCTTGTCCCAATCCGCAAGTATAGTTTCGCGGCCTAAAATCACTCGATCTGAGCCGGGAACTTCCCGGCTTCCTGAGGCGTTCGAGAGGCGTTCGGGACAGTCACCGTTTTTGATAACGACCGAAAAAGGTGTCACGAACTTCATAAAGACTTTTCCATTCGACGGCGGCATAACGCATTCACGGCGTGGCCGGTTGTTTTGTCCTGCTCGGTCCGGCTTGAGGTCGAGCGGCGTGGACGGGCCGCGGGCGAATCGGTTGGGTTGCGCCGGTGGCGATTGGGTTTCATGGCACCCCCTTTTGGGGGGCGGCTGAGCGACTGCATACGTCCTGACATGGTATCACGTTCGAAACTTTGGTGGGTTGATCGGGAAATTACTTGGCGTAGTGGGGAGGCATCGGTCCGGCGAGATCGGTCGGGGCGATATCGGGGGTTTGGGTGGGCGAGTCTGGGTTGGTCGAGTGGGATCTGGCCATTCGAGCCGACGCGGCGCTTAGGCTCTGCAGCGGCGTGGGGTTTGATGGGTGGTTCTTAACAGTATGTTAGGGTGGGGTGCGCGGCAGTTGGTCGCGAGGTCGGTTGTAAAACGATTGATGACAACAGTTTGCATCAATCGTGAAATATTTCACAAAGTTGTGCCACGTGGCACAATTGGGGGCGGCGGGCCGATAGCCAATAGCGGAGAGCCGAGAGCGGGGAGAATGGAGAACATTTGTGCCACGTGGCACATTCTTCCTTGCTCTCCGCTATCGGCTACGAATTGTGCTGCGCAGCACATGCTTCCCATCGCTATCTGCTCTCGGCTTACGGCTCTCCGCTATCCGCTCTCTGACATCCGCTTCCCGCTTTCCGCATGCATTTTGCCAGTCGGGACCGGGAACCCGAGTGTTCGCCTGCGGCTCACAGCTCGGCGTGGGGGCATGGCGCTACATTGTGCCACGTGGCACAATTGCGCGTGGGCGCTCTTCACGCCGGGTTGTGAGCTTTAGCGAACGCCCGGATTTTGCGTTCGGATTCCGGTTCGGATGTTTCGGGGGTTGGGGCGGTTAATCAGGGTTCGGAGGGCCACCGCTTGCTATCACCTCTGAGAATTAGCTGTGCGGCGGCACTGATCTGGCATAGACTCACGGCGCACAATTTGCAGTCAGAGGTTGCCGGTTCAGGTGCCGATTCGCATCGTACGCCCGCAGATGTTTTATGAGTCAAACCATTCCAGACGGGCAGGATGCAAACAAGCGCGACGCCGAGAAGCGCGACGCCAACAAGCGCGATCCTTCCGGCGATCTGACGGCGGCGCTCTATCAGCAGTTGCTTGCGATGGCGCGCAATCGCATGGCCGACGAGCGCTCCAACCACACCCTTCAGCCCACGGCGCTGGTCAACGAAGTTTACCTTCGGTTGCAAAAAGAAGGCCGGTTTGATGTCGGCAACAAAGCCCGATTTTTCCACGCCGCCGCCGAGGCGATGCGGCGGATTCTGATCGAGCACGCGCGCTCCAAAGGGCGCCAGAAACGTGGCGGCGCGGCCAAGGCGGTTCCGATCAATCTGCTTGATCTGGCATCGGACGAACATTCCGACACAATCTTGATCCTTGACGACGCCATTTGTCGCCTCGAAGAACAGTCGCCCCAGCAGGCGGAAGTGGTCCGTCTGCGCTTCTACGCGGGGCTTAGCGTGGAGGAGACGGCAAAGGCGATGGAGGTTTCGGAAGTCACGGTCAAACGCGCCTGGCGTTACGCGCGGGCGTGGCTGTGGCGGCAGATGAACGACAGCGACGAACCGCCGCCGGGCGAGTAGCTTCACCGTCGCCCGGCCTGAAAAGTAAACGAATGAAATGGGCCGGAGTGAGGATCGTTGCGATGATCCAGAATTCCGAAACCAGAAACCCGAATCAATGACGAAGCACGAATGACGAATGAAGATTCGGAGTGGCAGACATTCCGACCTGCCATCGCTTTCCAAGCGAGTCCGAAGTTCGAACCGGCATGGAATGCCGTGGCAGACAGGAATGTCTGCCCCACCAAGGGCAGCAGAGTGGGCTTAACGTTGGTCATTCGAAGTTGATTCGGATTTCGGATTTTGTCATTCGTCATTGTCCCGAGCCATAACCCTCCCCCGGGGTACCGGGAGAGGGGACCATACCCATGCCTACGCGCACCCAGCTTGCCGCCGAGATATTTGATGAAGCGGCCGACCTGCCGACCGAGAGGCGTCGCGCGTATCTTGACGAGGCGTGTAAAAATGATCCGGCGCTGCGCGGTCAGGTCGAGTCGCTGCTGAGCGCCGAGGAAACCGCCGGGGCGTTTTTGTCCAACCCGCAGTTCAACCCCGCCGAGGCCGCTGAGCAGATTGGCGGCGACATGCCCGGCGGGCGCATCGGTCACTACAAGCTGGTGGAACTCATCGGCGAAGGGGGCTTCGGCCGCGTGTTTCTTGCCGAACAGGATCGGCCGGTGAAGCGGCGGGTCGCGCTCAAAGTGATCAAGCTGGGAATGGACACGCGGCAGGTGATCGCGCGGTTCAGCGTCGAACGGCAGGCGCTGGCGCTGATGGATCACCCCAACATCGCCCGAGTGCTGGATGCCGGCACGACCGACGCGGGCCGTCCGTACTTCGTCATGGAACTGGTGCGCGGCACGCCGATCACGTGCTATTGCCAGGTCAACCGCCTGTCGGTGGCCGAGCGGCTGCAACTGTTCGCGGCGGTGTGCCAGGCGGTGCAGCACGCGCATCAAAAGGGGATCATCCACCGCGACCTCAAGCCGTCCAACATTCTCATCACGCTGCTCGATGGCAAGCCCGTGCCGAAGATTATTGATTTCGGAATTGCCAAAGCCACGCAGCAGCGACTCACCGAGCAATCCATTCACACCGGCTTCCACGCGCTGCTCGGAACGCCGGCATACATGAGCCCGGAACAGGCGACGCTCAGCGGGGAAGATATTGATACGCGATCGGATTTGTATTCGCTGGGCGTGATGCTGTACGAGCTGCTGACCGGCACAACGCCGTTCGATCCACTGTCGCTGCAGAACGCCACGTACGCCGACGTGCAGCGGATGATTCAGGAAGTTGATCCGCCCAAACCCAGCACCCGCGTGTGGAGCATGCGCGACACCATCGGCGGCGCGGGCGGCCACGCGGGTTCGCTGGGCGGGCCGCCGTCGCAGTTGCGGTCGGTGTTGCGCGGCGAACTCGACTGGATCGTGATGAAGTGCCTGGAGAAGCAGCGCAGCCGGCGCTACGAATCGGCCAGCGCGCTGGCGAAAGATATCGAGGCCTACCTGAGCGGCAAGCCGGTTGCCGCGGCGCCGCCTTCGAGCGTGTATCGATCGCGAAAGTTTGTTCAACAGCACGCGATTGCCATGGGCGCGGGCGCGGCGATCGTCACCGCCATGGCCGTGGGGCTGGTGATCGCGGTTCTGGCGCTGCAGCGGCTGCGCGTGGAGCAACAGAGAACCCTGGCCGAGAAGCAGCAGGCGGAACTGAGCCGCCAACGCGCGCTGGCGGCGAATGATACGGCTTCGGCGGTCAACGATTTCGTTAACGATATGCTCGCGTCGGCTGATCCGAACCTGCGCGGCAAGGCCATCACAGTCGAGCAATTGCTGCACGAAGCCGATGAAACGCTCGGCGAGCGTTTCGAGGGCCGCCCGCTGGTCGAAGCCGGCGTGCGCGAAACCATCGGTCGGGCCTACATCGGAATGGGTGAGACCAAGCTGGCGCTCAACCACCTTCAGACGGCGATGGATTTGCGCAAGGCGCAAGGTATTGATAAGTCGCCGGAATTTCTCGTGAGCCGGGCAGAGCTGGCGATCGCTCGGCACATGACGGGGCTGTTTGAACCCTCGAAGGACCTCTTTCGTGAAGTCATTGCCGATGCGCGCAAGCAACTGGAAAGCAACGACCGCGACATCGTGCGCGCTGTTGATGTGTTGGCGCGATCGGCCACCTACATCGCCGTCCCGCCGCAGGATTTGCAGGAGTTGTTCGCGAAGGCGACGACGCGTCGCCAGCAGTTGCTCGGTGAAGATCATCCCGACACGCTTTCGTGCCGCGCGTCGTGGGGATGGTACGTCGGCCTGCTGGAGCGCTACGCCGAATCGGAACAGATTCTTCGCGAGACCACCCACCGCATGCGGCGCGTGCTCGGCCCGGCCGACGCCGTGACGCTTCGGGCGATTAATCGGCACACGGCGGTGCTTTCGATTATGGATCGCCGCAGCGAGGCGCTGGAGATTCTTCGCGAGGCGGCGGCTGAGAGTGAGAAGGTTCACGGCTTCGAGCATCCGCTGACGCTCACCGCGTACAACCATTATGCCGAGATGCTCAAGAAAGACCGCCAATACGGCGCGGCGTTGCAGATCGAGGAGCGACGGCTGGCGGGCGTGCAGGCGGTTTTCGGGAACGAATCGTCGGCGATGCTGGGGTCGCTTCACGCGCTGGGCAATCTTTATGAGGAATTGAACCAGACCGACCGCGCCATGGCGATATTCCGCCGGCGCAACGAGCTGACCAAGCGGGTGTTTGGGCCTGATTCGATCAATGCCGCCTTCAGCGAGTTTCTGCTGGCCGACAAGCACGAACGCCGGCGGGAATTCACCGAAGCGATCGGTCTGATTGAACATAGCCTGCCGATTCTGCGCAAGAGTCTTTCGCCCGATTCGGCGCGGCTGGCGGAGATTATTTCTCTTTACGCGCGGGCATTGTTTGAATCGAAACGGATCGAAGAAGCCGTGCCGCTGGCCGACGAAGCGATGGCCATTGCCGGCTCGGCGTGGCAGCGCGCGTCGCCGGCGACGAGGATGACGCTTTCCAAACACTCCGGCTTGTGCGCGATGATTCTTTCCCGCGCCCGAGGCCCGGTGGCGGCCGAAGCGGCGGTGCGGTCGGCGCTCGAGCGGCTGGCCGAGACTTCGAAGCCCAATAGCGCCATGGTGCGCGAGTTGAACGACCACCTGCGCAAGGCCTGCGAACAAACCGGCCGTGCGGAAGAGGCGGCGAAGTTGGCCGTGCGCATCGCCGAGATCGATTCGGCCCTCGCCGCCCGCGCGGCGACCCGACCGGGCGCGCCCCCAGCCACCGCCCCGACAGAGCCTGCCGACGGAACCGCCGCCGCCGCAGGTGGAGCAGGCCTGCCGCCGGAATCGATCTCGGATTAGCCACCTGCAGCGCGCCGCGCCAGACGAGAGCAACTTTCCGCTACCGCGCGGCCCCGTCGGCGGGTACGCTGACGCGCGGGCCACATATGCCGGTGCAAAATTCTGACCGTGTCACCGTCACGCGGCCGTCGAATCAGGGGCGAATCCAGATGACCGATTGAAGTGACTCTGGAACCATTTTCGAGATAATCCACGCTCGACGATTTTTTCAAGGAACGTGCATGAGCATGATCGTTTCGGTTAAGGATGCACTGGCGGGCAAGCCCGGCGTGGGTGAACTGGTCACCGTTCAAGGCTGGGTGCGCACCCGCCGCGATAGCAAAGGCGGGTTCAGCTTTATCGCCATCAACGATGGAAGCTGCTTCGATAACATTCAGGCGGTGGTCGATGGCAAGGTGGCCAACTATCAATCGGAAGTCGTCCACCTCACCGCCGGCTGCTCGGTGGGCATCGTCGGCACGCTTGTCGCGTCACAGGGGAAAGGCCAATCGTTCGAAATCCAAGCCACTGAAGTGAAAGTGTACGGGTTGGTGGACGACCCCGAGACGTACCCGATCCAGCCCAAGCCGCACACGATGGAATACCTCCGCGAGGTCGCCCACCTGCGCCCGCGGACCAATACGTTTGGCGCCGTGACGCGGGTGCGGCATTGCTTGGCGCAGGCCATTCACCGGTTCTTCCACGAGAACGGCTTCCTCTGGATTCACACCCCGATCATCACGGCAAGCGACTGCGAGGGCGCCGGCGCCATGTTCAAAGTGAGTACGCTCGATTTGGCCAACATCCCCAAGACGCCCGAAGGCAAGGTCGACTTTTCGCAGGACTTCTTCGGCAAGCAGTCGTACCTTACCGTGAGCGGGCAGTTGAATGTTGAGACTTATTGCATGGCGTTGAGCAAAGTCTACACGTTCGGCCCGACGTTCCGCGCCGAGAACAGCAACACCAGCCGGCATCTGGCCGAGTTCTGGATGATCGAGCCGGAGATCGCGTTCGCCGACCTGCGCGCCGATGCCGATCTGGCCGAGAGTTTTCTTAAGTACATCTTCAAAGCCGTGCTGAACGAGCGGCAGGACGACATGAAGTTCTTCGCCGAGCGGATCGATAAAGACTGCATCAACCGGGTGGAGAAGTTCGTCAGCGCCAGCTTTGAAAGGGTCGAATACACCGAAGCGATCCGCATCCTCGAAGCCGCCATCGCCAAAGGCCACAAGTTTGAATACCCGGTAAAGTGGGGCATCGACATGCAGAGCGAGCACGAGCGGTATTTAACCGAAGTACACGTGGGCCGGCCGGTGGTGGTGATGAACTACCCGAAGGATATCAAAGCCTTCTACATGCGCGTCAACGACGACGGCAAAACCGTGGCCGCGATGGACGTGCTGGCGCCCGGCATAGGCGAGATCATCGGCGGCAGCCAACGCGAAGAACGGCTGGACGTGCTCGACAGCCGCATGATCGAAATGCATCTGAACCCCAAAGATTACTCGTGGTATCGCGACCTGCGCCGCTACGGCACCGTGCCGCACGCCGGCTTCGGGCTGGGCTTCGAGCGGACGATTATTTATGCGACGGGCATGGCCAACATTCGCGATGTCATCCCTTATCCGCGCGCGCCCAAGCAGGCGGAGTTTTGAATCAGGCAAAGACCATGGGTGCCACGATCTTGGCTCTCGGGCCAAATCGTGCATTGACACATTTATTCTCACTTCTGTACCGGCACTACTCGACCTGAGAGTCAAGATCGTGGCACCCGGCGGTCAATGTCGGTCGAGCGCCTTCCAAATCGCATCAATCGTAGAATTATACAAACTGCTGGGCGGGAACGCCGGTTCGGGCCAACTGGCTTGTGGTTGATCGAACGCCTTGAGCGCCACCCATCGCGCCGAGCCGTCGCCGTAGAGGGCGTTGATGCCGGTGCGGTGCCGCGAGAGCACGCGATTGCGCGCTGCGGTTAAGTCGGCGAAGATGGCGCGGTTTTTGAACTTCTTCAGTTTGGGCAGCGCAGCCGAGACCGACAAAAGATCGTCGGCGATTTCCTGCTGTGGCCGCGCGCCGTAGCCGGCCTGGATGTTCTTCGTCGGCGTCACCCCCGCGGCAGGCCAGGGGTTTTCCGGGGTGTTGTAGGCAAACTTGGGATTGGTCTCCGCGGGGCAGAAGAAAACCGTGGGGGACGGTATCAAACCGCTCTGCTCCAGCAGCCCAAAGAGCACCCAGCGCCCGCCTGCGGTGGTGCTGTAGACCATGCTGTTGAACTGTTTCGACGCCGTGCGATAGCCCAGCGGCACCTGGCCGTCGTTGCTCATGGCATAAAAATGAAACGCCTGATGCACCTGCCGCAGATTGCTCAGGCAAGCCGTGCGGTCGGCGGCCTGGCGGGCTTTGCTGAGCGTGGGCAACAGTATCGCGATCAGGATGGCGATGATGCCGATCACCACCACCAACTCCACGAGCGTGAAGGCACGACGCCAGCGAGAATGTTTGATTGCTCGCTTCATAAAACCCGCTACCTGTCCGGACTCAGGCGAATCACTGCATCCGGATCGTTCAGCACCACATAAACACTGCCATCCGGCGAACAAACCACGTCGCGCACGCGCCCCATGCCGTGGATGATTTCTTCCTGCTCTGTCACCTGATTGTCTTTAATACGAAGGCGCTGCACGGTTTCTGCGGCCAGTCCGCCGGCGAACAGGTCGCCTTTCCAATCCGGGAATGCATCGCCGCGTGCAACATCAAGCCCACAGGCTGCGATCGAGGGCATCCAGCGCAGCGTGGGCATGACGATTCCATCGGATGCAACCGGATCGCTGGCCGTCAACGGGTGCTTCGGCCACGGCGAAACCAGCGGGCGGCCGTTGTAGTTGAAGCCGAAACTGACGATCGGCCAGCCGTAGTTTCGGCCCGGGGTGATCAGGTTCAGTTCATCCCCGCCGCGCGGGCCGTGTTCGGTATCCCAGAGGTTGCCTTCGAGGTCGAAGGCCATGCCCTGCGGATTGCGATGGCCGTACGACCACACGGCCGCATAGGCCCCGGGCTGATCGGCGAACGGGTTGCCCGGCGGAATCGTGCCGTCATCCTTGATGCGAAAAATCTTGCCGTTGGGCCGGGTAACATCCTGAGCCATGTCCCCGCGACCGCGCTCGCCGACGGCGAAGAACAGAATCGTCGGGTCCTTCGGGTCAAACACAATCCGGCAGCCGAAGTGTAGATCGGTGGGTTGATAATGCTCGGGTTTAGCCTCGAAGATCACCTGTTCGTCCGTCCACTTCAGCGAACCATTCTCATCGGCAATTTTCCCGCGGACGATGCGCGTCATGCCATTGTTATTGATCGCGTGAGAGTACGACAGGTAAATCCACCCGTTCTGCGCATAGTTGGGATGCACCGCCACATCCATCAACCCGCCTTGTCCGCGGTTGCGCACGCTCGGCGTGCCTTTGACCGGCTTCGACAGTTCGCCGCCGGTTTTCCCTGTTGAATGAACGCGCACCGCGCCGGGTCGATCCGCCACCAGCATCCGGCCGTCGGGCAGGAAATCGATCGACCACGGCACATCCAATCCGCGCTCAATCACGCGCTCAATGCGAAACGGATGATGCTGCGACGCGAACACGCCGTTCGCATCGGCCTTGGGCGAACCGGCGCGTTGGCGGTAGGCCTTGTATTGCAGCTCGCGAATGTAGCCCACAAGCCCCCACACTTGCGAGTCGTTCAGGGTTTCGCCGAACGCTTCCATGCCGCTGTCGGGCAGGCCGTTTTTGACGGCGTCGAAGAAGCGCTTGTCGTAGTCCTGCGCGAACTGTTCATCGGTAAGCATGGAGCGTGTCCCCGCGCCGCCACCCTGGCCGGCGTTGCCGTGGCATTTGAGGCAGTTGTTGGCGTAAAGCTGCTCCACGCCGGCGTTCTGCGCCGTTGCCACGGCCGTCGTCCATGCAATCCCCATCATCCCCGCAAATAACCACCTGCTCATCATCAAGAGGCTCCTGCACAGCCGACATTGCCGGCGTATTTTTTAAACCCGGCAATGCTTTGCTGCCGCGATCGGACAATCATAGGCGGCACATCGAGTTGCGAAAATCCGTCGCGCTAATTTGGTTCGCCAAGCTGCCTCCTCACCGGTTCAGAATGGTTCCTGCGCGCTACCCTTTGCGCCATTTCGACCATCATTTCCGACCGTGCATTCCAAGACATTGCACTTCGCCCTGCTGGTATGTCGGGAGGAGGTTGAGGGAGCGTCGAAAGCCGAGTGCGCCGTCCACCGTCAACTCTCCCCCACCCCGCCAGGTACTTGTATAGACCGGAGTCGACGGGATATCACGCCTCCCGTTTATCTTCCGTCTTTCCTTCTTTGGCCTTTACCCGGCCGTGGATTTGCGCTTTGGCATCAATGTGCAGTCGCCCGCCGAGGTTGACGGCGTTGCCGCCCACTTGCCCGCTGACGATCACCTTGGCGCCTTCGTGTACGTTGAGATCTCCGCTGACGATGCCGAGAATATGCACGCGCCCGCCTTTCTCCACGACCATGTTGCCATAGACCGCGCCGCGGACGTAAAGCTTTCCGCCGGCAATCACGGTGACGTTCCCGCCGACCGAACCCCACAGCGTGAACGGCTCATAGACGACCACATCGCCGGGAACTTGTCCGCGTTCTTCGCGCATTTTCTATTAGCCGCAGATGAACGCTGATGAACGCAGATGCAAGAGAAGACTGCCCACGAATCAGCACGAATCAGCACGAATCTACACCAATGAATTCTTTCAAGTCGTGTTCATTCGCGTTAATTTGTGGGCTGACTCCGTTTTCCTATCCGCGTTCATCAGCGTTGATCTGCGGCCATTTAAGCCGTCAATGCCGCCAGATCGTCTTCGCCCAGCGCCTGCCGCAGGCCGCGGTTGCTCTTGATCTGGATCACCATCAGCATCAACACCGCCAACACCGGAAACCCGACGAACTTCGCCCACTTAAGCACGGCGGCGGGGAGGTCGTCGGTGCCAAATCGCGCGAAGCGCAATAATTCATCCCATGTGTACAGCACGCCGGGAAGCATGAACTCCCGGCTGGTGAAATCGTGGTTCTGCAAAAATGCCTGCCACGGAAACAGCAAAGCGATCAGCACCAGCGACCAGACGTATGCACTCGTCACCCGCGCCACGCCGATCAGCCGGCCGACCAGCATGATCTTCACCAGCAGGAACAGCACCAGCGATAAAACGATGGATAGCGCCACGCCCAAAAACCCCGACAGGCCGATCAGATAATGGAGCACGTCGAACCACCTGCTGCTGGTTTGCAGCGGGGTGGTGGCGATGGCCTGCGGGCTCGCGGCCAATTCAAGCGGCTGCGAAGTGGCCGCACCCTCGGCGGGCTTGAACAGCACATCGCTGTAGCGCGCTGCGAAGAACAAGCCAAGCTGTGTCAGCAGCGCTAAAAGAAGAATTAGAACGAGCACGCTTTTGGCGCGCCGTGCGACAAGCATGGCATCGGCGTAGTCGGCGGCGGTGGCGATGGCTGAATCAGGCATAGGTGTCCGTTTCCTTGTATTCGTACTTGCGGGCTAATTATCGCAAATCACGTTGGTTCGCAACGACACGGGCTGGTTGGCCGCAGATGGACGCGGATGAACGCAGATAGGAGGCGGGTTGTTTTGAGGATGCGTAAACACTTCGACTCTCCATGAGCACGACAACGATCATCGTTTTCTAATTAACCATTGCGTCTCCACTCCAACTCGATAAAGAGAAGCCGATTCTTCAACCCGTTAATTCCATTCTTCATCTGCGTTCATCTGCGGCTACAATCGAAACCAAGTGCCTCCGGATACGTTGCAAATTCTTCGGGATCGATTCGGTCTGAACGACTTCCGCCGTGCGCAGCAGGATGTCATCGCCGACGTGCTCGCCGGACGCGATGTGCTTTGTGTGATGCCGACGGGCGCGGGAAAATCGCTCTGCTATCAACTGCCGGCGGTGGCGGGCGCGGGGCTGGCGATTGTCGTTTCGCCGCTTATTTCGCTCATGGCCGACCAGGTGCGGCAGCTTTCTGATCGCCGGATTGCCGCGCTGGTGCTCAACAGCGGCCAGACGGCGGCGGAGCAGGCGGGGGTGATTGCCGACCTGCGCAGCGGCTTCACCGGCCTGCTGTATGTGGCGCCCGAGCGATTCTTTGCGCCCACATTTCAGCCCCTTCTTTCGCGATTGCAGCCGACGCTGTTTGCGATCGATGAAGCTCACTGCGTGAGCCATTGGGGTCACGATTTTCGACCCGAATACAGCCAGCTTGGCCCGATCCGTGATCAACTCGGCAACCCGCCCACCATCGCGCTCACCGCCACCGCCACCGACGACGTCCGCGCCGACATCATCCGCCAACTGCACCTGCGCGAACCGGCGATCTACATCACGGGGTTTGACCGACCGAACCTGTCGTACGAGTGCGTTCGCGTGAACAAGGTGGCGGAGAAGCAGCAAGCCCTGGTGACGCTGTTGCGGCAGGAAACGGGCACGGGCATCATCTACTGTTCGACGCGCAAAGCGGTGGACGAGCTGACTGATCTACTGCCGCGCGCCATCAGCGACCGCCCGATTTTCGCCTACCACGCCGGAATGGATGCCGCCGCGCGGGCGACGAACCAGGCAAAGTTCATGGCCACGCCGCGCGCGGTGTGCATCGCCACCACGGCGTTCGGGATGGGTGTGAACAAGCCTGATATCCGCTTCGTCATCCACTACAACTTCGCCGGCACGATCGAGCAATATTACCAGGAAGCCGGCCGCGGCGGCCGCGACGGATTGCCGGCGCGGTGCGTCGTGCTCTTCAGTTTTCAGGACCGCAAGACGCAGGAATTTTTCATCAGCAAGATAGGCGAAGACGGCTCGCTCACGCAGGAACGAAAGAAAGAGCTTCAGAAAAACGCCACCGACAAACTTGAACTGATGGTGCGGTTTTTGTCGACCCATCGGTGTCGCCGCCAGATGATTCTGGATTACTTCGGCGACGAATCCGAGATCAAAGACTGCACCTGCGACGTATGCCGGCGTGGTCAGCTTGCTGACCACGCTGCAGAGTTGATCGTCGATGATGAAACCACGCTCGTGATCCGAAAGATTCTCAGCGCAATCGCAAGGCTGAATGGAAAATTTGGTCTGTCGACGGTTGCCGACGTGCTCCTCGGCGCGACCAACGAGCGCATCAGCCGGTGTGGGTTCGACCAGCTCAGCGTGTTCGGCCTGATGCGCGAACGCAAAGGTGCCGTCGTCAAAGAGATGATCCGCCGGGTGATCGAAGCCGGTTTGGCCGAGCAGCTTGATCCCGATCGCAACTTTCGCCCGGTCGTCAAATTGACCAGCGCCGGCGTGAAGGTGATGAAAGCAGAAGTCGCCCCGCCCGAAACGTTGATTGATTTATTGCCGCGCTATGCGCCGTCCGATCAGCGACTTCCGTCGCAGCGTAAGCCGCGGATCGATGGCGCGACCGGCGCGAAGTTTGATGAGACCATCCAACTCGATCCGGAAACCGAAGCAAGATTCCAGCGCCTCCGCGCCGTCCGCAGCCAACTCGCCCGCGAGAAAGGTGTGCCCGCGTATGTGATTTGCCATGATTCCACCCTTAAACAAATCGCCCTCGACGCGCCGATGACCCTGGCGGAGCTTGAACATATCAAAGGCATGGGGCCGATGAAGGTGAAGCTGTATGGAGAATCCCTCCTCGCGGTTGCGATCGAACTTCAGCCACCTGATGTGGGCTGACTGGAAGGGCGTCGCTTTTCAACTTCCACCTCATCAATGGACGCGCTGCCTGAATTGGGTTGAATCCAGACGTCGTAGATTTCTTCGCGATCACCAACAATCGTGGTTACGCTGAGCCGCGTGGGATCGTTACCATCGGCGTCGGCAACTTTTACGGTTACGTGCTCTCGCGATTCTTCCAACGTCCTAATATTGATGAGACCGTATCGAACTCCACCAGTATGTTCGGGGTGCCACCAAGATCGCTTTGGGTCTATGACGACAATGTTCAGATCGACAGCGTTGGATTGCAAAATGCTTCGATAGAAACCCGGCTTGAAGACCTCTATTCCTACCAACCTGCGTTCACCATCAGTTCGACTTCTGACTCCGCAATATATCGTGGCACTGCCTTTATCAGCCCACGGCTGATCAGCAATCGTCATCAACTCGTGCCACCGCACCGATGCGATGGTGATCTCAGGTTTATGCTTCGGGTCAGCGGGCTTTGAATCGTCATAAACTACCGTACCTGCAACTAGATTGAGTTCAGAAAGCTGCCGAATAAGCACCTGCAATCTCGCCGCCTTCCAGAACGAAGGAGCGATATAGATGGCAAATGCGCAGACCGCCAACACGCTGATCCAGCCGAGTATTTGCCGCGTTCGGCGGCCGGCGAAACCGTGCGACTTGGGTGCATATTCGAGTGGTTGTGGCGTCGCTTGATTCATCGCTACAGGCCGACATTCTATGACGACGTTGCATCAGAATTACATCGAGCGCAAACGATTTATGACAGCAATGCCAAGTATCGTTTCCTGCTCCTGCGTCCCCATGTTTTTGAGATTCACCGTCCCACCCGCCAGTTCCGCATCCCCGACGATGATACACCAACTCGCGCCTTCGCGGTCGGCCAGTTTGAACTGGCTTTTAACGGCCCGGCCGGTGAGGTCCATGTCGGTTGCGATGCCGGCGGCGCGGAGTTCCTGGAGCAATTGCAGATTTGCGGCGCGGGCAGCGTCGCCGTGGGCGATTAGCCAGACTAGGGGTTTCTTATCGATGGGCAATTCGACGCTTTGCGCTTCGAGTGCGATGAGCAGTCGCTCCAAGCCGCTGCCGAAGCCTACGCCGGGGGTGGGTTTGCCGCCTAATTGTTCGACTAAGTTGTCGTATCGTCCACCACCCCCAAGCGCATTCTGAGAACCGAGGCCGCTTGCAGTGACTTCCCACAATGTGTCGGTGTAGTAGTCGAAGCCTCTGACCAGTGCGCCGTCGATCGTGAAGTTGACCTGCGCCTGCTTAATCAGGCGGGCTACTTGTTCAAAGTGCGCTTTGGATTTTTCTGACAACGACTCGGAAGCAGGTGGCGCGCCTTTGCAGGCTTCCACGTCGCGCGGGTCTTTGCTGTCGAGGATTCTTAAAGGGTTCGTTTCCAATCGGCGCTGGGAATCTTCGCTGAGCGACGCGGTTTTGGGCGATAGGAATTTCACCAGTTCATCGCGATAGCGCAATTTGCTTTCGCGATCGCCGAGGCTGTTCACGCGCAGCGCCAGGTCTTTCACGCCGCAGCGAGCGTAGAACGCGAGTTGCAGCAGAATGCATTCGACATCCTGCTCCGGGTTCGTTACGCCGAAGGCTTCGATGCCGAACTGATGGTGCTGGCGCAGGCGGCCTTTTTGCGGGCGCTCGTAGCGGAAGTTCGGGCCGATGTAGAAGACCTTCACCACGCTGCCCGGGTCGTTGAGCAGCTTGCCTTCGATGACTGCGCGCGCCACGCCGGCGGTTTGCTCGGGGCGCAGCGTGATCGATCGGCCGCCGCGGTCGGTGAAGGTGTAGGTTTCCTTGGTGACCAGATCAGTCGTCTCGCCGGCGCCGCGGTGGAACAGTTCGGTGTGCTCGAAGAGCGGCGTGCGGATTTCGCCGAAGTGATACAGCGCCGCCGTCTCGCGCGCTATGCGCTCGATCGCCTGCCATTTCGCGGCTTCGGCGGGAAGGATGTCGGCGGTTCCGATAGGGGCAGTGATGTCGGCCATCTCAGCACCAAAGAAAATGAACCGCAGATTTGCAGATTTCGCAGATTAGAAAGAGGTTGCTCTTATCTGCGTAATCTGCGTAATCTGCGGTTCAAAAGTGATCGCAGCGTTCGCGGATTACTCGGGTTTTTTTGCCGTCACGTCCACTTCGCTGATCTCCGCCGTCTCCAGGATTTTGTCGACGGCTTTTTGTTCGCGCAACTGCACATACATGTTCGACAGCGTGCCGTCTTTGCTCATGGCCTGTTTAAGCTTTTCGGGCCGTTCGCCCCGTTGGGCGGCGATCATGGCGATGCGGCCGTTGAGTTCACCCTCGTCCACATCCACGCCGAAATCATTGCTGATCTTCTGCAGGATGAAAAACAGCTTCAGCTCGCGGGCGGCTTCGTCTTTGGCGCCGACCTTCAGCTTTTCGAGATTCGCGCGGATCGTGTCTTCCGGCATTCCGCGCATCATAAGGTCGACCGCGCGGCGGTTGATCACGCGCAGCGCCTGGCGATCGCTCAGCCGGCTGGGGACTTCGATCGTGGTGTTGTCCAGCAGATATTTGTGAACCTGCTCGCGAAGGGCCGACTGCACGTCCATCTTAATGCGCTCTTCCATTTGTTCTTTGAGCGCATCACGCAATTGCTGCTGGTTTTCAAAGCCCAGATCGGTCAGAAACTCTTCGTCGATCTCGGCCAGTTCAAGCTTCTTGATGTCTTTCAGCGAAAACTCCAGAGTGACTTCCTTGCCGCGGATTTTTTCGCCGGGGTGGGTTTCCGGGACGGCGACTTTCACGTCGCGATTCTCGCCAGATTTGAGGCCGGCAAGCTGCTTATCGAGGTCAGCAACATCAATCCCGCCGATGCGGCCGGGGCGGCTGACGATCTGGGCATCGTGCTGATGGCCGACGACTTCATCGCCGAGTTTCACATGCACATCGACGACCAGATAATCCTTATCTTCCACGCCGCGATCTTCCACCGGCACCAGCAGGCCTTGCTGCTCGCGCAGGTTCTGCATCGCCTGATCGACGTTTTCTTCGGTGATGGCGATTTGCGGCCGGCTGACCTTCACGCCCTTTAGTTCCGGCACGGTGATGTCCGGCTGCACTTCGACTTCGAAACTGTATTTCAGCCCCTGGTCGTCCTTCAGTTCCATCGCTTTGGGGTCGGCAAAGACGGGTTCGCCGATCACCTGAAGATTGTTCTTTTCCACCGCCTGCTCGTAGCTTTCGCCGATCAAGCTTCGGCGGACCTGCTCGCGAATGTCGGCGCTGAACTTCTTTTCCAGCAGCTTTTGCGGGACATGGCCGGGTCGGAAGCCCGGAACGCTGGCTTGCTGGCGCAGTTCCTTAAACTGTTCTGCCAGCTTGGCTTCGATGCGTTCTTTGGGGATTTCGACTACGACTTTCTTCGTCGCCGGGCCGGCGTCTTCGATCTGGATCGGGTACTGAAACGCTTCGGTCTGCTCCGCGACGACGGCTTGATTTTCTGCCATGACGATCCTCACAGTAATAATTCAGCTAAGGCGTGCGTAAACCGGCCAAAATCGCCCGATCCGACGCGAGCCACGTAATTTAACCCACGCGGGGGGCAAAATCAAAGGCGTCGGGCAACTGCGGAATCGAATTGGGCCCACGAATCCACACGAATGACCACAAATTATGAATTGTGTTTGGCTGAATTCGCGTAAATTCGTGTTGATTTGTGTTGTTTCGTGGGCCATCTTCGACGACGCCGCAACCGGCGGGGAGTGTAAACCACTTTCTGTAAAAACAAGCCACCGTTCGTTCTGATTAAGGCGTGTTTGAAAGAACCTTAGATCAGGAGACGAACGATGGCAATCGCGAGTATCGGGTTAGATATGGATTTGGTC